>Ga0163109_10000599_pt1 | contig 28721 bp, 24 predicted proteins | sample CRUFie1St13metaG_FD_108704 | JGI IMG/M metagenome (GOLD analysis project Ga0163109, IMG submission 108704) | Marine microbial communities from the Costa Rica Dome - CRUD Field 142mm St13 metaG | ecosystem: Environmental > Aquatic > Marine > Oceanic > Photic zone | place: Costa Rica: the Eastern...
AAATTCTCAAGGCGTTGAAATTGGTAAAATCACGGGAGAAAATGATTCCCTAGTTTGGACAGCTTTTACCGGAGCTCACATCGGTGAAGAGATTGTTGATACTGCAGAAGGTACCCCTAGGTATGGTGAATTACTTAAAATGGTAAGTGCTGAATGTGCACCTAATGACGGTTATTTAGGTATATCTAATCAACCAACCTACAAGCTAGCAAGAACTAAATTTAGTAAAGAAAAAGCTGTTTTTGGAGTTTATGGCGGGCCAACCAACGAAATTGACTATGAGACGGGTGAAGACATCGATAGATTTAATATTCTCTCCTTAGGGGATGGACTTATTTTAGTTAATAACGAAGGCGGAAATATAGAAATAGGAGATTACATTTGCAGTTCTGATACATTAGGAGAAGGTATGAAGCAAGAAAGTGAATTTTTGGCAAATTACACTGTAGCTAAAAGCAGCGTTAACGTTGATTGGTCACAGGAAGATTCTAATGTCAAACTGATACCTTGTACTTATCACTGCGCATAATAAAATTAAAAAAATTCTGAACATCCTCAAAACTACTCTTACATATAGATCTGTATTCAGTTAACAGTAATTCTGTATATTCTTTATTCTATTATTATAATATAAACTATATTACAGATCTATAGATCTAACTACAGAGAGCCAGTATGTTTGAAACGCCATTTGAAGAAAAAAATCCAGACGTAATTTTTGTCGCTGACTTTTACGCAAAAGATATCAGAGGGGGAGCTGAGCTAACGACTCAGGCTTTGATCGATAGTTGTCCTGAGAATATTAATCTTGTTGCAATATATTCTCGAGACGTTACTATGGAGCTCATGCAAAAGTATAAAGATTCTTACTGGATATTCACTAATTTTTCCGGAATGAATTTAAATTTAATTCCTACTGCGGCCGCAAACCTAGATTACTCAGTAATTGAATATGATTATAAATTTTGCAAATATCGTTCAATTGAAAAACACTTTCACATTGAAAATTCTGAATGCAATTGCCACGATGAAATTCATGGAAAGCTAATTTCAGCATTTTATTTAGGCGCCAAAAATATATGGTGGATGTCAGAAGAACAAGAACAAAGATACATCGATCGATTTCCTTTTCTGGCCGAGATCGATTCCACAGTTTTAAGTTCTGTCTTTGACGACAGGTTTTTTATCCAAACGGCAAAATTAAATAAACAAAACAAAAAACGTTCAGGTTGGCTAGTTTTAGAATCCAACAGTTGGATTAAAGGTACTGAAGATGCTATAAAGCATTGTGAAGATAATGAATTAGATTATGAGAAAATTTCAGGTTTAACTCATGACAAAGTATTGGAAAAACTTTCTGAAGCTCAAGGTTTAGTATATCTTCCCCGCGGTGGAGATACATGTCCACGCTTGGTTATCGAGGCTAAGATATTAGGTTGCGAATTGGTATTAAACGAGCATGTTCAACATAAAGACGAAATCTGGTTCAACACAGAAGACGGATTTGATACCCACGCTTACTTGTTCGCGTCAAGAGAAAGATTTTGGAATGGCATAATTTCTAAAATGAATTGGTCGCCAACTATTTCTGGGTATACCACCGTGTACAACTGTATTGATAACCAATACCCGTGGGAAAAATGTATAGAATCAATGCTTGGTTTTTCGGATGAGGTAGTGGTAATTGATGCTGGTTCAACCGATGGAACATGGGAAAAGTTAACCGAATGGTCTGCAAAAGAGCCCCGCTTGGTAATTGAGCAAAATAAAATTGATTGGGAACATCCTAGGTTTGCATATCACAGTGATGGAATGCAAAAAGCATATGCACGTTCAAAATGTACCGGAGACTTTTGCTGGCAAATGGACAGCGACGAATTTGTTCTCCCGGGAGACTATATTAAAGTAAGAGACTTAGCCAAAAGATTCCCGCAATTAACCGAATTAGTTGCTCTTCCAGTTGTTGAATTCTGGGGTGGGTACGAAAAAGTAAGAGTAGATGTTAATCCATGGAAGTGGAGAATATCTAAAAATTCACCTCACATTACTCATGGCATTCCGGAAGAACTCCGAAGATTTGATGAAGACGGAAATCTTTATACAGCACCGGGTAGCGATACTTGTGACTATATTCATAAGGAAAATCATAAGAGAATAAAATTTATTGCTTTCTATTCTGATGAGGTTGAGATGCATAGAAGACAAGCCCTTTTAGGAAACACAGAGAGCTTAAAGGTCTATGAAGATTGGATGAATCAGGCTATTAATAGCGTTCCCACTGTTTATCACATGTCTTGGTTTGACTTAGAGAGAAAAATTAACTTATATAAAAACTATTGGTCAAAGTTCTGGCAGTCACAGTACAATACACCACAAGAAGACACTCCGGAAAACAACATGTTTTTTGACAAAAAGTGGTCAGAGGTTAACGAAGAAGAAATAAAGAATCTTGCTTCTAGACTTAAAAATGAAATGGGTGGCTGGATATTCCATAATAAAATCGATTGGAATGCTAAAACTCCTCACATAACAATCGAAAAAGACTGTAAGGGATTTTTAGAGAATTAAAATGCCAAAAGTTTCTATAGTCATACCGGTTAAAGATTGCAGTAAAACTATTTCAAAATCAATAGAGTCTGTTTTGAATCAAACGTTTGAAGATTTCGAAATAGTAGTCGTCAATAATAACTGTTCTGATGATACTATAGAAAAAATAAAATCTTTTAATGACCCTAGGATAGTGCACTTCAACTGTGATACTCCCGGAATAGTTCCTGCCTTGAACACCGGTTTATATCAGGCTCGAGCAAATTTTATAGCCAGGCAAGATGGTGATGACGTTTGGTATCCTGAAAAATTAGAAAAGCAAATGTCTTTATTCGAAGAAAAACCAGAAACAGATATTTGCGGAACTCAAATAAAATTAGTTAAAACTACAGGCGAAGTAGTTGACGACAAGTTTAGGTATCCGATAAATGATTCGATCATAAAATCTTGGTTGTTAACTGGAAGAAATCCAATAGCACATCCATCGGTTGTTTTTCGAAAAAAAGTACTCTTAAGAGTTGGAGGGTATGACGATACCTACCCTGTTTGCGAAGATCACCACTTTTGGTTAAGGTGCATCAAACACTTTAGTTTTCACAATCTTGGCGAAGTTTTAGTAGATTATAATTCTAATCACAACCCAAATTACGATGCTAAATTTCCTTTGTTAGCGTCGGAAGCTCAATTTAAAGTTTTAAACTACATGGGAATAATAAAATATGCTAACTAGTTTACAAATCGGTCAAAATGGCCGATTAGGAAATCAAATGTTTCAGTATGCCGCACTTGCATCTACGGCATTTACCCGGGGATATCATTGGGCATTACAAAAAAACGATTCAGTTGATTTATGGAAAGTTTTTAAAATGCAAGGAGTTGATGTTTTAAGCCAGGAAGGCGTAGATAAATTAGAATTTATATACCAAGAACCAGATTATCATTTTAATCCCAGTGTCTTCATGGTGAAGGATAATACTGATATTCGAGGATATTTTCAATCAGCAACTTATTTTGGAAACTGCTTTGAAATGATAAAAAACACATTTTCTTTTCAAGACGAAATTAATTTTGCTGCAATGTTTGAAATGCAAAAGTACGCTGATGGTCGACCAATTTGTTCTATTCATGTCAGAAGAGGCGATTACTTAGAAAAAAAAGATTATCATCCACCTTGTGACATAGAATATTATCAAAAAGCAAAATCGCAAATCAACAGTATAACAAATGGAAATGTTAAGTTTCTTTTGTTTGGGGATGATCACGATTGGATAAAGGATAATTTAGTTGATAATCAGTCAGTGCTTGTTGAGGGAAATTCACCGGAGTTAGATTTGTGCATTATGTCCAAATGTGGCGCTCATATTATATCAAATTCTAGCTTTGCTTGGTGGGGAGCAGTTTTAGGGAATTTTCGAACAGTAATAGCTCCAGCAAAGTGGTTCGGTCCTCAAGGTCCAAGTAACTGGGGTTCTGTATACATTAACGGGTGGGGTGTGATTTGAAAAGCATAGCAATAGTATTTATCGGAACCGGCCCTTATATTGGTTTTTTCGAAGGTTTTAGAAAAAGAATCAATCGTTTCTTTTGTAGAGAAGTAGATAAAAAAATATATGTTTTCACAGATCAGTCTAATCATCCTTCTTTGAATTATGAAAATGTTGTTGTAAAAGAAATAGAACATATTGGTTGGCCTTTTATAACTTTACATCGATTTAAATTCATGAATTCTATATCTGAAGAACTTTATAATCATTCACATGTATTTTTTATTGACGCGGATCTTTATCCGGTTGATGATATATCTTTTGAAGAATTTTTCGAAGAAGGTGAAGACTACAATTTTATAGCGGTTCAGCATCCAGGTTTTATCGATAAACAAGGCACTTTCGAGGACAACGTAAAATCTACAGCATTTTCTTACAAAGAAGAATATGACTTATCAGTGTATAGACAAGGTTGCTTTTGGGGCGGCAAGTCTGAACATGTTTTGAGGATGGTTAAAGAGTGTAGTGAGAAAGTTGATATAGACACCGCTAATGGAATAATAGCTAAGTGGCATGATGAATCTCATATGAATAGGTTTTTTCTAGAAAATATAGATGAAGTTAAAACAATGGGAGCAGGCTATGCAGTTCCGGAAGCTAGGGGCTATGAAGGAATTTGGAATTTCTACGAAGTAAAGATGGTTCACTTAGATAAAGACCCCAAAACTTTTCCTAGGTTTGAAGGAGACGGCGATAAATGAAGATTTGTATTGTAGGCCCGGGTATTCTCCCAATACCTCCGAAAGGATGGGGAGCAGTTGAGATTCTTATTGATGATTATAGGAAGTGCTTAGAATCCCTAGGACATGAAGTAGATATTATAAACACCAAAGATATGCGATTAGCTGCTCTGCTTATCAATAGCTTAAAACCAGACTTTGTTCACATCCAATATGATGAGCATGTTGATTTAGCTAAAGATTTAAACTGCAAGCATATTGCAATGACTAGTCACTTTGGTTATCTAGAAAATAAATCAAAGTGGCATAATGACTATAAGAGATTTTTTACTAAAGCGTGTATATCTGACGTTCATATGTTCTGCCTTTCACCGGGAATAGCAGAAGTTTATAGGGATGCGTGCGTAGATGATTCTAAATTGCATGTTGTACATAATGGCGTTAGAACTGATTTATTTAATTTTAGAGAAGAATGTAAGCGTCCAAATGACAGCTTGTATCTAGCTAAAGTAGATGAGAGAAAAAGACAATTCCATTTTATGGGAATAGAAAATTTGTTTTTTGCTGGAAGAATAGCTGATAGTAGATTTCCCCTAGAACATCCTAGGCATTTAGGAGAAATGTCTAAAGATTACCTTTATTCGAATCTAACAGACTTTTCTAACTTAGTTCTTCTAAGCGATGGAGAAGCTCATCCCTTAGTTTGTATGGAGGCTTTAGCCGCCGGCCTAGGCCTAGTAATATCCGAGTGTGCCGCAGCTAATTTAGACTTATCTCTTCCTTTCATTGATGTAATTAAGGAGGAAGACGTTTATAATATCGATCATGTAAGCAAAGTCATTTCTAGAAATAGAGAAGTATCAAATTCCATGAGGAAAGAAATAAGGGATTATAGCCTTACTTTTGACTGGAAGAATGTTGTAAAAAATTTATATGTTCCTAAAGTGGAATCTATAATTGGGGTATCTAATGCTTGATATAGAAAATATTGAAGAAAAATTTACTAAAATTGTTAACTCTTCTGAGTGGAAAGAATTTCAAGAAAAATTCAATAATTGTCACGATATATATGTCATCGGTCATGGCGGAAATTTAGCAATTGCTGATCACACTGCAGTAGATATTACCAGACTTTCTAACGGGCAAAAAAATGCTCAATCTCCTTCTAGCGCATGCGTTGCAACCTCTTTGATCAATGATACCAATTTTGATCAGTGGATGGTTTGCTGGTTAAAACACAGAACTACAAACAAGGATTCTTCTACTATGAAGCAATCTTTAGTTTATGGAATATCTTCTTCCGGAAGATCAACTGACGTTATAAAAGCTTTACAGTGGGCTGCTGATAACGGAATGCAAACTGCCTTAGTTACCGGTCAACAAATTTCAGCAAAAATTCCAGGCTTAACTACGGTGCTGCTAGAAACTGAATACTACCACACGTGCGAGGTTCTTACCTTACTACTTCAATATCAGTTAACCCATGGATCGGGTAGAGAGTGTCCTCCAATTGGAAAAAATTCTCCGGAGGAATTAGAAAAGTTAAATTGGAAATCTGACTCAACTAGGATGTATGCTTTTCCGGACGAAAATGTAAATATTGGTGTCGACTTTGACGGTGTGATTCATGAAAATACTAAAGGGTTTTTTGACGGAACCATCTACGATGGCCCCATAGATGGTTCTAAGGAAGCTTTAGAGAAACTTTCTCGAAAGTACAACGTAATTATTTATACTTGCAAAGCAAAGCCAGACAGGGGGTTAGTCAACGGAAAGACGGGAATAGAGTTGATTTGGGAATGGTTGGAAAAGCATGACATGGATTCTTACGTTACCAAAGTAACTGCAGAAAAACCTAGGGCTGTTGCTTACATTGATGATAAAGCTATCAGGTTCAACGATTGGAATACTACTTTACAAAGTATTGAAAGTTTGTGATAAATTGATTTTAAATCATATTATTGATAATAGCGGAAAAAAATCTTTAGCTGCCGGCAGTTCGGTTGCGATAGTAGGTTCTGGTCCTTCTTTAATGAGGGTGGTTCGTGGTAGGGAAATCGATCGACATGAAACCATAATTCGATTCAATGATGCTCCTACTGGTTCTCCAAACACTGGGAATAAAACAACCATTAGATTAGTTAATGACTCTAATTACGATAAGTACGTTGGCTCCAGTTTCGAAAACATTGTTTGCTTTGGTGCTCACGCTTATCACCCTCCTAGGAGAAACGTTTGGAAAAATTTTGATAACGTTTTTTCTTTAGACCACGAGAAGGGAGATTCAAGGTGGGCTAATAGGGTTTTAGAAAATATTGGTCTAAGCCCTAGGTTTAGTGAAGATGTTTTAAAAATTATCCACCAAGAAGAATGGCCCCCAAATGGAATAGAATATAGGGTGCATCCACGCATTGGTTTAAGAGCTGTTTTGATTTGCGTAGATTCCGGAATTAAACCTGACGTATACGGATTTGACAATGTTCTAGGTGATAAGTATCAACATTTTTGGGGTTCCGGACACTCGCACGGTTTTGGTTGGGAACAAGTAAATCAAATGGGCCATGAAGTCGAAACAGAGATGTTAATCATAAAAGAACTAATTGAAAAAGATTTGGTAAACTGGAAAAATTAGTGAAAATTCTAGACTGCACCTTAAGAGACGGTGGGTACTACACCAATTGGGATTTTGATGATAAACTAGTACAGAACTACATCGAATGTACAAATAACCTTCCAATAGACTATATTGAAATAGGGTATAGAAATCCAAAATTAGAAGGTTACTATGGAAAGTATTTTTTTTGCAACTTAAATGTTTTAAAAAAGTTTAGAAAAGAGTCTAATAAGAAAATATCTATAATGCTAAATCAAAAAAGCGTTACCGAAGATAACGTAATTTCTATCTTAGAACCTGTTAAAGGTTTGGTTGATTTAGTTAGAATAGCCTTAGATCCTAAAAGCATAGAAGAAACAATTCCAATAGCGAAAAAAATAAATGATCTAGGAATAGATTTAGCTCTAAATGTTATGTATGCTTCTCAGTGGTGCAATGATGATAAATTCATTAGTAGCTTATCACAGTTAAGTAACATATGCAAATATATCTATTTTGTTGACTCTTACGGAAGCATGTTTCCAGAAGATGTAAGAAATATTTGTGAAAATCTAGGTTCAAATATTATTTCTGGTTTCCATGGACATAACAATATGCAGATGGGTTTATCTAACACGCTCGAAGCTTTAAAGTTTGGGGTAGGAATAGTTGATTCTACCATGACAGGAATGGGAAGAGGCGCTGGCAACTTATCTACCGAACTATTACTAACCGTTTTAAATAAGAGGCAAAATCTAGATGTAGATTTTGATAGCCTAAGTAAGATAGTTTCCGATTTCACTTTACTTAAATCTAAGTTTGGTTGGGGGACTTCTTTGCCATACATGTTTTCCGGAGTTAACTCTTTTCCTCAAAAGCAAGTTATGGATTGGGTTACAAAAAGATTTCACTCTTTTGGAACAATCATTAAAAATTTAAGTCTAGAAGAGAATTACTTAAACGAATATGAAGACTTTTCTATCGACAAAAAAGAAAGAGTTTTGTTGGTAGGTGGTGGAGATTCTATTAGAAAACACAAAGAATCTATAATTTTGTTTCTGAAAGCTAATCCGGATATTGTTGTAGTCCACGCTTCTTCTAGAAATGCTGAGTGTTTCCAATCGATCAATAATGAACAAATATATTGTTTAGCAGGAAATGAAGGTAAAAGAGTAGAAAGCCAATTAATTGATATTAAAATCAGTAATTCTAGATTTGTTTTAGCTTCTCTTCCGAGTGAAATTGATGTGTACGTTCCTAATCAAATTAAAAAATTTACTAGTAGATTAAGAGAAAAATCATCATCAAAAGCTTATGGTAAAACTCATACAGGAATTGCAATTCAATCTATAATAGAAATGCAACCTGAAAATATATTTGTTGTTGGGTATGATGGATACGAAGAAAGGAATTTGACGGTAAAAGAAATAGAATCATTTGAAGAAAATACTGAAATATTTGAAAATTTTGTTTCAAATATGAAGACTAATTTGATGTCTTTGACAAAGACAAAGTATGAAGTAATGATTCAAGATGCCGTCTTCAATTATTTACCATGAAAGTTTTAGGAATAATACCTTCTAGGCTAGAATCTTCTAGAATAAAACAAAAACCTTTGCTTAAAGTTTTAGGCATACCTTTAATAGAACATGTGTATAAAAGAGCAAGTTATTCTAAAGAACTTAATGACATAATTGTAGCTACTGATAGTGAATTGATAAAAGAAGTAGTAGAGTCATTCGGAGGTAAAGCCGAGTTAACATCCGTTGACCATAAAAACGGAACAGAAAGAATGGCAGAGGTTGTCTCTAGAAACCCAGAGTATGATTACTATGTTTTAATCAATGGAGACGAAATATTATTAAATCCTGATTCTATAAAAGAAAGCATACATACTTTAGATTCCGATCTTGAGGCAGCTTGCAGTATTTTGGCTGTAAAGTTTAAGAGATTTAATTCTCCTTCTGATTTTAAAGTAGTGTTCGACAATAATATGAAGTTAATGTATATATCCAGAAACGATATACCTTCTAGTTCTAGAAATAAAGTTGACTACATGCTAAAAGCTTATCATTTGATGACTTTTAGAAAAAACACTATTTTAGAATATTCTAGAATGGATAAAACTCCTTTAGAAAAAGTAGAAGATCACGAACACTTGAGATTGCTTGAAGAGGGATATAAAATAAGAGGCCTCGTTGTAGATGACGATTGTATTTCTTTAGATACTAACGAAGACCTATTAGTGATAGAAGAAAAATTAAAAAAAGAAAGTTTTTTCTTAGAAAATATAAAGGATGAAAGATGCCTATTGTAAGAAACGAAAATTTTGTAGAATATGTAAAAAACAAAAGAGTTGCCCTAGTCGGTCCTGCGAAATCTATAGAAGGAATTAAGCAAGGAAGATTGATTGACTCATATGATATAGTATGCAGAGTAAAATCTTTTTATGTGCAACCCAACAAGAGAGAATTTTATGGTTCCAAGGTAGACGTTCTATATACAGACAATAATGAAACTAACGATGTTTTGCCAGGAGATATCGTAACAGATAAAGGTGATAAAAGACTAATAACAATGAGTGAAAGCTCTATAAATTTGAGAGAAAATATCTTAAAGGAACAGGTTAAATTTATAGTCTCTACTTACCCAAAAGAAGAGTGGTTCTTTCATAGGTTTATATCTCCACTATCGCAAATGTCCAGATACACAAATGTCAGAATATTGCCGGCCGAGCCTTACATGACAGTTAGGGAAAAAACGATGAGGCCAAACGGAGGTTTTTCTGCTATCTTAGATTTACAAAGCCTTCCGATAAAAGAACTGTATATCACAGGAATTGATTTTTATCGTTCCCTCTATAAAAGCAACTATTTAAACTCTTTATATACTAAATCTACCATAGCTGAATGGGAAGAAACTCAAGATGGAGTAACTCCGGATGGAAAACCAGATAGACACAACCCTGATTTGCAATTTAAATATTTCAAATATAACATCTATCAAAAAGATGATAGAATAAAAGTTGATGAAAACCTAAAAATTTTCTTAGAAGATGATAGGTATGAAAACTTCAAGGATTCAATGTAACGAAATGAAAGCTTTAATACCTGTAAGAAAAGGATCGCAAAGGGTTGTTAACAAAAATATCAAACCTTTTGCTGGTTCTTCTTTACTAGAAATAAAAATAAATCAGCTGTTAAGAATACCAGGTATAGAAGAAGTTTGCGTAAATTCTGATTGTGATAAAATGCTAAGCCTATCTGAATCTTTAGGTGCAACTGCTATCAAGAGAGATCCTTATTATGCTAGTAACTCTGTTCCCATGAATGAGGTTTGGAAAAACATGGCAGAATCTATGGATTGTAAAGACATTATGTATGTCAATGTCACTAATCCTTTGGTGAATGATGAGACTTATAAAGATATTTGTAGTTTGTGGTCAAACCTAGGAAGCAAATACGATTCAATAACTACCACTCATGTTTTAAAAGAGTATATTTGGTACAATGGTGAAGCTGTTAATTACGATCCTAAATCTCACCCTAGGTCTCAAGATTTGCCAGATTACATGGGATTAAATTTTGCAGTAAGCGTTATCCCTAGGGAAATTTTAATAAACAAAAAGTCAATCATAGGAAATAATTTCTATCCATACGTTATCGATGAAGTTCAAGCAATTGATATTGATGAGGAAATAGATTTTGAAATTGCAGAATTACTTTATGAAAGAAGGGTAAAATGAAAGTATTAGTAACAGGAGGGAGTGGTTTAGTAGGTACAGCTTTTAAAAGAGCTGAAAATAAAGGAATTGATTGGGAAATTTTAGATGGCCCTTCTAGCGGTGGTATAGATTTAATGGACAGGAAAAAAGTATTTGAATTATTTTCCAGTTTAGAAGTTGATGCTGTTGTCCATACCGCTGCTCGAGTCGGAGGAATCAAGGCTAATATAAAAAATCCTCACTCTTTCTATTCTGAAAATATTCAAATCAACACGAATGTTTTAGACGCTTGCAAGAATTCAGGAATAAAAAAGTGTATTTCTTTTCTATCTACTTGCGTCTATCCTGACAAATCTGATTATCCTCTCTCAGAAGATAAAATACATAGCGGACCTCCTCATGATTCTAACGAATTTTATGCATATGCTAAAAGAATGTTAGATGTCCACTCGCGTGCAATAAGTTCAGAGAGAGGTTTTAATTATTTTTGCGTTTCTCCAAATAATTTGTACGGTATTAACGATAACTTTAGTCTTGAAAATTCTCATGTAATACCTGGTATTATTTCTAAAGTTCATGAAGCTGGATTATCAAATAAACGCGTTTTAAAATTATGGGGAGATGGAACTCCGTTAAGAGAATTTACCTTTGCAGATGATATTCCGAATGTTATTGCTTTTTTGTTAAAGAAAAGAGTTTCCGGAGTTGTGAATATCGGAAATAACAAAAGGGAATATAGTATCAAAGAAGTTGCTAATGACATTCTTTCGCTTATGGAAAGTAACCTTAAGGTCAAATGGGAATCAAAAAAATTAAATGGCCAACTTAGAAAACCTTCTTCTAGTGTAAAAATTGATAGTTTAAAATATGATTCTAAAAATTATACCAACTTAAGATTAGGACTCAAAAAGACTATTCGTTGGTTTTTAGATAGCTATCCAAACGTTAGAGGAATAGATTGAAAACAGCTATAATAACGGGAGTAACGGGTCAAGACGGCTCTTACTTAGCAGAATACTTGTTATCTATAGGGTATAATGTAATTGGTCTAAAAAGGCGAACTAGCACCATTTGCACTGATAGAATTGATCACATTTTTGAAAATAAAAATTTCAAATTAGAATATTTTGAATTAGATGATCCAGGGTGTTTGTATAGACTGATATCAAAATATTCTCCTGACGAAATATATAATTTAGCAGCTCAATCTCATGTAAGAGTAAGTTTCGACGTACCTTTGTCTACTACAAACACTATAGTAACTGGCGTCACAAATATTCTAGAAGCAATAAGAAATACAAATACTAACATAAAATTTTATCAAGCAAGCTCTTCAGAAATGTATGGTGATAACCCTTGTGTTCCCCAAAATGAAAATACTAAACTTCAGCCGGCATCACCTTATGCGTGTGCTAAAGTTTACGCTCATCATTTAACTAGAAATTACAGAGAATCTTACGGAATCTTCGCATGTAGCGGAATACTTTTTAATCACGAATCTCCAAGGCGAGGCGAAACTTTTGTAACTAGAAAAATTACTTTAGCGGCCGCCAAAATAAAGTTAGGGATTCAAGACAAACTCTATCTAGGCAACTTAGATGCTCTAAGAGACTGGGGTTTTGCTGGAGATTATGTGAAAGCTATGCATAGTATGATGCAATTCGAAAAACCTGACGATTACGTAATTGCAACTGGAAAATCACATACTGTAAAAGAATGGCTACATAAAGTCTTTGACATCGCAGAATTATCAGTTGAAAAACATGTAGAACAAGATGAAAGACTTTTTAGACCTCATGAAGTACCTCATCTTCTAGGAGACGCTACGAAAGCTAAAGATGTTTTAGGGTGGGTACCTGAAACTGATTTTGAGGCTTTAGCAAAACTAATGTATGAAGAAGATTTTAATTTTGTAAAAAGAAATTTCTTAGATTAGAATTAATTAATGTCTATAGAAAAAAATAACGAACTTCCAATATTACCTAATCATAAACCTCACGTTTCTTATTCTGAAATTAGAAATTGGAAAGAGTGCGCTTGGAGGCATAAGCTAACTTATATTGATCAAATTGATAAATTTGAGCCATCCCCTTATCTTTCCTACGGAACTGCCGTGCATGATGGAATAGAAAACTTTTTGATGACCAAAAAAATGAACATAGATTCTGTTTTGAGAGAAATAAAAAAAGAATGGAAAGAGCATGGTTTTGACTCTGAAGAGTTTATCACCAAGCAAGCTCTCATAAGAGAATCTAATGGTTGGAAACCTAAACCTCATATCTATCTTGACGTTTGGCTTGATTATGCTAGAAATAGTTTAGAAGAAATTCCTGAATTTCTAAAAGAACAGTTTGGAGACTACGAGGTAGTTTCGGCAGAAGAACAACTTTATGAGCATGTTCCTGCTGTAGGAGCTTATTTTAAAGGTTTTATTGATGCCTTGATAAAAACAAAAGATAAAAAAGGCAAGGAAACTTATTGGGTAATAGACTGGAAAACAGCAGGAGATAAAGGCTGGTTTGCAAGTAAAAGAAGAGATATATTAACTTGGGCTCAAATTGCTCTTTACAAGCATTTTTGGAGAACTAAAAATAATATAGACATTAAGTCAGTTAGGTGTGGTTTTGTTTTATTGAAAAGGGGTGCCCCTCCAGGTAAAACGTGCGAACTAGTAAAGGTTTCTGTTGGGCCAAAAGCCGAAGATAAATGCACTTCAATACTTCGAAGCATGGTTCTTTCTATGAAGAGAGGAATTTTTCTAAAAAATAGAAACTCTTGCATGTTTTGCGATTATAAAGGAACTGAGCACTGCACTGGTAGTTGAACAAAGCGGGTTTATGTTATGGAAAAAAGAAAGATTTTGTTGTTGTCTGATCACGCCTTAAGTCCTTCCGGCGTAGGTGTACAATCTAGATTTTTGGCTAACGGATTAGTTGAAAAAGGTAATTGGTCGATTAGGCAATTAGGCGCAGCGATAAAGCACAATGACTACGAATTAACTCGAGTGACTGATGATTTTTTAATTAAACCGGTGGATGGTTTTGGCACTCCGGAAATGATAAGATCTCTTCTAGTTACAGAAAAACCTGATGTCATCTTAATATTTACGGACCCTAGATTTTTTGTTTGGTTGTGGCAAATAGAAGATGAAATACATCAGGTATGCCCTATAGCTTATTGGCATGTTTGGGATAATACACCTTACCCAAAGTTTAATGATATGTTCTACAAATCCACAGATTTAATTAATTGCCATAGTCACCACACTTATACTCAGTTAAAAGAGCACTGGCCGGATAGAACAAACTTCATTCCTCACACTCTCCCGGAAGAAGTTTTCTATAAGATGGAAAAGAATACGATAAAAGCTAATAGAAGAAAATTACTCGGAGCAAATAAAGAAAATGACTTTGTTATGTTTTGGGTAAACAGAAACGCTAAAAGAAAACGCCCTTCTGATGTTTTAGAATCTTGGAAGAAGTTTTTATCTAAAATTGATTTAGTTAATGGTAGAAAACCAGCTACTTTGATAATGCACACCGATCCTTATGATCAAGAAGGGCCTGACTTAGTTGAAGTAGCGGAGATGATGGGGATAACACCTAATGTAATATTTTCAACAGACAGGATTGGTTTTGGCGAAATGAATGTATTGCATAATATTGCAGATGTTTGCATAAACTTAGCATATGCGGAAGGTTTTGGTTTAGGAACTTTAGAGGCGATGCAAACTGGAACTCCTATAATAGCCATTAAGACAGGTGGTTTAACGCGTCAAGTAGTAGATCACAGGGATGGCACTGAAAATGGAGTTGCTTTAGATATAGAATCTAGGTCTTTAGTGGGTTCTCAAAATGTTCCTTATATATATGAAGATTACGTATCGACTGATACAGCTGCGAATGCTATCATGAAGATATATTCTATGACAGAAGAAGAAAAAGACAAATTAAGTCAAAAGTGCCAAGATTATGTGCGTTCTGAATTTAATCATCAGGAAATGATAGATAATTGGGATAAAACTTTGAATAAGTTAATTGATGACTGGAGGGAAGGCAAATCTGTAACTAAAAGATTTGAATTGGTTGAAGTATGAAAAACGTATTAGTAAGAGGCCCTCTCTTAAATTCAGCAGGCTACGGAGTTCATGCCAGGCAGGTTTTTAGTTACTTAAACCAAAGAGGCGACTGTAAGATAGATGCTCAGGTAACTCCTTGGGGAATTTGTACCTTCTACGTAAATGAAAATTATGAAAATGGTTTGATTAAGGAAATAATCAACGCTAGTCGTCCTTCTAGTAAAACTCCAGATATATCGTTTCAAATTCAACTTCCGAATGAATGGGATCCTAATTTAGCTCCATTCAACGTTGGAATAACTGCTGGGGTAGAAACTGATAGATGTTCTAAAGAATGGGTTGATTGCATCAATAGAATGGATTTAGTTATAGTTCCTTCAAAGTTTACTAAATCTACCTTTGAAAGATCTGGAGATATAAAGACGAAAATATGTGTTGTTCCGGAATATATTTTACCAGAAATAATAGAGGAAAAATTAGAGCCAATGAAACTAGATGTCCAAACGTCTTTTAATTTTTTGATGTTTGGTTTAATAACTGGGCAAAACGCTGAAACTGATAGAAAGAATACTTTTTATGGAATAAAGTGGTTGTGTGAAACTTTTAAAAATGATCCAGACGTTGGCGTAGTTATTAAGACTAGTTTAGGAAGAATGTCAGCTATTGATAGAGATAACACAACAAAGCTTCTTAAGAAAGTTATAGGTGAAGTTCGCACAGGGCCGTATCCTAGATTTTATCTTTCTCATGGAATGATGACTAACGACGAAGTCTCTTCTTTTTATAGAAGTCCAAACTTAAACGCTTTAGTTTCTTTTACAAGAGGAGAAGGTTATGGTTTGCCAATTTTGGAAGCAGCTGCTTCGGGTTTACCGGTGATGGCTACCAAATGGTCAGGTCATATGGATTTTATGAGCAAGGTTAGATTTTCATCGTTTGATTATGATTTAGTAGATGTTCATCACAGTAAAATAGACGATAGCGTTTTTGTGGCCGGAAGTAAGTGGGCTCACCCAAAAGAGTCTGATGTTGTAAGAAGGCTTAAGAAAATAAAATCTTCTTACAAAGTTCCTAAAGAGTGGGCAGAATCTGGAAAAAGAGTTTTGTGTAAAGAACTTGATAGCGCCGGCATTTACAAAATTTACGATAGTTTTCTAGGTGATATATTAACATGAGTATTACCGCTATCATTATCATAACTCTGCTTACAATCCTTTTGTGTTTTTCTAGTTTTTTTATGATAAAGTTTGCGCTGTTATTATTAAAAATAGAAGACGCTTTAGAGGAAAGCATTGCTGTTTTGGATACACGACAAGAATCTATTTCTAGAATTTTAGAAATACCTTTGTTCTACGACAGCGTAGAAGTTAGGCAAGTTCATTCTGATATTGAGGATTGCCGAGAATCTATCTTTTTAGTTGCTGAAGCTTTATCTAAAAATGTTTCTTCTAAAAAATTTGGAGAAACGAATCTTGAAGAAAAAGAGAAAAATTAGAAGAAATCCAAAGCAAAAAAGGAATATGTACTTCAACAAAGATACTCAAGCTTCAATAGTTGAGTTTCAAGGTTTGGAGTCAGAAAAAGACCGCGAAAAGCTTTACAACGAAAAAATACATCCTGCCTTCGAAAAACTAGCAGAAAGCTTGATATTTGTTTATGGTTTTCGAGCTGGCTCGAATCAAATAGAGAATATAAAAACTGATTGTGTTTCTTTCTTGTATGAGACAATTCATAAGTGGGATGAGTCCAGAGGAACAAAAGCGTTTTCTTATTTCAATGTAGTTGCAAAAAATTGGCTTATCATTAATTCACGACAGCATAGAAAAAATGCCATGAGAAATGTAAGTTTGTCTGACATGGCTTCAATGTCAAAGAAAGACAAACATTCTATTGCATATTCACAGGTTGTTGAGTCTCCCGATAAAATCATAATTGATGCAAATCGAAAGAATGAAATAATAAAAGTTTTAGAAATAATAAAAAATAGAGTTTCTAAAGAAAACGAAAAACTATGCATAAACGCAATAATAACCGTTTTCGAAAAAATAGATCATTTAGACTTTTTAAATAAAAGAGCTATATACGTTTATGTAAGAGAAATTTCTGGACTTACTCCAAAAAAATTATCAGTCGCTATGTCGTCTATAAGAAAGCACTATAGAGACATAGTACATGATAAGAGATTAGTCGATATATTTTAGGGTTTAAAATGGTAGATGATTTAAATAAAGCTTTAGAAAAGCTAGAAAGCATTGAGAAAAAAACCAAGAAGTTTGAAGAAATGCTTTCCGAATTAGTTTCGGCTGAAGACAAGAAAAAGCTTCTTTGGAAAGAAATTTACGAAAACGCTAACTTAGATAGACAAAACGCTCATGTTCTTTTCGTAGAAGCATATACTCAAATGAGGACAGGAATTGCAGAGCACGCAGCGATCGGAGCTATACTATCAAAGTATTTAGAGAGGATGAATAAATCTAACGAGCAACTACTTAAGTTAGCTGAGATTATTGCAAGGGCTGAAGCTGAAAATAGCAAAATTGATCCTGATGACTTATTTTCTCAGATAAAGGACTAAAAAATGGGTATAGAGTATGACGATAACGTTAATGATATAGCGTTTGAAACAACCGCTAGAGATAAAGCAGGACCTGCTCTGGCTAACTCTACATCTGACACTATATTTCAAAAAGCGGTAGTAATAGAAGTCATTAACGATCCAGCAGCTTTTAGAAGCCAGGCTAAATTTGATGAAACGTACAATGAGACAACAATAGACAATTTTGGTTTTATAAAAAGAGTTCCACGAAATGCAGTAATTGCTCGCGTCTTAAATGACGGTCAAGGAAAAAGAACAAGTACTTTTACGCTTTGCCTCCCATTTTTCCCTCCTCACCTTTGTTTTCCAATAAAACCAGGAGAACATGTCTGGTTAATTAGCCCAGCTCCGATTGGAAAGGGAGCTAAGGTTTTTTATTGGATGTGTAGAGTTCCAACTTGGAACGACGCCGATGATATCAATTATACTCATGAAGATAGGATACACCACTACATAAGCGGTGAAGAAGATAAACAAAAAACTTCTGACAAAGTACACAACGAAGTTCCAAAAGCAGAGAATTCAGAAGACCCGGAACTTTTTGGTTTTCCAAATGGAAATGCAACTCAAGACGGTTATACTTTTGGAGAAGAAGAAAATCAATATGATATTCACGTCACCGGCTCCTTAGCTTATAAATCTTTTAAATTTGAGCCTGTTCCCAGATTAACCAAGATGCCTGGAGATCTAGTATTACAAGGTTCTAACAATTCTAGCATAACGTTAGGAACCTCACGAGGTTATAAGGGTGGTTTTGCCGAATCCAGAACAGACACAGATAGAATAAAAGATCATGCAGAACAATCTTTAGAAAAAGAAGGAAAGATGATTAGGTCTAGCGCGACGATGATAGACCCATCCGCAGAAGAATTGCAGGCTCCGGATATGTCTTCGGTTTCTGCTGCTATCGATATTGTAGCAGGTAGATCACTGAGGAAAAGAAGAAATCCAGAAATTACTGCTACTCCAACTTCAGACACTGATCCTCCTGCTATTGATGATTCTCAAGAAGCTCCAGGTTTTCCTAGGGTTAAAAAGACGATAAACCCGGAAAATGTCAGGGGAGAAAACTTAGTTGAAGTTTCTAAAAATCCTCAAGCTTACCTTGAAGACATTAAAGATAATCATTTGGATCACGCTATAGAGGGAGATCCTGATTTTAGGTACGACGCTTCTAGAATATACATGACAGCAGACTCTAATCCTGACGATGACTTTGGTTTATCTGACCAGGTAACTCAACTCCCAGGAGGGTTGGAAGTAGAAGATAAAGAGGGAGCTTCTGTAGTAGTAAAATCTGACCATATAAGAATAATAGCTAGAAAAGACCCAGATGACCTTGCTGGAAAGGTGAATGGTTCTATTAGAATAATAAAGGAAGGAATACCGAAAGAACCCGCTGATGATTCTGCCGGTCCTCCTGATGGAGAAAGATCCTTAATTATAATAGAACCTGATGGAACAATAATCATAGATGGTCCTAGAATTGTTTTAGGCAACGGTCATTTATCTTCACCGCAACTGGAAGAAAACCTAGAAGGAAACTATACAAAGAACGATAACGTCTACATTGGAGGCGAAGACGCTCAGCATTCTGTATTTTTAGCTGAGGAATTGGCCGATACTTTAGTAGCTTTTGCCGTTGATGTCATCAATATGCTTGGAGCGACTGGAGGTGTTGCTAGAGGTTTTGGCTCTGGAGGAAAGATGCCAGGAGGTGCAACTGCCAGTTTAGGTAACTCAGGTTCTCCTATAGTTAATCCAACTGCTTTCGAGAGGTGCGTTGAAACACTGCAAAATAATTTACAAAAAAGCATGAGTAAAGTGATAAAGATTAAATGAGCGAAGGTAGAAATGAACTCACTGATAGTGGAGAGTCTGACGGGCTAGTTTCCGGAACTTTTCCAGCGGCTGATTCGTTGCTAGTCGAAATATTTGAAGGTTGTTGTTGCGTAGCGAATTGTGATGAAGAACAAAAACAAGCTCAGCAAGATGCCGGCACGATGGATGGCATGCCATGCTGTCCACAGACTAACTCTCCCGGAACTGCAAAAGGCCCAGCAGGAGAGGAAGCAGAACCACCGGATCCAGAATATGCCGGTATGTGTGAACAGATAAAACTCCAGCTTTCCCTTATTGGCGGCCCTTATTATAAATTCGCTGTTGCTTTTGAACCTATTTTAGATATACCACCCGGCCCTCCTAACATACCCGGTTTAGATATCGGCCTCTTTGGCGTTGATCCAAATTTAAAGCTTCCTTCTATACCGGTTAATTTACCCGGTATACCAAGTATTGATCTAGGTTTGGATTTACCCGGTCTTCCAGGCATTGATTTTTTCACAATAGATGTTCCTCCTTTTCCAGGTATGCCTCTTCTTAATATGTCTATAAAACCAATCAGTCTTGGTCTAGATCTTTTTAAGTTAAAATTACCGGATATTCCAGATTTTGATCCGTGTGAAATAGCTAAATTTAAAGGACAACTACCGCCAGACCATGATTGTGGAGCTGGGATACCCCCTATAAACGTTAACATTGCAATTTGCTGGTTGTGCATGCTTCTATTTTTCTTATTTATCATTATGCCTATTTTGATAATTTTGCTAGGCATGAAAGAGAAAGGCCTACTAGAAACTGACGAAAACGGAGAAGTAAATTTAGGAACTAGCGAAAATCCTTTGGTTCAAGCTCCACCAAAAATAAAAGTTTTAGCTCATCATCCTGAGGATGCTGATTTTAATTCTGCTGCAAATTTAGATAACAACCCAATTATCTTTGTTCCACCTCAAGATTCGAATAATCCTACTATCATCCATTTTCAAATTTGTGCTCATGAATTAAAAGAAGCGTTTGATGATCCATCACAAAATGTCGACGTATTTTCTAATCACGAAGTAAGAGAACAATCTTCTCCTCGAGTTCAGCCGGAAAATATAATTTCTGGATCTGAGGCTTTCAAATTCGAATGGTCAGTTCATGAACCAGCCGGCGATATAAAAGATAAATCAGAAAACTTTAGACCTTCGGATTATGAGACATTTTTTAACGATTTTAAGAATACTTTAACAAACCCACCTTCTTTAGAACAAAGGAGAGTTTCTCATGTAATTCGCGGAGATGGAAATACGGAAACTCCATTTATGCATCGAGTCTTTAGCTTTGGTTTTAAAAAATTAGGGTTACATGAAGTTTATTGCACAGTCACGTTAGGGAGTAAATCAGTTATCATGGCATCTTATGTTCAAATTGGTAGACCGGAAAAAATTACTGAACTTCCTCCGATTTTAAAATCAATGCCTAGGTTTCCCATTAGTGGAAGTGCCGACCCGACCATTAAGGATTCAAACGTTCCGGAAGTTCAACAAAAAGAAGTTAGAGAATCTGGAGTTGTTGAACAAGATATTAGCGATTCCTCTCCACCTTCTCCTCCGGTTACGAAAGGGGTATAGATTGTCCATTTGTAAAGAGTGCGTACAAATAGGTGAGGGTTGGACAAAATTATCCATGCATATGATGGGACTTCTAGATAAAGAATCAGCTAAATTAGCTAATGAGAGAAGAAAAATATGCGATGGTTGTCCTAAATTGGTCAAGAGTAAAACCCAATTTTTGAAATGTAAAGATTGTGGATGCTACTACCCGATGCTAGCATATGCTTCAGATAAGAAGTGCCCTATGGGAAAGTGGTGATTTTATCCAATTTAAAATACCAATAAATTTTTTTTAGTGGATAATTATACACCAGAGGTATGTCATGTCGTCTAGAAAGAGAACTCAAAATAGAAAACAAATAAAGTTCAAATCTTCTGGACAATTAAAGACTACTATTGAAAAAGAAAAGAAAGACTTTTCTTTTAGCAAGCTTATTGGCATAAAGACTCCACTGGATTTAGGCTCGGGCCGAGACGGTCTATTTGCCATGCATAAAAGTTTAAAAGATCAGATAAGAGATAATTTTAAAAATTTACTGATGACGAATCATGGCGAACGTTTAGGTAATTATAATTTTGGTGCTAATTTGGAAGAACTGGCTTTTGAATTAGCTACCGATGAGATTGAGCAAGAAGCAATAAGCAGGATAAATCAAGCAATTGGTAGGTATATGCCTTTTGTTTCATTGACAGGTTTCGAAGCTTTTACTGAACATTTCGAAAACGAAAATACCGCTAAAATAGGTGTAAGAGTTTTTTATTCTATACCAAATTTGAATGTTACCGACCAAGTAGTTGAAGTAATCATAAGGGCAGCTGGATAATGGAAAAAGATATAAAAAATAGGCAGAAAAAAATCGTAAAAAGATCTTATCTAGCAAGAGATTTTGACGGCTTCAAGAATAATTTAATTCAACACGCTAGGACATTTTTTCCTGATAATATTGAAGACTTTACAGAAACTGGATTAGGCGGGATGTTTGTTGACATGATATCTTATGTTGGCGATTCTATGTCTTTTTATCTAGATCATCAATTCAACGAATTGAGGTGGCAAGATGCGGTTGAGGTTGAAAACATAAAAAAACATATTAGGTTAGCCGGCGTTGAAACCCATGGAGCTTCCCCTTCCACCACATATGTTTCTTTCTATATAGAAGTACCGTTCACCGTTGATGCTAGCGGTAATGAGCAAATAGCTTTTACAAATCTGCCAACTATAAAGAAAGGTACTAGGCTAATATCGGGAAATGGAATCACTTTTAACCTGATGGAAGACGTAGATTTTTCTGCAAGAGATGCTAGTGTAGAAGGAGATTATATTTGGAGAAAATCAGAACCAGCCCCTTTTAACTCACCGGGAACAGATAATAAGAAGATAATAAATTTAAGAGGCTTGTGCGTTTCCGGAGAGATAAGAGAAGAATCTTTCTCTATACCCGATTCTTTTGTTCCTTTTAGGGAAATAAATTTATCAGAGCAAAACATTAGTTTGATAGAAAGTGTCAAAGATTCAGACGGAAATATCTATTACGAAGTTGATAACTTGTCTCAAGATAATGTTTTCTCAGTCATTGATAATAAAGAGATTAGTTCTAATTTTACGCAAAAATCGATTTCCATAACTCCTGCTCCTTATAGATATACTAGAAATTTCGACCCTCAGTTACTGTCAACAACTTTAACTTTTGGCGGTGGCGACGCAACTGCGGATGACGATGATATTCTTCCAGATCCTGGAGATCTTAGCGTTCCCCTGTACGGTAAAAAAACTTTTTCTAGATTTGCTTTAGACCCTAATTCTCTTATGAGAACTAATACTTTAGGCGTAGCTCCTAGACAAACAACGATAACTGTAACTTATCGCCATGGCGGAGGCTTAAACCACAACGTTGGCGTATCGTCTATTAGACAAATAGAATTTTTAGATATGGCATTTCCAACGGGGGTTGTTCATGAATCTGCGGTAGCCATTAGGGCTAGTTTGGATGTTAGAAATCTTAGAAAATCAGCAGGTGGAGCTCCTCCGCCAACAATTGATGAATTTAGGGATCAAATACCGGTAGCTAGAAATTCTCAATCTAGAATTGTTACTAAGGAAGATTTGCTGGCGAGAATATATTCTTTGCCGGCTCCATTAGGTAAAATATTTAGAGCAGCAGTTTCAGATAGTCCTGATTCTAACGGTCAAATAGAAATAGCTCTTATTAGCCGCGGACAATCTGGAGGCCTTGTTAATTTTGGGACTATGACATCGTCTCAATCATTAGATATTGCTGGAGATAACTTAAAGCTAAATCTTAAAACTTATTTAGAATCTTTTAGGTTGATAAATGACTCTTACATTATAATGGACGCCGCTGTTCACAATTTTGGTTTAAAAATTAATGTGGTAGCAAATCCAGGGGCTCAAAAAGCTGTAGTTGTACAGTCGATAATAACGAATGTTAAGAAACTTTTAGACGTTAGAAAATTTCACATCAATCAACCACTTTCATTGGGCGATATAAGCTACGCAGTCATGTCATCTGATGGCGTTGCTTCTATACATGATAGTTCAAGCTCGAGCTTAAAAGTTCCTGGAATATCAGTTGTGTCTAAAACAGAAACAGAAAGTGACGGAGTTAACTCTTATTCTTACGATTTAAGTCAACCGTTCGATGTAATAGTTGAAAAGGGTTATATTTTTCCTAAGAAAAATGGTATATTTGAGATGAAGTATCCGGACTTTGACATAAAGGTGAGTGTGAGATAATGCAGTTAGTAATTACAGCTAGTAAAGATTGTTATATAACAGATAAAATTATTGACAACTCATACCGTTCTAAAAACTCCAATACAGGACACGCAGCAACGCTTGATTTGTTTAAACTCTTTGAAGAATCTGGTGTTATTGAAAATGGAAACTTCGTAACTTCTAATATTACAGAAAAATCTGCGCTTTTATTAAAATTTGATTATTCAAAAATAGGTAAACTAACTTCTAGTATTTTAGATATTAAAGATTCTAACTTTAAAGCTTTTCTAGAGTTAAAGGATGTAAGTTCAGGTCTTCAAAAACCTTTTAATTTTAGCGCAATTTGTAACCCTTTAGTTAGGACTTTCGAAGAAGGCTTTGGTGTTGATGTTAATAACTTTAACGATTTAGGATCTGCTAATTATTTGACTAGTTCTTATTTCGATTCTTCTCCGATTACTTGGAAATCCGAAGGAGCTTCTAAGGCTGGAGGAAATGATAATGTTTTCGCTCAAGGAAGTATAACTGTTGAAGGCACCGCCGGTTGGGATAATAGCGTTGGTTTTACTCTTAGCGACGGAACAAACACGGTTAATTTTTTAGCTGATGTAGCATCGGCAATTGCTACTAAAGTAGATTCTCAAAATTATACATTTGGAATAAATGGGGATACCACAACTTCTCAAATAGCTGGAAAAATTTTCGAAGCTATAGCTTTATCAAAAACAAATTCAGATCTAAGCATAACTGCGACAGACCCCGAAGCAACTTCTATAATATCTCTTCTTCAAGATATATCCGGGCTGGTTGGCAATACCGACATAACTTTAGCCAACGAAGCAACAAGATTATCAGCTTCAAAATTTAGCGGTGGTCACTCAACTTCTCATATCGATATTATTACTAGTGCTAGTTTTGGAACAACAAAAGTCGATTTAGGAGCATCAACTTATTTAGATAATCCTAACCAAGATTTAATTTTTGATGTGACTAACGCGGTGTCTTCTAGCATAAAGGGGTTAATCCCATCTGAAGGCTTTAGAATCGGGTTTAGCGGTTCTTACGATTCAGATAATAAAACTAGGTTTGTGAAAAGATTTGCTTCTCGGCATGTTAATAATAAGCTGATTGTCCCTAGATTAAGGATTGTTTTTGATGATGAACTTTCTGACGAAACTGAAAATATTTTTATTAATAAATCTTGTAAAGCTTTGCTAAAAGTTAAAAAGGGATTAAGTAGCTCTAACCTTTTTGATAATTCCAACGCTGAATTAACTGGCGATAATTGTGGAGTTTTAGAAATAAGTTCTGGTTCATATTCACAATCTGTCAATTTTAGTCAAGTAGATATGTCATCCAACAACAATCGGTTAAAAGGAATTTATCAAGCGACTTTTACTATTCCGGGAAACAACCCATATGTGAAGAAAGCTTTGAAAGCTAATTCAGAAGGTTTTGATGTAGATTTAATTTGGAAAACATCGGATAGCGAAATAACTTTTTTAACAAAAAAAGCATTGGTTAAAAACGACGATTATTCTAGTTTCAACGTTAGCGATGTTTCAATATCTTTTAAAAATAGAAAATCGGAATATACCGAAAGAGAAGATATACAACTAAGTTGTTCAGCTGTTTTAAACTCAATTCATTATAATGCTTCAAAGGTTAAGAAAAGTCCTGACAATTTTTCTGAAAAGCTTTACTACAAAATATCGGAACTAGTTTCTGGAGATCAGATAATTCCAAAAGAACATTCTTTTTCTTCTAAGATGAGTTTTTATGATGGATGTCATCATGCTACAATCAAATCCGGAACTTTATTCAAAGGATTTTCTTACAAGATTGAATTTTTTAGTTATATAGATGGCGATATAGTTGACTTCAACGAATCATTTACTTTCAAGGTAATCTAATGGCAAGAAGAAAATCTACATTTGAGAACGTCAAGTTTTTTACCAAGAGAATGCTAAGAAAGTATAAGACTACAACTGGTGTTATGCTAGAAAAGAATCAGATCTCTCTAACAAAATCAGAAGTTTCAGAAGACGAAAAATCATTCAGAAGAAAAGAGCTGGGTAATGGTATAATTTCAACTCAGCAGTTACCAGTTGATAATTCTCTTTTTCAAAATAATACATTCTTTGGATCAGCAGAAGCTAAGATAAACGTTGCTTTTGATAAGATCATAAACTCTTATCCATTCGATGGAAGCATAAAACAAATAGAGGAGTTTGAAGATAATCTTTCTTCTTTAGAAAAGCATGTTTTAGAAAAGTTCCCAAAAAATGTTGGATTTCTAACTTTTGATTCAAGTAAAGAGCAAAAAGCGATAGTAAAGGATAGATCCGGCAATTTTAGTCAATCGCTTTTGAACGGAGAAGCTGGGGCAAGTCACATCAATCCTAAGAAAAATTCTTTTTCTGTAGAATGTTTTCTAAGAATACCAGAAGAGTCCAATGGCAACAGCTTCATATTCCACAGCGTACATCCAAATTTAAATACAGGGTATGCAGCTTTCATTGATCAATCTGCTTCGACAACTAGTTGCAATTTAAATTTTGCTCTGTTAAGTGGAAGCAATAACTACGCCAGTGCTAGTCACTCGATACAGAAAGGAAAGTGGCATAATTTAGTATTTGAATATGATAATAGGACCGATCAACAAACATTAAAAATAATGTCGGGTTCGTTGTCTTTAGCTACTAGTAATTTTTTCAATTACCCAGGTCTAGATACGGGTAATGCAGATCTAAACATTGGGGATGGAAATAATCTTAGTGCAGGATTTTTGTCTTTTACTAAATCAACAACATTTAGTGGTTCTATTGATGAATTCAGAATATTCCATGGAATGAGGAATAAGGGCGATATAGACTATTATTCTAGAAAAAACATATTTGCAAATCCACAACTTAAAGTTTATTTTAAATTTAACGAGCCGACCGGTTCTCACAGCAATAATAATCTAATACTAGATCATAGCGGAAATAGCTTGCACAGTCAGATATTAAATTATGACGAGTTAATGAGATCTCCTAGGGAATTAGATAATCCAATGTTTTTAGAGGATCCTAGATATAACCCAATACTTTTTCCAAATTTTCCAGCTGTACAAAATTTAAATTCTGAACTTCTGGAAGATGCGGCTGAGTACGATATTAACAATCCAAACTTAATCACCAAGCTGATACCTAATCATTATCTTCAAGAAGGAGCTTATTACGAAGGCTTTAATGTTGATGGTGAAATAGTAGAAAAATATGGAGCTTATTCTAATTTACCTAAATCTGGCAAAATCGGTCATGCTCAACTTATGTCCATGTTTTTGTATTTTATGGCTGAAGAACTTGATAAGTACAAAATGTATCTGGATCAAGTTTCGCAATTCTTACATCCGGATTATCTAGGAGAAGAAGGCGTTGCAGATGCTTTTTTACCAGATTTAGCTAAATACTATGGATTTGAACTTCCGAAAGTTTTTGGAGATGTTGCTTTAGAGCAGTATATGGGCCGTGAAAACTTAGGGTTAGAATATACTCTTTACGAAAAAAATCTTTTTGAAATACAAAATCTAATATGGAGAAGAGTTCTTAAAAATCTAAACTACACTTTCGACAACAAAGGAACAAAGCATGCTATTGAATCTGTATTTAGATCTGCTGGAATAGAGCCAGGAAGACTGTTTCGAATGGTAGAGTATAATGGCGTTGATGAATTTAGGCTAGGAAATTCTAGACAAAAAATTACCGAAATGTCTACCATGCTTAATTTTTCAGGAAGTATCAATAAAATATCTAGATCTTCTCGGGAAGATGGCACTATTGTAGGTTGGCCAACTCTCATAACAGCTCCTCTTTCAGGAAGCAGAATAGAGCCTGGCTACCCTGAAATTGCGGGTGGTAATGTTTTATCTACTGGGACTATAAGATTTCACCCTACTGATGAAACTGCTCTTCCTGCCGTAAATGCTAGAATCACTATTACGGACGCTTACAATAATACAGAAATTTTTAAGTTTGCAAACTCTAGCGTTGACGATAAAGCCACCGCAACAATAACCGTTGCTAATGGAGCTGCCGCACACGGAACTAGTGCCGGTCAAAAAATAACAATAGAATCTCATAGGAGTATAGTTGATTATTTCGTATCAGATACTTCTGATGGAGGTATCCCACACCTAAATTCCGTACCTAATAATGCTGTATTGAAAGATACCGGAAACATAAGAGCCGAAAGAACTCCTGGGAGCACTAGGGGCTTGTCTATTGGACTTAATGTCGGCGCAGCATCTAGCCAAAGAAATTTTTTGACTTTGTTAAAAGCTGCTATTGAGAATGAACTTGGCCACAATGGGGAAATTTTAGTTGGTAATGTTCCAGTAGAAGCTGCTAACTCTCAATCGATTACTTTGACTCAAAGCGTAGCAGGAAATGCAGGAAACGGAAAAACAATAACTGATAACATTACTCCAATTACTTCTAACAATTTTTCTGGTGGTTCTATAGTCATCAATAGACAAACAGGAGGAAGCAATAAAACAACGATGGAATTGCTTGAATCGACAAAAGATGCTATTGTTTCATCTTTTCCGGCTAGCTTTACTATACAAACTGAAAATAGCGCTCCTGGAAATAACTTAGATACAATAAAGCTTGTCACTAAAGACTTTGATAGAAAAAATGTTGGAAACCACACGATATCATTAACGGATAATACCAACTTAACTGTAACTGGTTTTTCCGGCGGAAATGGAATGGTAAGAGCCGGTACACCAGGTTTTGAAAATGC
>Ga0163109_10000600_pt1 | contig 28717 bp, 31 predicted proteins | sample CRUFie1St13metaG_FD_108704 | JGI IMG/M metagenome (GOLD analysis project Ga0163109, IMG submission 108704) | Marine microbial communities from the Costa Rica Dome - CRUD Field 142mm St13 metaG | ecosystem: Environmental > Aquatic > Marine > Oceanic > Photic zone | place: Costa Rica: the Eastern...
ATCTGGCCCGCCGCGCCGACTACGAGGAGCAGCGCGCCGCCCTGCGCGCGTGGATCAGCGCCGCCCTCGCCGCCGCACAGACGACGGACCAATCCTGACGATGATGACGGCTGAGACACGACATGCGGCATGCGCGATGAGGAGGAGACGGCCATGATCCGCTTCCTGCTGTTCGCCGTGGTCGCGGTCGCGCTGGTGCTGCTGGCGCTGCTGTTCAGCCAGAACCCGGACTGGACTGCCCGGTTCGAGGCCTTTGGCTACCGGCTGACCCTGCATTTCGGGCTGCTCGTCTTCGCCGCGCTGCTGGTGCTCTGGGCCTTCGGCTGGATCTATTTTCTGTTCCGGCGCACCCTCGCCATGCCCGCCGAAGTCGCCCGCAACGCCCGAATTTCGCGGCAGAACCGGGGGTACAAGGCCCTGACACAGGGGCTGGTCGCGCTGGCTGCCGGTGACCCGGACGAAGCCGACAAGCAGGCCCGCCGGGCCACCAAACTGCTCGAAGACACCCCCGCCACCCTGCTGCTCACCGCCCAGTCGGCCCAGCTCAATGGCGATGAAGAGGCGGCGACACGGTACTTCGAAGCCATGACCGAGGAACCTGAAACCGCGTTTCTGGGGCTGCGTGGGCTGGCGATGCAGGCCATCGCGCAGGGCGACCGGCGGCGGCTGGATGGGCTGCTCGACCGCGCCCGCAAGATCCGGCCCAACGCGCCCTGGATCCTCGAGACCGAGTTCGACCTGAGCCTGCAGAGCGGGCAGCTCGACGGCGCCCAGCGCGCGGTCAAGCGGCTGGCCAGCCGGCATCTGCTCACGGCCGGTGAAGCCCGGACCCGGCTGGCGCTGGCGGAGACGGACAGTGCCTTCCGCGCGGCCGAAGCCGGCAACTGGCGCAAGACCGCTGAACACTGCCGCAAGGCGCTCGACGAAGACGCCAACTTCCTGCCCGCACGCGCGCTCAGCGCCCGGGCGCAGATCGAGCTGGGCAACGCCCGCAAGGCCAAGGAGCTGGCCGGGCAGGCCTGGGCCCTGCGGCCAACGGCCGGGATCGCCACCACCTTCCTGCTCGCCGCCAAGCCCGTAGATATCAGCGCCAAGCGCGCCGCCATCACCGACCTGATCCAGCATAACGAAGGCGCGCTGTTCAGCCGTTTCCTGCGCGCTGAAGCCGCGATCGAAGCCGGAGACCGGGAAGCCGCCGCTGCGGCCATCGACGCCCTGCCCGCAACCGGTGCGCCGGTCGGCGTCAGCGCCCTTGTGCTGCGGCTGGACGCGCTGCGCTCGCGCGGGGTCGACCCAACGCCCTCGGCGCTGACCGGCCACAGCCTGCCGGTGGAGCCGCAGGTCTGTCTGGCCTGTGGCACCGAGCACGACCGCTGGCGTGCCGTCTGCGAGAATTGCGGGACCAGTGGTTCGATCACCCTGCCCACGCGGCCGCCCGAAGACCCGCCGCGCATGCTGCCGCCGACTTAGGCAGGCCGCTCCGTCCCCGGGGACATCAGCCCGCCGGAGATTGCTCCCCGCGCAAGCACTGCATGGAAAACACGCCCACAGCCTCAGGCGTCGCTGCCCCACTGGCGGAAACCGCCTCCAGCGCCCGCAGCAGAGCCCGGCGCAGCATCGGCGGGGACAGGTGCAGGCGCGCGGCGGCGGAGGCGGTGAAGAAGCAGGTTTGTCGAACCGCCCGGTTCTGCGGCTCCTCTGCCTGCTGGTCTGCACCACCGGGGCACAGGCTGAAGAACCACGGACCCGTGGTGATGAACGGCGGCAAGGCCGAAACATCGCAGACAGCCCCCGTCATCCCGGCAGCCGACGGGTCCGCGCCAGCCACGACCGGGGGAGTATAGACAGCGTTCCGGAACTGAGCCTGCGCCACGCCGGCCCCGATCGCCAGAGACAGGCACAGACCCAGCGCCAGCATCCGGGCGACCGAAATCATGGTCCGCGTGAAATCCATTGTGATTCTCATTCCCGGTGCCTGCCCGAGAACCTGACTCTAGGCATTGAAACGATAATTTATGCGAAATAAACCCACTTTAGCGCGCATAAAGTCTCTTTTAAAGGGAATTTTTTGAGGATTTCACTACAAAAAGGAGAATCGAGGTCCTAAAGACTAACCAGTAAGCGGAGCTTATCGAGCGCCGTCTGATGGTTCTCCCGGTAGGCGATCGTACCCCTGAAGCGCCCCTTCCGGTCGACGAGGATCACCGACGCCGTATGGTCGACGGTGTAGTCACCGTCATCAAGCGGCACCTTCTTGATGTAGACACCCCACGACCCGGCCAGCACCTCGATATCCGGAAGCGGACCCGTGATCCCGCGGATGTTGTCGCGGAACGGGGCGATGAAACTGCCCATCAGCTCGGGCGTGTCCCGCTCGGGATCGACACTGATGAAAAAGGCCTGCAGATCGCGCTTCTCCGCCCCCAGCTCGTCCATGAGGGTCGAGACTTCAAACAGCGAGACCGGGCAGATTTCCGGGCAGTGCGTGAAACCGAAGAACAGCGCCGTCGGCCGACCGGCGAAGGCAGCTTCCGTAATCGGCTGACCGTCTGAGTCGATCAGGGAGAACGGCGCCCCTAAGGTCGGCGGCGACGCGGCCTGTATCTGGGTATTGCGGTAAATGAGAAAGCCGGCGACGCCGACCGCCACAACCGCCAGCAGGGTTCCGAGCCAGAGCGCGCGCCGCCAGGTCAGCATCAGTTGTGGCTATGCCCACTGTCGTGGTCGCTGTGCCCGCTGTCGTGGTCGCTATGCCCGCTGTCGTGGTCACCGTGACTGCCGCCACTCTCCGCCATCCGCTCCATACTGTCGCGCATGGACAGAACTTCGAGCGTCACGGTGCGCTCACCGGCGTGTTCGAACACCAGCACGACATCCAGCGACTCACCGGCCACGTGGGGCTGTTCCAGCTGCATGAACATCAGGTGCAGGCCACCGGGCTGCAGTTCCAACATGGCCCCGGCCTCGATCACCAGCGGGTCTTCAACCGGGCGCATTACCATGACATCGTCTTGCATGATCATGTTGTGGACTTCGGACATCCCCGCATGATCGGCGCGCACAGACAGCAGCCGGTCGGCCATCTCGCCGTGGTTCATGATGGTCAGATAGCCGCCGCCGACGCGCGCATTGGCGGTGGTTTCGCGGCTCCAGCCGTCTTTGAGCATGAGGCCGTGCATGCCCTCGGCATGCGCGGTGATCGAAAACACGAGTAGACCGGCAACCGCCAGGCCCGCAAGGGCAGATAAGGAGCGTGATACGAGTTGTTTCATGGCCGCCAAACAACCGCCCGCATCGCGCTGCGTCAAGCGCCGGGCTCATGATGATTTCGCGGAGTTGATAGGCACAGGGCCAAATGTGATCCCGGCCGTGATGAAAACAGCGGCTGGGTGGCGACGGCCGACTCTGCGGCGCGGCATCGCGCGGCTCGCGGTCCTCAGTCCGGCTTCAAGGCACCGGGCAGGCCGGTTTTCGTACTTCTGTCTCTAAATTAGAAAATCGTGAACTTTCTAGGTCTCAGTTAAGAAAATTAGGATGTTTGCAGTCTAAATGCATTCCGAATCGCGTAATCATAGGGTAAAAGCGGGGGGCTGACGGGTTGAGTGACCGGTAAAGCAGGGGGAGTGACAAGCCGCAAAGGCACCATCCGAACTTCTGCCGGACCAGCCGCCGGACCCGGGCAGCTGAACCTGAAATTCCAGCTGGAGCCCAAGTCCCATGGAAGAACTAGAGATTTTCAACGCGCAGACCCAAGGTTACATCGCCAACGGCCTGTTCCAGATCGCTGTGATCATCGGCGTCTTCATCGTCTTTCGCGCGGCGCGCTTTGCGCGTCAGAACAACATCATCGCCAAAGGGCTGGTGTCGCTGTTCAGCCTGATCATCGGTTTCTTCAGCCTGAGCGTTGGTTCCCTGCGCCCACAGCTTGAGCAGCTGACGGCCCTCCGCCTCGCCGACGCGCAGGCTGCAGGTGCGACGCTGACGGCAAACACCCAAGCCTACATCGCACAGTTCGGCGTCTCGGCTGGCGATGTCCTGCCAGCGCAGCAAAACCTGTTCGGTGATATCGGAACGACGGTCTTTACCCTGATCTTCCTGCTCATCGCTCTGGGCACGATCTGGCTGCCGAACACCGACTTCTCCGAAAAGTAATACCGGCTTTTTGCCCGCTTCGGCGGGTGCGGACGGGCGGGCGGACTCAGAGCAGTCCCCCGCCCGTTTTGCCTTCGGCCCTTACAGACATTCGACCCCGAAAGGACTGACCCATGCGTTTCATGGCCATTATCACCGTCAACAATCCGGACATGACGTCCGCAGACTGGATCGCGCACGAAGCGGTGATGCACGAGAAGTACACCCATGCGTTCACGCAGTCGAAGCAGGTTGCCGCCCTCAACGACCGTCAGGCGATCATTACGCTGGAGATGGACGAAGCCGACATGCCGAAGATGGATGCGCACATTGCAGGCGAGGAAAGCGTCGCCTTCGACACCCGCGCGGAGATCAGCGTCGAGCTGTTCCGCTGCCATCCGGAATAAAGGCTTGGCATTATGACCGTGCCTAAAGCCCGCTGAGTTGCGGGAGAGGCTAGGCACCGGGAGCGGCGGTCGTTAGGTTGCTGCCATCTGCATGCGCGGCGTCCGCGGACTGCTCCCCTGAGCCTCTGGTCCGTCAGTCAGTCTGTTCCGCCGCGTCAACGACCGACTGATGGACAGTATTCATGTATCTGGGTCTGGACCTTGGCACTTCAGGACTGAAGGCGCTATTGCTCGACGAGGGCCACGGCGTGGTTGCCGTTGCCACCGCTCCGCTGGACAGCGCCCGCCCGTCCCCGGGCTGGTCCGAGCAGGGTCCCGCCGACTGGATCGCCGCCTGCGCACAGGTGCTGGACGACCTCTCCGACCACCTTGGTTCAGTGCAGGCCATCGGCATCGCCGGGCACATGCACGGTGTGGTGCTGCTCGACGCAGCCGGGGAGGTGGTGCGCCCCTGCCCGCTCTGGAACGACACCCGGGCCGGTGCCGAAGCTGCGGCCATGGACGCCGACCCGGCCTTCCGCGCCATCTCCGGCACGATCGTTTTCCCTGGCTTTTCTGCACCCAAGATGGCTTGGGTCCGGGATCACGAGCCCGACCACTGGGCTCGGACAGAACGGGTCCTGTTCCCCAAGGACTTTCTCGCCCACTGGCTCACCGGCACGCTGAACTGCGAGCCCTCAGACGCCGCTGGCTCGGCGCTGTTCGACCCCGGCAAGGGCGACTGGAGCCCGGCCCTGTGCGCAGCGGCGGGGCTGTCCCCCGACCTGCTGCCCCCGGTCATCGACAGCGACAGCCCGCGCGGGCCCGTGCGCGTGGAGATCGCCGAGCGCTTCGGCCTGAACCCGGCCTGCGTGGTCGCTGGCGGGGCGGGCGATAACGCCGCCGCCAGTCTGGGCATCGGGGCGGTGAAGAATGGCGAGGGTCAGGTCTCGCTCGGCACCTCGGGCGTGCTGCTCACCGTCAACGAGCGCTGGACCCCCGACGCCGATACCGCCGTGCACAGCTTCAGCCACGCCGCCGCCGGGCGCTATATTCAGATGGGCGTGACCCTGACCGCAACCGACAGCCTGAGCTGGCTCGCCGACCTGCTGGGCACGACGCCCGGCGCCTTGTCGGATGCGCTGGCCGGTGCACCGCAGGATGAAAACGCCGATGGCCCCGGGGCGGTGCTGTTCCTGCCCTATCTGGCCGGGGAGCGGACCCCCCACAACCTTGACCGACCCGCCGGCGGGTTCTTCGGCCTGTCCCGCAGCCACGGTCCGCAGGCCATGACCCGCGCGGTGATGGAGGGCGTGGCCTACAGCCTTGCTGACTGCGCTGCCGCGCTGACCGCCGCCGGGGCGAAAGTCGAAAAACTTACCGCCGTGGGCGGCGGTGCGCGCTCGGGCTTCTGGCTGCAGACGCTGGCGGACGTGCTCGAACGCCCGCTGACCCTGAACCCGCAGGCCGAGCACGCCGCTGCACTGGGCGGGGCGCGGCTGGCCATGGCGGCTGCCAGCGGGCGCAGCGTCGTCGAGGTTATCGATGCAGCGCCGGCCCCGGATGATCTGGAAACCATCCAGCCCCGGCCCGAAACCTTCACCGCCTACCGCGCCGCCGTGCAGCGCTACCGCGATCTGTTCAACGCCTTGAAGGAGGTTTAGCACCCGTGTCGTACTTCAATCTGGACCAGCCCATCGCCTTCGAAGGCGCCACCTCGACCAACCCCCTCGCCTTCCGCCACTATGATGCGGGCGAGGTGATCATGGGCAAGACGCTGGCCGAACACCTGCGCTTCGCCGTCTGCTACTGGCACAACATGGTCTGGGAAGGCAGCGACGTCTTCGGCGCCAACGCCTTCCCGCGCGCCTGGAACGCCCCGGCGCTGGGCAGCCCCATGGACGTGGCGCGCGCGCGCGCGGACGCCGCCTTCGAGATGTTCACGGCACTGGGCGTGCCCTACTTCTGCTTCCACGATGTCGACGCCCGCCCCGAAGGCGACAGCTTCGCCGAGAGTGACCGCAACCTGCGCGACGTCGCCGACGTGCTCGCCGGAAAGATGCAGGACAGCGGCGTCAAGCTGCTGTGGGGGACGGCGAACCTGTTCAGTCACCCGCGGTTCATGGCCGGGGCGGCGACCAACCCGGACCCAGAGGTTTACGCCTACGCGGCGGCGACCGTGGCCAGTTGTCTGGATGTCACCCACCAGCTGGGTGGGGAGAACTACGTGCTCTGGGGCGGGCGAGAGGGCTACGAAACCCTGCTCAACACCGACCTGAGCCGGGAGCTGGACCAGATGGGCCGCTTCCTCAATCAGGTGGTCGAATACAAGCACCGCATCGGCTTCAAGGGGACGATCCTGATCGAACCCAAGCCGCAGGAGCCGACCAAGCATCAGTACGACTTCGACGTTGCCACGGTTTACGGCTTCCTGCGCCGTCACGGGCTGGAAGACGAGGTTCGGGTGAATATCGAGCAGGGCCACGCCATCCTCGCCGGTCATAACTTCGAGCACGAAATCGCGCTGGCGCAGTCGCTGGGTATCTTCGGCTCGATCGACATGAACCGGAACGACTACCAGTCCGGCTGGGACACCGACCAGTTCCCGAACAACGTGCCGGAAGTGGCGCTGGCCTACTACGAGATCCTGCGCGGCGGGGGTTTTGCCAGCGGCGGTACCAACTTCGACGCCAAGCTGCGCCGGCAGAGCATGGACCCGCAGGACCTGCTGATCGCCCACGTCGGCGGCATGGACACCTGCGCGCGCGGGTTCAAGGCTGCTGCTGCCATGCTCGCAGACGGCGCGCTGAGCACGCCCATGGCCGAGCGCTACGCGGGCTGGGACGGCCCGCTGGGTGCCGCATGCCTGTCAGAGGACACCACGCTCGACGCCCTGCGCGCCACCGTGACCGGGGAGGACATTCGTCCCCAGCCGGTATCGGGCCGGCAGGAGCTGCTGGAAAACATCGTTAACCGCTACGTCTGAGCACAAAAAAACCGCGCCAGCGCTGCGGTTGGCAGGGCTGGCGCGGTGAAAACAGGGTCGCCGTTTGACGGGCGCTGCCTGCCCTAGGCGTAGAGAATGCCGCTCATGCTCCACAGCAGGAAGGCATAGCCCGCGCAGAACACCAGCGGAGCGACAACCGGCTCGAAGGTGTACTTCACCCCTTCATCGACGCCGTCCTTGGACTGGATCGACCACAGGCTGAGCAGAGCCGCGATCACACCCTGCGTCAGGAAGTAGGTGAACAGGAACCACGCCCCGGTCGCCCCGTTGAACAGGATAACCAGGTGCAGGATCACTGCGCCGGCCGCGAAGGAGCCCACGAACCGCCCCATGATCAGCGCCGAGTGGTTCATGTTGAAGCGGTCGAAGAAGGCCCGCGTGCCGAAGATCATCTGGAAGGCATAGAAGGCCCAACCCGCGGTCAGAACCAGAAAGATGATGAGATTGAGGATGTTACCAAAGTTAGAAACCATGTTCCCCTCCCGGGACAAAAGATCATAGACTTGATAGGTCAAACATTACGCGACGGAAACTCTAGTGTTTTGCCATTAAATTAGCAAAGCATAATAAAATTGAACGGAAGGCTTAAGGTCAGTTTTGGCGTCCGAAACACGAACCCAGTTCATCCGATACGTGTTGGTCGCGCTCGCCTCGTTCTGCGCCCAATACACCGTCTTCGGCCTGTTGATCGAGATGCTGGACCTCTACCCCACCCTCGCTTCTGCGCTGGGATATCTGGCCGGGTCGGTGATCAACTACATCCTCAACTATATCTATTCGTTCCGCAGTCAGCATCGGCATGGCTCGACCATCCTGCGCTTCTACGGCGCCGTTGCCTTCGGTTTTTGCGTTAACACCACCTGCATGTTCCTGCTCAACGAGCAGGTCGGCCTATGGGTCTGGCCGTCGCAGATCACTGCTTCCGTGATCACTGTGCTGGTGAATTTCTGGGTGATGAAGTGGCTGGTCTTTGACCGCTGACCGGTCCCGGGCCAGGTTGACCGAAGCCTGTTAGACCGGCGCCAATCGCTCACGAAGCCATCTCGCAGCCGTGATGCGAATGACCAGATTGCCGCACTGTTCCGGCGGATTTTCCGCCCAGTTTGTCTCCCGGGGGCCGCACTCCCGTGCCGCCACCCCAAAGTTCACAACGACCTATGGAGACAAAAGAACCATGAAAAAACTGTTCGCCACCGCAGCCCTGACCCTGGCTGCCTTCACCATCGTCCCCGCCACCGTCGCCAGCGCCAGCGACATGAAGGCCGACATCGTCGACACGGCTGTCGAAGCCGGTGCCTTCAACACCCTCGTTGCTGCTGTACAGGCCGCTGGTCTGGTCGAGACGCTGAAGTCTGACGGCCCGTTCACCGTATTCGCACCCTCGGATGAGGCCTTCGCTGCCCTGCCCGAAGGCACGCTCGAAGCCCTGCTGGCGGAAGACGGTCTGGCGACCCTGACCTCGATCCTGACCTACCACGTGGTCCCAGGCAAAGTGATGTCGACCGATATCCTCGGCCAGAAGCTTGAAGCCGCCACGGCCGCCGGTATCCCGGTTGCGATCGACGCGACCATGGGCAGCGTCATGGTCGGTGGCGCCAAGGTCATCACCGCTGACATCGAGACCTCCAACGGCGTGATCCACGTCATCGACGCGGTGATCCTGCCGCCTGCTGCGAACTAAGCAGCGCCGACCCGGCGGCGCCCTGTCTTCGGTGGCGGGGCGCCGACCCACAGCATTGACAACCGAAACACCGCAGGTGAGCCCAAAAGGGACCGCAACCACAACCTATAAATGATAAAATAAATTTTTTACCTTATCAGGCACGAGATTTCGTTTATTCTTTGAACACCGGATACCGTGATGACTTCACGCCCGACACGACAGTTCAAAGGGATTTGTATGATGTGGTCAGTGTTTGCGAGCTTGAGAACCCTTTCGACGTTGGTCCTTGCCCTGTTGCTTCTGTCCCCGGCCAAGCCTGCCTTTAGTCAGGCCTTTGCCGACTCTTTCTGGGAGTATCAGATCAACGGGAATTTTGGTGAATTCCGGCTGAATTCAGGGATGGTGGAGTTCTCGTGCCTCGCGGGCAGCAAACAGGTCACTGTCGTTGTCAATGCCGGCGGGCTGCCGCGACAGACGACGATCGAGATCCGGAATGGCGGCAATTTCTACCGGTCGACGGCGCGCCTGAATACGCGGGGCACCTACCAGTTCACCGTTGCCCCAGCCAAAATCAGCAATTTCTTCCGCCTTTTCACACGTTTCGCTGATCTCAGCATCAGCGTGGAAGCGGCAGGCCCCTTGAGCGTCAGAACCGGTGCCGGCGGCGGGTCAGATGTGGCGGACGTCATGACCAGCTTCTGCATGAACGGTGGTATCGGCGGCGGCGGCCTCGGCGGTGGCAGCGGGCCAGCCGTTATTATTCCGGGCCCCGGCGGGGGGCAGGCCGGCGCCACACCGGGTGCCGGTGGCGGGCAGAGCGGCAGCGTATCCCTCTTGGACGTGTTCAATATTATCGGGCAGCTGAATGACGCCAAAAACAATGCGGAACCAGAACGGGAACCGGAACGGGAACCGGCCCCTGAACCAGTGGATCCGCCGGTACAGAATCCAGACCCGGCCGAACCGGGTATCGTGGCCCTGCCGTGCAGCGCTGAACCCTACGCCCGCGCCAACACCAACACCGGCCGGGTCAATTTTGCGCTGGTGAACGAGTCCGGGTCGGTTCGGGAGGTCTACTGGATTGATTTCGAAGGGCAGCGCCAGTTTGATCGGGAACTCAGGGCGGGCCAGGTCGTGAACCTGCTCACCAACCCCAACGCGCCGTGGTTGGTGACCAACACCGCCGGGGTCTGCACCGATCTGCTGCTGGTGTTCAGCGACGAAATCTATTCGTTGCGGTAGCGGCGGCACGGCTAACGTCGCGAGACGACGGCGCGGTGGTGAAACAGGGTGCGGTATCGGGGGAAAAAATGGCGGAGAGGAAGGGATTCGAACCCTCGGTACGCTTGCGCGCACAACGGTTTTCGAGACCGCCCCGTTCGACCGCTCCGGCACCTCTCCGCCGCCGTGTCTAGGCCAAAGCAGCCCCGCCCGCAACCACCGCGTTCCGCGCCTTACGCGCCCCATCCATCGCCCCAGCGCGACCCTCGGCCCCGCCATGCGTTGTTTCCGGTCAGCAATGCACTGATAACAGGTGGTTTTCGTTGACCCCGACCCCGGCTTTGGCCTAGGAAACCGGCTCCGATAACAAGCCAAGGCGCCCCGCGGTTGATTCGACCGCACAGCAAGAGCGTCAGCTGCAACTGACAGGACAGCACACAAATGTACGCAGTCATCAAGACCGGCGGTAAGCAGTACCGCGTTCAGCAGGACGACGTTCTGCCCATCGAAAAGCTCGAAGCCGAAGTCGGCGACACCATCACCTTTGACCAGGTGATGATGGTCGGCGAAGGCGACAAGATCACCCTCGGCGCCCCGACCGTGAAGGGCGCGACGGTCACCGCAGAAGTCATGGATCAGAAGCGCACGCGCAAAATCCTCGTCTTCCGCCGCCGTCGCCGGAAGAACTTCCGCCGCACCAACGGTCACCGCCAGCACCAGACCGTGGTCAAGGTCACCGGCATCAAGGCCAAGTAAGGCCGGCGCCGACCGAGCATAAACGAGGGGGGCTGCTGGCCTCCCTTTTTGTTTCGCACACCGGTCTGCAACCGCCTTCAGGGCAGGATCAGGATCATGAAGTTCCTCGACCAAGCCAAGGTTTTCATCGCGTCGGGTAACGGCGGCAGCGGGGTCATCTCGTTCCGGCGGGAGAAGTACGTCGAATTCGGCGGCCCGGACGGCGGCGACGGCGGCAAGGGTGGTGATGTCTATGTCGAGGCGGTCGAGAACCTCAACACCCTGATCGACTACCGCTACGTCCAGCACTACAAGGCCGAGCGCGGCAAGAACGGCCAGAGCGCCAACAAATTCGGCGCGGCCGGCAAGTCGATCACGCTCAAGGTGCCCGTGGGCACTCAGATCCTCGACGAATTCGGGGAGGCTGTGCTCGCCGACCTGACCGAAGCCGGTGAGAAGATCCTGATCGCCAAGGGCGGGGATGGCGGCTTCGGCAACGCCCGCTTCAAGACCTCGACCAACCGCGCGCCCCGGCGCCGCGACCTCGGCTACCCCGGCGAAGAGCGCTGGGTCTGGCTGCACCTCAAGCTGATCGCCGATATCGGCCTGCTGGGTTTTCCCAACGCGGGCAAGAGCACGTTTCTGTCGGCCGTGTCGCGCGCCACGCCCAAGATCGCCGACTACCCCTTCACCACGCTCCACCCCAACCTCGGGGTCGCGGCAATCCAGAACCGCAGCTTCGTCATCGCCGATATCCCCGGACTGATCGAAGGCGCGTCGGAAGGCGCGGGCATGGGCACGCGCTTTCTGGGCCACGTCGAACGCTCGGCGGGGCTGCTGCACATCGTCGACGGCTGTCAGGACGACCCCGGCGAGGCCTACGTCAAGCTCCGCCGCGAGCTGGAGCAGTACGGCGGCGACCTCGCCGACAAGCCCGAGCTGCTGGCCCTGAACAAGGCGGACGCCATCGGGCAGGAACTCGCCGAGGATCAGGCGCGGCTGCTGTCCGAAGCCGCGGGCGGGAAGAAGGTCTGGATCATGTCGGCGGTCAGCGGTGAGGGGGTCGACCCGATCCTGCACGAGCTGGCCAACATGGCCGACAGCCATCGCGCCGCCGAACGCCGCGCGGCCGAAGGCGATAAGGAACCCGAGCCATGGACGCCCTGAGCCGCGTGACCTCGGCGCAGGAGGCCATGGCCCAAGCCCCGACGGTGGTGGTCAAGGTCGGCTCCGCGCTGCTGGTCGACGACGACGGTTCGATCCGCCGGGAGTGGATGTCGGCGCTGGTCGACGACCTCGCCGGGCTGGTCAAGGCCGGGCGGCGGGTGGTGCTGGTCTCCTCGGGCGCGATCCGGGTCGGCCTGCGCCTGCAGAACCGGGACCCGCTGAACCTGCGGCTGGACGAAAAGCAGGCTGCCGCTGCGCTGGGGCAGATCCGGCTGGCCGAGGCCTACGCGGACAGCTTTGCCGAGCGCGACCTCAACGTCGGCCAGATCCTGCTGACCCAGGAAGACACGGAAAACCGCCGCCGCTACCTCAATGCACGCGCGACGCTCAACCGCCTGCTCGACTGGGGGACGGTGCCGCTGGTCAACGAAAACGATACGGTGGCGACGGCAGAAATCCGCTTCGGTGATAACGACCGGCTTGCGGCCCGCGTGGGCGGCATGGTCGGGGCCGACCTGCTGGTGCTGCTCTCCGATATCGACGGGCTCTACACCAGCAACCCCAAGGCCAGTGGGGCTGCCGAACACCTGCCGCTGGTCACTGGCGGGATCACGCCGGAAATCGAGGCCATGGCCGGGGATGAAACCAGCGCCTACGCCAAGGGCGGCATGGTCACCAAGCTCGCCGCGGCCAAAATCGCACTCGGGGCCGGCTGCGCCATGGTCATCGCCGATGGCCGCGTGCTGAACCCGCTGCAGGCGCTGGTGGATGGCGCCAGGGCGACCCTCTTCACCTCCACTGAAACCCGGCACTCGGCCCGCGAAGCCTGGCTGCTCGGCGCGCTGTCCGGAGACGGAGCCTTGATCCTCGACGACGGGGCAGCCCGGGCTGTGCAGGCCGGAAAATCCCTGCTCCCCGCAGGCGTGGTCCGCGTCGAGGGCGCGTTTGAGCGCGGCGATACCGTCCGCATCACCCGCGCGGACGGCACCGACATCGGGCGCGGCATCGCCGCCTACGGCAGCGAAGACGCGGCGCGCATTGCCGGGAAACGCAGCGCAGATATCGCGACAATTCTCGATGAAAGTCGCGGTCCGAACTTGATCCACGCGGACGATTTGGCACTGTTCTGATCTTCAGGACCCGGGCAACGGCAGGGAAAGCGCTATGGCGACGGCAAATCTACAGGACACGATGAACAGCGTCGGACAGGCGGCCAAGGCGGCGGCGCACAGCCTGTCGCTGGCCCCGGCTGCGCAGAAGGTCGACGCGCTGCAGGCGGCCGCTGCCGCGATCCGAAGCCGCAGCGAAGACATCGTCGCCGCCAACGCCATCGACATGGCGGCCGGCGCCGACAAAGGCCTGAGCAAGGCCATGCTCGACCGCCTGCTGCTCACCCCCGACCGGATCGAAGCCATGGCCGCCGGCGTGGCGTCGGTGGCCGAGCTCGACGATCCCGTGGGGCGCGAGCTGTCCGTGACCGACCGCCCCAACGGCCTGCGCATCCGGCAGGTTGCCGTGCCGCTGGGGGTCATCGGGATCATCTACGAAAGCCGCCCGAACGTGACCGCCGATGCCGCTGCGCTGTGCCTGAAGGCCGGGAATGCCGCAATCCTGCGTGGCGGATCGGACAGCTTCAACAGCTCCGGCGTCATCCTCGAATGCATGCAGGCAGGGCTGGCGGCCGCGGGCTTGCCGGTCAACGCCGTGCAGCGCGTGCCCACGGTCGACCGTGAAGCCGTCGGCATGCTGCTGCGCATGGCCGAATACGTGGACGTGATCGTCCCCCGGGGCGGCAAGGGCCTGATCGAGCGCGTCCAGCAGGAAGCGCGGGTGCCGGTTTTCTCTCACCTCGACGGCATCAACCACACCTTTGTCGACGCCGCCGCCGACCTGACCATGGCCGAGAGCATCGTCGTCAACGCCAAGATGCGCCGGACCGGGATCTGCGGCGCCATGGAAACCATGCTGGTGCACCGCGACGTAGCGGCTGAGTTCCTGCCCCGGGCGGTCGCAGCGCTGCAGGCCGCCGGCTGCGAGGATATCCGGGGCGACGAAGCCGCGCGCGGTCTCAGTGCTGCTTTGACCCCTGCGAGCGCCGAGGACTGGGACACGGAATATCTGGACTCGATCCTGTCGGTGCGGATCGTCGATGACCTCGACGCAGCGATCAGCCACGTCAACCGCCACGGCTCCCACCACACCGAAGCGATCATTACCGCCGACGCCGAAGCGGCAGCCCGCTTCCAGCGCGAGGTCGACGCCGCCATCGTCATGCACAACGCCTCGACCCAGTTCGCGGACGGCGGCGAGTTCGGCATGGGTGCGGAAATCGGGATTGCCACGGGGCGCATGCACGCGCGGGGTCCGGTCGGTGCCGCGCAGCTGACGTCCTACAAATACGTGGTCGAAGGGTCGGGCCAGACCCGGCCCTGAGCCGCTCCGGTCCGGTCCAGCGCAAACGCCCATGCCCGTCACCAGCGATCGGCTGTTCCCCGGTCAGGACACCACCTGGTCCCCCGACCGTGCGTACCGCTATTTCCTGCGCCGCCCGGCGGGGATGCTCGACCGTGACAAGCCGGTGATCGCCTTTGTGCTGCTCAACCCCAGCACCGCCGATGAGCTCAAAGACGACCCGACAGTCGCCAAGTGCCGCCGCTATGCGGCCGGTTGGGGCTTCGGTGAAGTCATCGTGCTCAACGCCTTCGCCTATCGGGCCACCGACCCGAAAAACATGCGTGCCCACCCCGACCCGATCGGCCCCGACAACGATGCCACCATCCTGCGGACGGCCGAAGTCGTGCACGGTCTGGGCGGCACCATTCTCTGCGGCTGGGGCACGCACGGCACCCATCTCGAGCGCTCAGCGGCGCTGCGGAAGCTGCTGGCGCCCTTCCCGCTCCGGGCCTTCACCCTGACCAAGCACGGCGAGCCGGGCCACCCGCTCTATCTGCGCGGGGATCTGCAGCCGATCGACTGGAACCCCTCAAGCCTCAACGAGGCGGGGTGATCACAGGATAAACCGGCTCAGGTCGGCGTCCTTGGCCAGCTCTCCCACGTCATCGCGCACCTTGGCTTCGGTGATCTGGATCGTCTCACCGTTGCGGTCGGGCGCGGTAAAGGAAATCTCCTCCAGCAGCCGTTCCATCACCGTGGCCAGCCGCCGCGCCCCGATGTTCTCCACCGTCTGGTTGATCTCAGCCGACAGATCGGCGAGCGCGTCGATCGACCCCTGATCGAAATCGAGGGTCACGCCCTCGGTCTGCAGCAGCGCCTTGTACTGCTTGATCAGCGAGTTCTCCGGCTCGGTCAGGATGCGCACGAAGTCGTCGCGGGTCAGCGGATTGAGCTCAACCCGGATCGGCATCCGCCCCTGCAATTCCGGCAGCAGATCGCTGGGCTTGGACAGGTGGAAGGCACCAGAACAGATGAACAGCACGTGGTCGGTCTTCACCGGCCCGTACTTGGTGGTGACGGTCGTGCCTTCGATCAGCGGCAGCAGGTCGCGCTGCACGCCCTCGCGGCTGACTGACCCGCCACGGACTTCGGAGTTGACCGCGATCTTGTCGATCTCGTCAAGGAAGACGATGCCGTCGTTCTCGACCCGCTCGATGGCGGTCCGGGTCAGGTCTTCCTGGTCGATCAGGTTGTCGGCCTCTTCCTCGACCAGCTGCTCGTAGGCGTCCTTGACCTTGAGCTTGCGCTTGACCTTGCGCTGTCCCAGCCCGCCGAGCATGTCGCTGAGGTTGATCATCCCCATCTGCGAGCCGGGCATCCCCGGGATATCGAGCGACGGCATACCGCCGCCGGATTTGTCGTTGAGGTCGACCTCGACTTCGCGGTCGTCGAGCTTGCCCTCGCGCAGCATCTTGCGGAACTTCTGCTTGGTGTCGTTGTTGGCCTCAGCCCCGGTGAGCACGTCGATCAGACGGTCTTCAGCGACGATCTCGGCCTTGGCCTTGACCGCGTCGCGCTGCTGGCTGCGGGTGCTGGTGATGGCCAGCTCGACCAGATCGCGGACGATGGACTCGACATCGCGGCCGACGTAGCCGACTTCGGTGAACTTGGTCGCCTCGACCTTGATGAAGGGGGCGTTGGCGAGCTTGGCCAGCCGCCGGGCAATCTCGGTCTTGCCGCAGCCCGTCGGCCCGATCATCAGAATGTTCTTGGGCAGGACTTCCTCGCGCAGGCTGTCGGGCAGCTGCTGCCGCCGCCAGCGGTTGCGCAGCGCGACCGCAACGGCGCGCTTGGCGTCGCCCTGGCCGACGATGAAGCGGTCGAGTTCGGAAACGATTTCCCGCGGTGAAAAGTTGCTGTGGCCCATTGCTATTTCGCGGCTCCTGCTTTGTTTTCCAGCTTTTCAAGGCGGATCGAATGGTTGGTGTAGACGCAGATATCCCCGGCGACCTTCATGGCCCGGCGGGCGATTTCCTCCGCCGTCAGGCTGTCGTCCTCGACCGTGATCAGCGCGCGGGCGGCCGACAGGGCGTAGTTGCCGCCCGACCCGATGGCGAGCACGCCGTCGGCCTCGGCCTCGACCACGTCACCGTTGCCGGTGACGATCAGCGAGTGTTCGGCATCGACCACGATCAGCATGGCTTCCAGCCGGCGCAGGTAGCGGTCCTGCCGCCAGTCCTTGGCCAGTTCCACAGCGGCCCGGACCAACTGCCCGGGGTAGGTTTCAAGCTTGGCTTCCAGCCGCTCGAACAGGGTGAAGGCATCGGCGGTAGCGCCGGCGAAACCGCCGACCACGTCGCTGCGCTTGCCCAGACGGCGCACTTTGACCGCGCTGCCCTTCATCACCGTCGGGCCGAGGCTGACCTGCCCGTCACCGGCGACCACCACTTCGTCGCCCTTGCGGACAGACAGAATGGTGGTGCCGTGCATGGTATTTTCACTACTCATCGGATCGAAATTTCCTCATTTCGGGTAGACGACTGCACAGAGACGTAAGGCGCGCGGGCCAGAGCCGCAAGGCACGGCGGTTGGACCCCTGCCCAAGAGCCTGCTAAAGAAGCGCGGCAAAACCGACTTCGATAGGCCCAAGTCCATGACGTCCCCCGCCCGCAAGGCCGCCGTAACGCGCAAAACAAACGAAACCGACGTGACCCTGTCCCTGAACCTCGATGGGACCGGCACCAACAGCATTTCGACCGGGATCGGCTTTCTCGACCATATGCTCGACCTGTTCGGCAAGCATAGTCTGATCGACCTCAGTGTTCAGGCCGAGGGCGACCTGCACATCGACGCGCACCACACGGCAGAAGACGTGGGTCTGGTTCTGGGACAGGCGCTGCGCGAGGCGCTGGGCGACAAGCGCGGGATCAGCCGCTATGGCCACGCCTATGTCCCCATGGACGAGGCGCTGGCGCGCGCCGTGGTCGACTTCTCCGGCCGGCCGCATCTGGTCTGGGACGCGCACTTCGAGATGCCGCGGCTGGGCACCATGGAAACCGAGCTGTTTCGCGAGTTTTTCCAGGCCGTGACCAACGCGGCGCAGGCCAACGTGCACATCCACGTGCTCTATGGCGACAACAGCCACCACAAGGCCGAGGCCTGCTTCAAGGCCTTCGCGCGCGCGGTGCGCATGGCCGTGAGCGTCGATCCCCGGACGGCGGATCAGATCCCGTCGACCAAGGGTGCACTGGACGGTTGAACCATGAAAACCGTGGTTGTCGACTATGGCTCGGGGAACCTTCGCTCGGCCGCTAAGGCGCTGGAACGCGTCAGCCCCGGCCCGGTTGAGGTGACCGACCGGCCCGAGGTTGTCTCCGGCGCCGATTATCTGGTGGTGCCCGGTCAGGGGGCCTTTGCCGACTGTCGGCAGGGGCTGCGCTCGATCGACGGGCTGTATGAAGCAATCGCCGACTTTGCCGTGACCCGGGGACGGCCGTTTCTGGGCATCTGCATCGGCATGCAGCTGATGGCGACCCGGGGGCTCGAACACGGGGTTCATCCCGGCTTCGACTGGATTCCCGGCGATATCGCCCCGCTCCGTCCGACTGACCCCAGCCTGAAGATCCCGCAGATGGGCTGGAACAGCCTGCGCGCCACCAACAGCGGCGCGGCCCATCCGGTGCTCGAAGGCATGGACGGCGAAGACGTGTACTTCGTGCACTCCTTTGCCTTTGAAACCGCGCAGGCTGATCACCAACTGATGATCACCGACTACGCTGCAGACGTGACCGCCGTGGTGGGTCGGGACAACATGATTGGTACGCAGTTTCACCCGGAAAAGAGCCAGACCGTCGGGCTGAAGCTGCTCTCCCAGTTTCTGAGGTGGAAACCGTGAGCCAGACCACAAAGAACGACGGGACGCAGACGGGCAGCGGCACGCCAGCAACCGACGCCGAAATGAAGGTTGCGCTTGCCGAAAGCCTGAGCGAAGGCGACCTGCAGGACCTCTGCGACGCCACCGTGGACGCCATCAACGCCGGCGGCGGCTTCGGCTGGGTATCGCCCCCGCCGCGCGACACGCTCGAACGATACTGGCAGGGGCTGCTGCTGATCCCCGACCGCCGCGTGTTCATCGCCCGTCTCGACGGCCTGATCGCCGGTTCGGTGCAGCTGCACCTGCACCCCCGCAACAACGAGGCCCAGGCCATGATCGGCCGGATTACCACGGCCTTCGTCGCCACCTGGGCCCGGGGTAAGGGGCTGGGGCACCTACTGATTGACGCGGTCGAGGCCGACGCTGAGCTCATCGGCCTCCGCGCCCTCACCCTCGACCTGCGTGAAACCCAGAGCAACGCCATCCGCACCTACGAAAGCCGCGGCTACACCCGATGGGGGACCCAGCCGCAATACGCCCTGATCGACGGCCAGTGGATCGCCGGGTACCACTACACCAAGGAACTGCGCTGACATGATCCTGTTTCCCGCCATCGACCTCAAAGACGGGCAGGTCGTGCGCCTGCTGTACGGCGATATGGACGCCGTCACGGTCTACGGCGACAACCCCGGCGCGCAGGCCGCTGCCTTCGCCGATACCGGCTTTGACTGGCTGCACGTGGTCGACCTCAACGGCGCGATCGAAGGGCGTCCGGTCAATCGCGAGGCGGTCGAGGCCATCCGCGCCGCCTTCCCCGGCAAGATGCAGCTCGGCGGCGGCATCCGCAGCCTTGAGAACATCGAAGCCTGGCTGAAGATCGGCGTCGACCGCGTCATCCTCGGCACCATCGCCGCCCGTGACCCTGAGCTGGTGCGCGAAGCCTGCCGCCGTTTCCCCGGACAGATCGTCGTCGGCATCGACGCCAAGGGCGGGAAGGTCGCCGTCGAAGGCTGGGTTGAGACCGGCGAAATGACGGCGCTGGACCTCGCACAGGCCTTCGAGACCGCTGGCGTGGCCGCCATCGTCTTCACCGACATCGACCGCGACGGCGCCCTGACCGGGGTCAATCTGGAGGCGACGGTTGCGCTCGCCGACGCGGTCTCGATCCCGGTGATCGCCAGCGGCGGGGTCGCCGATATCGAAGACATCCGCGCGGTGAAGGCGGCCCGTGACGCCGGCGCCAACCTCGAAGGCGCTATCTCCGGCCGCGCGCTATACGATGGCCGCCTCGATGCCCGCGACGCGCTGGCGCTGATCCATGCTTAAGGCGCGGGTGATCCCCTGCCTCGACGTGCATGCCGGGCGCGTGGTCAAGGGTGTCAACTTTGTCGATCTGGTCGACGCCGGTGACCCCGTGGAGCAGGCCAAGGTCTACGACGCAGCCGGGGCGGATGAGCTGTGTTTCCTCGACATCACCGCGAGCCACGAGGACCGCGACACCATCTATGACGTCGTGGCCCGCACGGCGGAACAGGTGTTTGTGCCGCTGACCGTCGGCGGCGGGGTCCGCGCGGTCGAAGACGTGCGCAAGCTGCTTCTCGCCGGGGCCGACAAGGCCTCGATGAACTCGGCGGCGGTGACCGACCCGGACCTGATCAACCGCGCATCGGACAAGTACGGCAGCCAGTGCATCGTCGTCGCCATCGACGCCAAGGCGCGCGAGGACGGCAGCGGCTGGGACGTCTACACCCGCGGCGGCCGTCACAACACCGGGATCGACGCCGTGGCCTGGGCCGAAGACGCCGCGCGCCGGGGTGCGGGCGAGATCCTGCTGACCTCCATGGACCGCGACGGCACCAAAATCGGCTTTAACCTCGATCTCACCCGCGCCGTGGCAGAAGCCGTGCCAGTGCCGGTCATCGCCAGCGGCGGTGTCGGCGAGCTTGACCACTTCGTCGATGGCATTCAGGAAGGAAAGGCCAACGCCGTACTCGCGGCGTCTGTCTTCCACTTCGGAACTTTCAGTATCGGCCAGGTCAAGGCCCACATGGCCCAAGCTGGCATCCCTATGCGCGAGTTGAAAAACCCATGACGGCACCGACTGGAGAAACGCTGGATCAGGTCTTCGAGACCATCGCCAAGCGCCACCGCGAATTCAAAGACGGCAAGGTCGGCAACAGCCGCACCGCCAAGCTGTTCAAACGGGGCTCGGCCAAGATCGCTCAGAAACTCGGCGAAGAGGCTGTGGAGACGGTGATCGAGGCGATCAAGGGCCGCAAGGGGCACCTCATCGAGGAGTCCGCCGACCTGCTGTATTTCCTGCTCGTGACCTGGAAGGATCAGGGCATCGAGCCCGAGGATGTCTGGAAAGAGCTGAAGAAGCGCCACAAGCTGCCCGAAGCCGAAGAGCGCGCCGGACGGCTGGATTAGCCCGCCGGGTTGAACGGCAGGGCGACCACCGTCTGTCCCCCGACCAAGCACAGAGGAACATCGAGCCATGGCCTACGACAACGACAACATCTTCGCCAAGATCCTGCGCGGGGAGATCCCCTGTAACAAGGTCTACGAGGACGAATTTGCCCTGGCCTTCCGCGACATTGCCCCACAGGCGAAGGTCCACACGCTGGTGATCCCCAAGGGCGCTTACGTCAGTTTCGACGACTTCTCGACCCAGGCCTCGGACGCCGAAATCATCGGTTTCGTGCGGGCGGTGCAGAAGACCGCTGCGCTCGAAGGCGTGGTTGAGTCGGGCTACCGCCTGCTCGCCAACCACGGCGTCGATGGTGGTCAGGAAGTGCCGCATTTCCACGTTCACATCGCCGGTGGTGAGCGCTTGGGCGCCCTCGTCTCGCGCCGCTGAGCCCACCTCACCACCCCTAAGTCGAAAAGGTGTGGATAAGCTCTCGCATATTACGGAGTCGTCTTGTTTTTGCCCAGAGTCGCAGGTATTTTGCGCCGATAAATTAATGGGTCGGCGCGCTGGTGGCCGACCGCAAATTTCATGGGGCAGTCCTTGGACTTCTGGGATCGGCAGGAACCTTCAGCGGGACAGGAAACCTCCGCGCTGAGCGAGGCGACGGAAACACCCGTCCGCTTCGGTTTCGACCCCTATGAGTGGCAGGACTATCCCCTCGCAGCGATCCTCCGCGCCTACCGCGAAGCCTACGGGCTGGAAATGGCCGAAATCGCCGACCATCTGCGTATCCGCGCGCACTACCTCGGCATGCTCGAAGACGGCCGCTACGACGAACTGCCCGCGCGCCCCTACGCCATCGGCTTCGTCCGCTCCTACGCCAAATATCTCGGCCTGCCGGTCGAAGACATGGTGCAGCGCTTCCGTGAAGAGATCGACGACCTGCAGGCACCGGTAATCCCGACGCAGCAGGCATCGGCCGCCCGGGTCCGGCCCCGCAGCGACAGCAACCTCAGCCGCTTCGTGCTGGTGTTGATGGGTCTCGTCGGCCTGATGTCGAGCTGGACCCTATGGACCGTGGTCAGCAGCAACGAGCGCAACATCGCCACCGCCATTCTGGGCAGCAGCGACGCGGCGCTGGAAGACACATTCCTCTACGGCGTATCACCCACCGACCCCGAGGCGCGGCGGGTGCTGGAGACCGAAGGCCGCGAGTTGCCCGTGCAGCCCGAAGCGCCAGCTGCGACCGAGGGTCAGGAAGTCGTGGTGGCCAGCAACGACGCCCTCGACGAAGTAGAATCGCGCCTCCACGCGCCGGTCGGTGACAGTGTGCTGGGCGTCCCTATTCCCAAGCGTCGCGACCTCGCCATAGCGCCCGCCGCCGAGGAAACGGCCCCGATCGACCGCAGCCTGCGGTATCGGCTGGTCGCCGTTGATCTCGTGTGGGTGCAGGTCCGTGATTTCCGCGAGAACATCATCGTTTCACAGATGCTGCAGCGGGGCGAAGAGCTGTCGGTCGACCATCAGGACGGGCTGCGGCTGTTCACCGTCAGCCCCCGCAACCTGCAGATCTTCGTGGGCGATGAAATCGCTGAACCCAAGGTGCCGTCCCGGAACGAGCCGGTGATCTGGCCGCTGAACCGCGAGTATCTGCTGCCCTTCTCCGAGCCGATGCAGGACGCCGGCACCGCGCTGTAGCCGGGCCGCTCAAACCCGCTTCAGTACCTTGGTCGTGCCTTGCCAGCCTGTCTTCGCAGCCCTGCGGGCATCCGCTTCCCCTCCCTGAGGGCAAGGCTGGCGTCGCAGCAATGGTCTTGCCAGCAGCAAGCCCCGTCCCCTACTTGTTGGCGACGCATCAACTGAGGTTTGATCCATGGCAAAGCTGCAACCGGTCAAAGGCACCCGCGATCTCTACGGCGAAGAGGGTCGGGCCCAGCACCACGTGATGAACGTGGCCGCCCGGGTCTCGCGCAGCTATGGCTACGACCGCATCGATACGCCGATGTTCGAGCAGGTCGAGGTCTTCAACCGGCCGCTCGGCGAAACCTCCGACGTGGTGACCAAGGAAATGTTCGATTTCCACACCAAGGGCGGCGATCACGTCGTCCTTCGGCCGGAGAACACAGCCGGTGTCGTCCGCGCCATCATCTCCAACGGCCTGACCCACGACCTGCCCGGGCGGTATTTCTACGCCGGCCCACAGTTCCGCTACGAACGCCCGCAGGCCGGACGCTACCGCCAGTTCACCCAGATCGGGGTGGAGCTGGTCGGCCCGGAACAGCCTGCCGCCGACGTGGATGTTATCGCCTGTGGCTGGCAGATCCTCGCCGATCTTGGACTGACCGAGCACATCACGGTTCACCTGAACACCCTCGGCGATACCGACAGCCGCAACGCCTACCGCAGCGAACTGGTGGCTTACTTCCAAGACCACCGCGACAAGCTGAGCGAAGACTCGCTGACGCGGCTGGAGAAGAACCCGCTGCGCATCCTCGACAGCAAGGACGAGGGCGACCGTGCGCTGCTGCCCGCCGCACCGAAGTTCGTCGACCACCTGAACGCGCTTTCGCAGGACCACTACGCCGCGGTGAAGGCGGGGCTGGATAACCTTGGCCTGCCCTACCAGCACGACGACAACCTCGTGCGCGGCTTCGACTACTACTGCCACACGGCCTTTGAGTTCATCACCACCCAACTGGGGGCACAGGGTACGGTGCTCGGCGGGGGTCGTTACGACGGCCTCGCCAAGCTGCTGGGTGGCCCGGATATGGCCGGTGTCGGCTGGGCCGCCGGGGTCGACCGCCTTGCCATGCTGCTGGGCAGCGCGCCAGTGGATCAGGCGCCCATCGCCGTGGTTCCACTCGGGGCTGAGGCGGAAACGCTGGCCCAGCGGCTGGTGTTCGAAATGCGGGCTGCCGGCCTGCTGGTCGATATGAACTACAGCGGCAACATGAAAAAACGCCTGACCCGGGCGAACAAGGTGCAGGCCGCGACGGCCGTCATCATTGGCGAGGATGAAATCGCCGCCGGGGTCGCGCTGGTCCGCAACATGGAAGACGGCGCCCAGCGGGAGGTTGCCCTCGACCAGCTGGTGGCGGAGCTGTCTGCGTGAGTTCACTGGTCGCCAAGCTGGAGGTCGTGGTCCGCCGCCACGACGAGATTCAGGCCCTGCTCGCCGACCACCCGGAGCCGGGCAGCGCCGACTACACGCGCCTGACCCGCGAGTACGCCGAGATGAACCCCATCGTCGAGCAGATGCGCGGGTTCCAGAAGCTGGTTTCCGACCTCGACGACGCCGTCGCGCTGGCCGAGGCCGAGGACGACGCAGAAATGCGCGCCATGGCTGAAGACGAAGCGCGGGAGCTGCGCGCCGAAATCGAGGCCAAAGAGCAGGAGATGAAGGTCCTGCTCCTGCCCCGCGACGAGGCCGACAGCCGCAACGCCATCCTCGAAATCCGGCCCGGGACCGGCGGTGACGAAGCCGGCCTGTTCGCCGGCGACCTGCTCGGCATGTACCGGCGCTTTGCCGAAATGCAGGGCTGGAGGTTCGAAACCATCGAGATGACCGAGAACGACGTTGGCGGGCTGAAGGAAGTTTCGGTCCGCATTTCCGGCACCAACGTCTTCGCCGCGCTCAAGTTCGAGTCCGGCGTGCACCGGGTGCAGCGGGTCCCGGTGACCGAGTCCGGCGGGCGGATCCACACGTCGGCTGCGACGGTTGCAGTCCTGCCCGAAGCCGAAGAAGTCGATGTCGAAATCCGCGCCGAAGACATCCGCATCGACACCATGCGCGCTTCCGGCGCGGGCGGGCAGCACGTCAACACCACCGACTCAGCCGTGCGCATCACCCACCTGCCGACCGGCATCATCGTCACCCAGAGCCAGAAGTCCCAGCACCGCAACCGCGAAGAAGCAATGCGGGTGCTGCGCGCTCGGCTGTACGAGAAGGCGCGCGACGAGGCCAACGCCGAACGGGCGGCAGACCGCAAGGGCCAGGTCGGCAGCGGCGACCGATCCGAACGCATCCGCACCTACAACTTTCCGCAGGGGCGGGTCTCCGACCACCGCATCAATCTGACCCTGCACAAGCTCGACCGCATCATCGCCGGGGACGGCCTGGGCGAGGTCATCGACGCGCTGACCGCCGAAGATCAGGCTGCGCGGCTGGCCGAACTGGGCGAGTAACCACCGATGGCGATCCGGCTACAGGACTGGCTGAGCCGGGCGACCCAGGCGCTGGCCCCCGTGGCCGAACAGCCGCGTTCCGAGGCCCGGCGGCTGGTCGAAGCCGCCTTGAACTGGCCCATCGCCAGCCAGCTTGCCGACCCTGATCAGACCATCGATGCCGCTTCACTCGAAGCCCTCGACGCGCTGCTCCACCGCCGGGCAGAGCGGCACGAACCCCTGTCGCGCATCCTCGGGCGGCGGGAGTTCTGGGGCCTGTCGCTGGAGATTGACGGAGCGACGCTGGACCCGCGCCCGGATACGGAAACGCTGGTCGAACTGGCGCTGGACCTGTTCAGCGGGCCAGAGCGGTCGCCGCCGGGTCAGATCCTCGATCTGGGCACGGGGTCGGGCGCGCTGCTGCTCGCCCTGCTCAGCCAATACCCCGCAGCGCGCGGACTGGGCGTGGATCAGGACAGCGACACCCTCGCCACGGCGGCCCGTAACGCGGCGCGGCTGGGGCTGGGTGAGCGTGCGCGGTTCGAGGGTGGCGACTGGCTTTCGGGCGTGTCCGGGCGTTTCGACCTGATCGTTAGCAATCCACCCTATATCCCGACGGGGGATCTGGCCGGGCTCGACCGCGCCGTGCGCGACTTCGACGATCCGCTGGCGCTGGACGGCGGCGCGGATGGACTGGCGTTCTATGCGCGGACACTGCGCGAAGCGGGGCGGTGTCTGGCACCGGGCGGGGTCTTGATCCTCGAACTGGGGATCGGGCAGGCGGACAGCGTGCAGGCACTGGGCCGCGATTCCGGCTGGCGCCTGCTGTCGCTGCGGGATGATCTGGCGGGAATTCCGCGGGCGATGGCCCTGACGCAGCCCTGACGACTGGCTTTTTTTCCTTGGAAAACCAGCGCCCAGCGACTAGGTTTCGAGCCATATCGAGACCCGATTGTTGTCGGGGCGGTGTCGCCCCCTCCCTGGTCTCCCTACGCCTGACGCGGCTCGACGCACTGCGCTCCACCTCGTCATACGTTGAATTCACATCCGCCCACGGGCAAAGGACAGAAGATGAGGCAGGGTAACAACCGCCGCGGCCGCCACCCCAAGCAGCAGAAGCAGGGCGCGATTCCGACCCGCAACCAGGTGTTTGACTCCAACGGGCCAGAGGTCCGGGTGCGCGGCAACGCCCACCAAGTTTACGACAAGTATTCGGCGCTGGCCCGCGAGGCCTCGGCTGCCGGTAACCACATTCAGGCTGAAGCCTACTACCAGTTTGCCGAGCACTATCTGCGCCTGCATCTGGCAGCGACCGTCATGGGCGGCGGCAACCGCCGCGGCGGCCCAGCCAAGGACCAGTTCCCGCCAGAGGCGCTGGAAGACCCGTTGATCTTCCGCCCCGATATGCCCGAGCAGCAGGATCGCAACGACCAGCAGGGCCGCGATGACGGCGATGGTGAAGGCGGCGGCGGCAACGACCGCAAGGAACGCCGGGGCCGCGACCGGGGCGACCGGGGAGAACGCGGGGAGCGCGGCGATCGCGATGACCGCCGGCAGCGCCGCGACCGCAAGCAGCGTGGGCCGCGCGACAACGCCGGCAATGGTGATGGCGGCGGCGTCGATCCTTCCGAGCAGGATCAGCCCGAAGTGCCACTGTTCCACGCAGGCATGGAAGCCCCCGAAGGCGAGGCCATCGTCGAAAGCCGAGTGCCACCGCCGGTGCCCGCTCCCCCGCCGATGGACGAGGTGGAACCCGGCGACAGCGACAGCTGATCGCCTCCCGCCCCTTGTGAGCGGCTGAATTTTCCCCATATCCAAGCTATACCGCGCGCCGGAATTCGGGCGCGGCCTCATACCCACGCCGTTCCATGCTGCTGACAGGTGGAGCGGAAGGACTAGGAGATCGCTATGGATATTTCACGCTTCACCGAGCGTGCGCGCAGCATTCTGCAGGCTGCGCAGGGCCTCGCCGCCGAACACAATCACCAGTTTATCACCGGCTCGCACCTGGGCCTGAGCCTGCTCGACGACGAGTCCGGGCTGGTCGCCCGTCTGCTCAATATCGCGCAGGTCGATCCTGACCCTGTGCGGCAGGCGCTGCTCGCCGACCTTGACGCCATGCCGCAGGTCTCCGGCGGGGGCGCGGAGCAGCTGTTCCTGAACAAGGATATGGGCGCCATCGTCGCCCGCGCGCAGAAGCTGGCTGAGGCCGCTGGTGACCAGTTCGTCACCACGGACCGGCTGCTGCAGGCCCTGATCGAGAACAAGAATGCAGCGGCGGGCAAGGCCTTCCGCGACGCCGGGGCTGATGCCACCAAGATGGCAACCGCCATCGACTCCGTGCGCAAGGGCAAGACCGCCGACAGCGCCGCTGCCGAAGACGGTTTCGAGGCGCTGGAGAAATTCACCCGCGATCTGACCGAGGAAGCCGGGGCCGGTCGCCTCGACCCCGTCATCGGCCGCGAGGAAGAAATCCGCCGCGCCGTGCAGGTGCTTTCGCGCCGGACCAAGAACAACCCGGTGATGATCGGCGAGCCCGGTGTGGGCAAGACCGCTATCGCCGAGGGCCTCGCCCTGCGCATCGTCAACGACGACGTGCCTGAGAGCCTGTCCGGCAAGCGCCTGCTGGTGCTGGATCTGGGCGCGCTGATCGCCGGATCGAAGTACCGGGGTGAGTTCGAAGAACGGCTCAAGGCCGTGCTCAAGGACATCGAAGCCGCAGGCGGCAGCATCATCCTGTTCATCGATGAGTTGCACACGCTGGTCGGCGCGGGAAAGACCGACGGCGCCATGGACGCCTCCAACATGCTCAAGCCCGCGCTGGCCCGGGGTGAGTTGCACTGTGTCGGCGCGACGACGCTCGACGAGTACCGCGAGTACATCGAGAAAGACGCCGCCCTCGCCCGCCGGTTCCAGCCGGTCTACGTCGACGAACCGGGGACGGAGGAAAGCCTGTCGATCCTTCGCGGGATCAAGGAGAAGTACGAGGCCCACCACGGGGTTCGCATCTCCGATGCTTCGCTGGTTGCGGCCGTGCAGCTGTCCGACCGTTACATCACCGACCGCTTTCTACCCGACAAGGCCATCGACCTGATGGACGAGGCTGCCGCACAGCTGCGGATGGAGGTCGACACCAAGCCTGCAGCGCTGGATGAAATCGATCGCCGCATCGACATGCTGAAAATGGAGCAGTTTGCGCTGGAAAAGGAAGGCGATGACGGCTCCCGTGAGCGGCTGAAGATCCTACGGGAAGAGCTCGAAGGCCTCGAACGCCAGTCCGGCGACATGACCTCCGAGTGGAACGCCGACAAGGCCAAGCTGGCCGAAGCCCAGGCGGTGAAGCGCGAGCTGGACGAAGCCCGCTCTGCGCTGGATATCGCCAAGCGCAGCGGTGACCTCGGCTCGGCCGGGGAGCTGCAGTACGGCGCCATTCCGACCCTCGAAGAGCGCCTCAAGGCCTTCGAAGACCACGACACGGCGCAGGTGCGCGAAGTCGTCGGCTCGGATCATGTCGCCCGCGTGGTAGCGCAGTGGACCGGGATGACGGTTGAAAAGATGATGG
>Ga0163109_10000604_pt1 | contig 28625 bp, 47 predicted proteins | sample CRUFie1St13metaG_FD_108704 | JGI IMG/M metagenome (GOLD analysis project Ga0163109, IMG submission 108704) | Marine microbial communities from the Costa Rica Dome - CRUD Field 142mm St13 metaG | ecosystem: Environmental > Aquatic > Marine > Oceanic > Photic zone | place: Costa Rica: the Eastern...
ACATTCCTTATGGCACAATATTTATATGATACAAACCCAAATGGTAAAATAAAGGCTTACGATTGGTGGGATGATTCGAGTGATGGGTTTCATATTTTTAGTATAGAAGATTTTGAATTTTCATTGAAGAATCAACCAGAAGAATTACAGAATCTAATCGAATATGAAAAGTTAGATTATAGAAAATGGTTAGAAAGTCCTGATACTGATTGGGATATGATTTATGTAGATTTGAATAATGATGGTGAGAAGATTGAAAAAATATATGATGTACTAAAAGATAAAGTACTTGATGAGGGCAAGGTGATATTTTTTGAAGGTGGTACGGATGGTAGATTCAATAAAGAAGCGTATAAAGGTAGAAAGAAATTTTCTGAAATGAAAGACATACCATATAAAGTATATAGTGTAGGAATAAAAAGTTTCGGAGTAATAAGTAAGGAGTTCATATAATGAAAGAACCAGTATTGAGGAGAGTTCCTCCAGGTGATAAATGGATGGACTATGATGACCAAGCAAATAATGGAGAAGTATTTCCATCACTAACTGATGGACTACAATATGTTTTTGAATCACAAGGTCAAACAGAATTCCATATTGATGCAAGAGCTGGTGTTGTTTTTGTGGTCAAACCCGACCCACCAAAAGCTCCACCACCACCAAAAACATTTTCTTTATATGGTGATGAATAGTGAGTAGAGATAAAGAAACGGAACAATGGAAATACTTTAGTAAACTTATGGATGATTACAAGTCTGGTAAACGAGGAGTTCAACCAGGTCATCCAAAAGAAATAGAAGATGCAATAAAAACATTTTTAGATGCAGCTAATATGATTAGAGAATTTCCTGAGATTGATTCTATACCACCAGAGTATGTTGAGAACTTATTCAAAGTACTAACCAAGTATCCTGAATATAATAGACTAACATTAGAATTGGTAGATATTTTGAATAAAGGTCAAAATAATGCTTGACCCGTATTGCTTTTTTTCGTAAGTTTAAGGATCAATGTTATCAAGAGAGTTTTTATTAGAACGAGGTTATTGTTGTGGTCACGGATGTCTTATGTGTCCGTATGAACCAAAACATATAAAGAACAATACAGATGTTGCACAACATTGTAAGTTATGTGAAAAAAATAAAGAAATAGCAGGTGGTTATGTTATCTGTTTTGATTGTTTATTTGAGTTGGACATCAATCATAAAAATTACAAAAAATATAAAAAAAAGTGAAAATAGTGCTTGACCCGTATTGCTTTTCTTTGTATATTTAGGTATGAAAAATAAAGGAAAAATAATGAACTTCGAGACAAAATTCAACCCTAATAGACTCAGAGAATTATATTCTGCTGATTCTAAAAAAGATAAGGTTGGACAAAACTTTTGGTTGTCTGATGAGTGGGATAGTCGTAGGACTTCTTTCTTTGATAATGACGATGAAGATTTTGTCAAACCTAAAGTAGATGTTATGAAACTTTCTTCTATGAAGAAGGCAGTTAGTAACTTCGTTTCTATTGTAACTCAAGACCCAACAATCAAAGTAAAATTCAACTCTGGTAAAGATTCTTATACTGATGGTAAAGTTGTAGTTATCTCATCAAATACTGATGATAAACTTTTCAACCCAACTGTTGGTTTGGCTCTTCACGAGGGTTCACATTGTAAACTAACTGATTTTGAGTATGTAAAAGATTTCTTATTTTCAATTCCACAAGAGTACATCAATCGTGCTAAAGAATTTGGAATTGATGATTATGTAGTAAAGACTCACCTAAAAAATATCTTGAATTATGTTGAGGATAGAAGAATTGACTACTATGTTTTCAAGACTTCACCTGGTTACAAGGCATACTATCATTCAATGTATGACAAGTATTTCAACTCTAAAATTGTTGATAAGGCACTTGACTCTTCTGAGTATACTGATGAGACTTGGGAGTCTTATGAGTTCAGACTTATCAACCTTACTAATAAGAATACTCAGTTAGATGCATTGAAAGGACTTCGTGAGATTTACAATCTTATTGATTTCAAAAATATTGGTAGACTAAAATCTACTGAAGATGCTGGTAAAATTGCATACAAGATTTATGACATCATCCTAAGTAATCTTCAACCACTTACTACAGAAGAAGATTCAGATGGTTCTGAGAATGGTGATGGAGATGACTCACAAGAGGGTACTCCACAACCATCTAACGGAAATGAAGATGGAATGAGTGATGGTAATTTTGACTTGAATGATGGACAAGAATCTAATGGTGGTGACCAAAGTACTTTCCAACCATCTAATGAACTTTCTGATAGACAAAAGAAACAATTACAAAATGCTGTAAAGAAACAAAAGAAATTTCAAGATGGTGATATCACTAAAAAGAAAGTTTCTAAGGCTACTCAAAATGAACTAACGGCAGTTGAAGAATCAGGTGCTGAGATGGTTGATGTTACTGAGTATCATTCAACAGATTGGAATGGTAAAAAATACTACCCTAAAGTTCTTGTTTATAGAAATCTTACTGAATCTCTAATGGACTCAGATATGGTTAGTATAATTGATTCTTATTGGTACAAGAATAGAGATAGACAAGACTACTACAGAAATACAGATGAGAATTATGTAACTGAGGGTATCAGACTTGGTACTATCTTAGGTAAGAAATTACAAGTTAGAAATGATTCTCGTACTACTAAGTGGACAAGACTTGATAGTGGTAGAATCGATAAGAGATTGATTGCAGAACTTGGTTTTGGTAATGATAGAGTTTTCCAAACTTCTTATACTGAGTCTTACTCAGATGCTATCATTCACATCTCAGTAGATGCGAGTGGTTCAATGGGTGGTGAAAAGTGGACTAAAACAATGACTTCTGTTGTGGCTATCACTAAGGCGGCTTCAATGATTCAAGGATTGGATGTGGTTGTTTCTTTTCGTTCAACTCAAAATACTTCAGGTAGATATGGTAGAAATGGTATGTATGTACCAATGATTCTTATTGGATATGATTCAAGAAAAGATAAATTCAACAAAGTAAAAAGATACTTCAACTACATCAGACCAGGCGGTACTACACCAGAAGGTTTATGTTTTGAGGCGATTATGAAAGAAATTGATGCTACTACTAATGATAGAGATTCTTTCTTTCTAAATCTTTCAGATGGAATGCCAATGTTCAATGGTCAAAATATTGACTACAATGGTGAACAGGCTTTGAATCATACTCGTAAGATGGTAAAAGTACTTCGTGAAAGAGGTATCAAAGTTATGAGTTACTTTATTGGAGATAGATACGATTATAGTGGAGATAGAGTTATGAGTAATTTCAAAACAATGTATGGTAATGACTCACAATTTATTGATACCACAAATGTTACTTCTTTGGCTAGAACAATGAACAAAAGATTCCTACAGAAGTAATGATATTCAAATGGTTACATAATAGGAAGTATAAAGGTTGTCCAATGTGTCCTTGTGGGTGGAGAATGATTCCATCCACTCGGAAACACTTTGAACAATATTGGATTTGTAAATTTGTCGAATGTACTTGGGAAGCATTTACCAATGAAACTTATAGGGTAAAATTTTGGAAATCGTAAAAAAAATAAAAAAAGTGCTTGACCCGTATAGGTTTTTTACCTTATATTATGGTATGAATTTTAGGAGAAATATTATGAATTGGAAACTAATCGGTTATAGAATCGCAGAATTTCTAACTTGTTTATTGATGTTTGGAACATTTTACTTTTGGATGGTATTAGTAAATGTATAAACATTTGAATTTGAAACCTGTCAAACTTATGACACTTAGAGAAAAGAGAACTGCTCAACTTGAAGTAATTCTCAAGGACGAAGTTTATCTACCAAAAGATAATAGTTTTCGTCCATTCGTGGATGATATGTATTTCGCACTACAGAGTGAAAACAGAACCATCACACCTAAGATGGACGATGCAATTACTGGTATCGTACAAAGATATGCAAAACATTTGAAGAATACTACTGATTCAGACTTCATAGAAAAAAGAGATAACTTAGTTGCAAAGGTTGATAAGGTTATTGACCTACTAACTAAATGTGATTATAGTCCTGAATATGAGGGTAGTAAATTAGAAATGTTAGTTTCATTTAGAAAACAGGCCAGTAGAAATGGTTTTCTCTCAAAGAAACAAAAATTAGTATTGAATAAATTTTACCAACAATTTCTGAAAAAAGTTGAAAAAAGTGCTTGACTTGTATAGGCTTTTATCAGTATATTAGGGTATCGAAAATGACAAATAAACAAACAAAAGGAAATAAAGTTATGAACAAAACAATCGTAAAAATTGAAAAGAGTGGAAATCGTTTCAATGCATTTGATGCAAATGGAAACAAATTCACTTCTCAAATTATCACTTCAACTCGTAAGTCGGCTTACGAAAAGAATATGGCTCTTGAACAGAGAGAGGGTAAAGGTGGTCGTGTATATTGGTGGAAAGTCCCTATGAGTGAATTCGAGTCTACTATGGCTCCTGTAATTGATACATCAGTTATTGATGTTCCTACAGAACACGCTGAAGTGTTGAACTTCATCCATTCTTCTTATGACCTCAAACCTAAAGGTTTGGTAATGAAAGAACTCAAGTGGAAATACTTGGTTCGTTCGGCAGTTCGTGGTAAAAATATTTTGATGACAGGTCCGGCTGGATGTGGTAAAACAATGGCGGCTAAGTCACTTGTAAATTCACTTGACCGACCTGACTTCTACTTCAACTTAGGTGCGACTCAAGACCCGAGGTCTTCACTAATTGGTAATACTCACTTCGATAAGAAGAAAGGTACTTACTTTTCTGAGGCACTTTTCGTCAAGGCAATTCAGACTCCAAATGCAGTTATTCTACTTGACGAGTTATCAAGGGCTCATCCAGATGCTTGGAATATTCTAATGACCGTTCTTGACCAAGGTCAAAGATACCTTAGACTTGACGAGTCTACTACTCAAGAAACTATACCTGTCGCAGAGGGTGTTACTTTCGTCGCGACGGCTAACATTGGTAATGAGTATACTTCTACAAGAGTTATGGATAAGGCACTTATGGATAGGTTCATCACTATTGAGATGGATGTTCTTGGACAAGAAGAAGAATTTGGTTTACTTCAGTATATGTTTCCGCATGTTGATGATACTTTACTACAATCTGTTTCTGAGATTTCTTCAGTAACTCGTACTGAGTCAATGTCAGAGGCTGGTAAATTATCAAATGGAGTATCTACAAGAACTTCTGTTGAGTTGGCTGGACTACTCTTTGATGGGTTCACACTTGATGAGGCGGCTGAAGTTACTATCTACCCACAATACTCTGATGATGGTGGTGTAGAGTCTGAAAGAACTTACATCAGACAATTGGTTCAGAAGTATGTAAATGATGGAACTGATGAAGACTTATTCAACTCAGAAGAGATTGAAGAAGAAAATTCAGATGTGAGAATGTAGTCTCACATCTTTGGGTGGGGTGGTTTTCATTCCTTTTTCCGCCCCACCTATTTGTCAAAGGAATGAAAAAATTTTTATAATATAATAACGGAGAAACAATGGAAAAGTCGAAATACTCAGCATATGATAATTATCTTCTTATGGCTGATAGAACGAATAAAGTAAAATTAGGTTATCATTATTTTTTGGATTATCAAGAGACATTGAAAATTTTATCAATAATTTCTAATACCTCAAATAATTTTTCTACCTATTTATATAATGGGAGTGATTATAAAAAAATAGTCACATCAGCCGAGGCCAGTAAGGCAATTCAATCTAACGAAATGAATTCTACTCAAGGACTCGATATTATGAAACGAGTTGCAACACAGCATGGTTTGAGATTTTAGTTGTAACCGAACTGGAGAAGTATAATGAAATCAATACTAACAGGAATACTTTCACTTTTTATTTTCTTTGGAGCAGTTCCACAAGTAAATGCTATGGATATGAATATGGCAGGAATGGAAGAAATCAAGAAGAAGAAAAAAAGTAAGAAAAAGAAAATTGGTAAAAAAGGTAAGAAAACTAAAAAAGGTTTCTTTTCAAAAATCTTTGGAAGTAAGTAATGAATAATCCCTTTACTAAATTTGTTAGTTGGACTATAGAAAAAGGTGCATTAGACCATTGGACGGCATACCATATTGCTGCTGGTTTGTTTATTGCAAAGGTGGCTCAATGGTTAGGTGCTAGTGACTTATGGGCAGTTCTATGGGTTCTGATTATCGGAATAGCTTGGGAAATTTTTGAATACATAATCGAAGGAACTGAAGAGACTTATGGTACTGTTGAGAAGTGGGCTTGGAATACTGCATCAGATATTGTTGTGGAAGTAGGAGCTGCTTGGTGGATGGTATTACCAGTTGCAGAAAAAGTTCTAAATTAGGAGAAAGTTGTGGGTAAAAGACCAGCATCATTTGAGTATAATGGTACGCTCGTAAAAGTTTTAGATGGAGATACAATCGATTGTTATATCGACTTGGGTTTCGATTTGAAAATAAAAAAACGAATTAGATATATGGGTATAGATACTTGGGAAAGTAGAACTCGTGATAAAGAAGAAAAAGTCAAAGGACTCGCAGCTAAAGCTCGTAATAAAGAGTTATTAGAGGCTGGTGTTTTCAAGATTGTTTCTTATGGAACAGGTAAATTTGGTAGGGTACTTGGAGAAATCTTTGTAGACCCATCAGTAGTTGGTCACGAAGTTTCTGAAAATGTCGATAGAAATAAAGACGGGTTAGTGAGTATCAATGACATACTTATAGAAGAGGGACATGCCTACGATTACCACGGTGGTAAGAAGAAAGATTTCAAGGCAGAGGCCAAGAAAGAAATTGAGGCAGAGAAGAAAGGAAAGTCGGCAGACTTAGTAGACAAACCCTCAGAGGAATAATAATTTGGAAAATCAGTTACAAGAATTACTAACAATCACTATGGAAGAATGTGGAGAGTTGATACAAGCTTGTAGTAAAGCTATAAGATGTGATGACTACCATATGAATGAAAAACTCATTGAAGAGATTGGTGATGTTATGTGTATGATTGAATTATTACAAGAATATGATTTAGTCTCTTATCAAGAAATAGATGAGAGAGTAATAGAGAAACGAAACAAACTAAAGAAATGGAGTAATTTACTAAATGGATAAAGTATCACATTTGCTAAAAGGCGACAAGAGGTTGGAAACTGAAACATATGACCAATTCAAAATAAGGCGTAAGGCTGAAAAAATGTTGGTCAAACAATATCTAAAAGGTAGACCAGTACAGGCTACTAAAAAGGATAATTGAGATGATAAAATATTTTACGGCAGGTTGGTGTGGGCCTTGTCAGGTATTCAAACCAGTAATGGAACAATTGAAATCAGAGGGTCACCCAATTCAGATATTAGATGTTGATGCAAATCAACAAGAAGCACAACAATATGGAGTTCGTTCCGTACCAACTTGTATAGTGTTGGATTCTAATAACAATATAAAAGAAACATTAGTTGGTGTACAGACTAAGGAAAGGGTATTGGAATCACTAAATGGCTAGAGCAAAAGGTATTATAGATACACGACCACAAAAGAAACGAAAGAAGACTCGTCAAGGAAATGGTCGTGGAACTAAATTCAGTACTCGGAATTCAAAACGATTCAAGAAAAAATATAGAGGTCAAGGTAAATGTTAGATTTTATTGCACAGATAATTGTATTCAATTGGATACCAATTTCACTAATGGTAATTGGATGTTGGATATTTATGGAGTTTGTAAAATACGAACATAAAAGATTAAATAATAAATAAAATAAAATAGGTTATGATAGCAGAATATTTTTTGATGGGTGTTCTCGCACCATCATTTTTAAATTTGGTTCATTTGGTAATGAATCTTTACATAGTTGTAGCACGAGGTAACATACTTAGTTTAGGATTTAGTGGGATAAGTTTTCTAACCAAATCAATGGGTATGATATTCTTTACTTGGTTAGGTATAGAAGTAATTGGATTAGATTATAGAATCTATGTTCCGATACTTACATTCGTTTGGTTCTTTTCTCATCTATGTGAAGCATTCGTGATACAACATTATATGGAAAAAAATGTACCGAAGTGGTTACAAGATTTACAAATAAAATAGGAGAAAGTTATGGAATATGCATGGTTGGAAGCATTAACAATAAGTGGAATTGTTTTTGGTGTTTTTTATTTAGTATACGCTTTATATTATAGTGAATATAAAGATTTTTTTGAATAAGGATAAACTGATGAGAGAAGTATTAGAATGTTATGAAATTATAGTACCTTATGCAACTGAAACAACATCAGTAACAGCAAAATATTATTGTTGGGAATTAGATTATGAGGTATAGAGTAATTACAGATTATACAACAATTGATGGTACATTATATAGTGGTGACTTAGTTACTGAAGAAGTTAGTAACACAAAAGATGAATCTAAAATTAGGGTAAAAGATTCTATGGGTCGTATATGGTTTGTACCTAAAAAAATTTTGAAGGTTTTTAAGATTTGACATATATTTATATAATGAAAGACAATATGACATACGCACAAAAGTGGTATAGATATTGTACAATAATAATTGTATCGCTCACAGGAGGATACAAGTTTGGCTAAAAGTAAACAACATAGGAGAAAACAAATGACTAAAGTAGTTGTCCGCAATCCATTCCCTATAATCGATAGGGATTCCTTTTTAACACCTTTTGATAAAATGTTTGATGAACTCGTTCAACATTCATTTCCTGAAATCAACAAACAAGTTGGAGTCAATCCATTTCAAGGTACTGCATATCCAAAGGTCAATGTATATGAATACGATGACAAAGTTGGTGTAATTGCAGAGATTCCTGGTCTTGATAAGAAAGACTTGAATGTAGAAGTTGAAGATGGTAAACTAACTATCTCAGGTGACAAACATAGTGTACCTGAAGATACTGGTGCAAAAGTAATTCGTAGAGAACTAAAACAATCCTCGTTCAGGCGTTCTTTCGAGTTAGGTGAGTTATTGGATGGTGATAACATCTCTGCTAACTTCAAAGACGGTATTCTATCCGTTGAGATTCCTAAAATAGAACCAACTCTTCCAAAGAAGAATGTGGTTAAAATCTCATAATTGAATAACCGAGTTATAAATGTCCACGATACTCTGTATCTTATCAAAGGTAAGATGTTAGTACAGAATGTCGATGACAAAGGTGCAGAGTATTGGAAGGACAAATGGGCCGTAGACTCGGTCCTCAGAAGTGGTGATATGTACTACTTCTGTAATAAAATTATCGATGCAGAATTTTCAGACTCATAAATAATTTTTTACTATTTATTACTACTAAATAACATAAGGTAAACTATGAAAAATAAAGATTTGATTTTGAATAGAATCGGTCAAATACAGATTTCTATTGATAGAACAAAACAAGGGATTCAGAGTGCGTCGATATCCCCAAATGAAGCCATTAAGAATTTGGAACGAGCTCTTGATGTAATGGAACAATTAGAAAACCTAATTGAAATACAAGAGGACTCCACAATATCTGCTTTTGGTTCTGATGTATTATAGGAGAATCAATTGGGTAATGAAAAACTATTTCCATATTTAGTAGGACTTTCCGCACTTATGGTTGCTGGTTCAGCAGCTTTTTATTCAGTATACGGACTTTCAAAATTATTTAGTGGTGCAACTTTTGCCGTAATTGTTATGGCAGGTTCATTGGAATTTGCTAAGTTAGTAACTGCATCATTCCTATATAGATTTTGGGATAAGATAAATATTGTTATGAGAAACTATATGTTAGTTGGTGTGGTAACATTAGTAATTATAACGAGTGCTGGTATCTTTGGATTCTTATCTAATGCATATCAAGGTGCAACAATTGGATTCCAAAAAGAATCTACTAAGTTATTAGCATTAGAGGAACGACTCGATAATTTACAAGAAGAGAAAAGGTCACTAAAAGATGATTTAGAATTTCAACTTAGTGAAATGCCTGATAACTATCGTACTGCAAAAAGAAAACTTCGTAATGATTATAATCCACAAATACAAGAAGTCAATCAAGAGGTATTGGATATAAAAGAACAAATATCAAATTTAGAATTGAAATTGATTGATACAGGTATTGATGTAGGACCTGCAATTTATTTGGCAAAGATATTCGATACTGATGTAGATACTGTGGTGAAGTATTTTATATTTGTTCTTATCTTTGTGTTTGACCCAATGGCGGTTGTATTAGTTATCGCATATAATGTAGCGCTTACCAATCGATTATATCAAGATTCGGGTCCCAGAAAAACAGAAAAAGAGAAAACTTGGAGTGTTTATGGTGAGGGATTTTTGAGTTCACTAAAAGGTAAAATATTCAAAAAAGACGAACCTGTAACTTACGAAGAAAAATCGAAAAAGTCAAGCAAAAAAATCAAAGAAATAAAAAAAGATATTATTGAAGACGAAAAGAAACCACATAAATTTGGGAGAGATGCTCGTAAACCATCACCTAATTAGTTATGAAAATAAATTTAGTTACATCATTTTATAATAACTCACAATACTTTGACGAGATTAGTAAATCTGTAGAAGAGGCCGTAAAGTTATATCCAAATACAGAATGGGTAGTTACTGATGATTTTGACAAAAGTGATATTGGGATAACTCTAAAAAAATATCAAATAACAAACTACCATACAAAAGTTATAACACAAAATTACAAACAAGAACTATATTGGAATCCACATAAATTTTGTGATGGTGATATTATAGTTGGTTTGGATGCAGATGATGTTTTGATGCCTGATGCATTATGGTATATAAATCATATCTATACAAGATTTCCTGATGTCCATAACTTACACTTCTCTACTAAATTCTACAAGGATAGTTTTGAATGGAATAACTATCATAATACATCTATGGTAGATTATAAAGATTATGAAAGTTTTGTTGAATATCATAAAGACTATGAACTAAATAAATCAATTGCTGGTGGACCTTTTAGAGATAAAGAACCACGAGTTGGATATGTTTGGGGTGGGTTGAGATGTTATAAAAATCCTGGTAAAGACTTTGATTTCCTAAAATATTTTCCACAAGAAATAAAAGACTATGGTAAACACGAAGACTTTGTAAAGTTATCTGTATTACAAACTCTTGGTAAATCACTTTATGTAAACAGACCAATTTATAAATTACGAAGACACGATAAACAAACTACAGGAAATTATGTTTGGGAAAATAATGAGAATTACGATGATAATAAATTTTCTGTAATTAGAGATAATGCACCTAAACCTAAATATGGATTTGAAAAGGGATTGACATTATGTGATTCGATTACTAATTCACTTGTGGTGTTAGAAGAATTTGATAATATAAATGTAGTTGCATTGAAGAATTTTCCAGATGATTTTGATACTATGGAATCACTTAGATGTACTTATCCTGATTTGGTATTTGAAACATATGTAAAAAAAGATACAGACCTCGTAGTCTTTAGAGTAAATAATATTGATGATTATGCAAATGTAAAATTTGAAATAGATGATTTGAAAGATGATTATAGTATAATAGTATTTTGTGAAGATGAAAATTTTACACACGAAACTTGTGATGAGGGTGAAGAAAAACTCACCCATATAAAAATGGTAAAATCTCATTTTGAAAAATGTTTATGGACTACATACCTTTACAAATATTATTGGATAATGTCTGTAAAAGAATCTAAAAAATATAATTTCAATGTTAGATTGGAAACAAGTTTTATAGGTACAACAGGATATAATAATCACGCAAGAGACCATTTTACAAAAGTAGATGAAAGAGTACCAGTAAAGATTGGTAACTTTACTATCGGTAAGGGTTGGAAAGGTATGAGTAACGACCCACATAAAAATGAATCTTATATGACACATCAAATATCTACGATGTTAGACCAACAATATTTGTGGAATAAAGATAAACAACTCATAAAAGAACCAATGTATCAAGATAAACATCTACAAGATGGTAGATGGGATAAGAATGAAGATGAAGTTTACATTGTTTTGAATGAGGCAAATCATCATTTATTTTATCAAGACCATCCAAATAACATTCCTAAAATTGCATTCAATGTTTGGGAAACTACAAGATATGAAGATAGTTTTTTCAATAAACTTTTAGAGTTTGACCAACTATGGTTACCAAGTGAGTGGGCAAAACAATGTGTTATAGAACAAGGATATCCTGAAGACAAAGTACAAATCGTAACTGAAGGAGTTGATGGTCAAACATTCTATCCAAAGAAAGTTGAAGAAAGTGATAGATTCAAATTTATTATTTTTGGTAGATGGGATTATAGAAAATGTACCAAAGAACTTATACAAACATTTCTAAATACTTTTGGTATGGATGAAAAAGTAGATTTGATTATATCAGTAGACAATCCTTTTTCTATTGATGGGTTGGAATCTACAGAAGAAAGACTAAAACATTTTGGTTTAGAGGATGACCGAATAAAAGTATTACATTTTCCGAGTAGAGAAGAATATATAAATTACATACAACAAGGAAATGTATTTTTATCTTGTGCAAGAAGTGAGGGTTGGAACTTACCATTGATAGAGGCACTTGCCTGTGGTACTCCATCAATTTGTAGTAATTGGGGTGCACAATTACAATTTGCAAAAGACTATGCGCACTTAGTTGATATTGTAGATGAAAGACCAGCAGTTGAAGGTGAAGAAACTTTCAACTATAAAGCACCTGGTAATTATTGTGAACCAGACTTTGACCACTTAGGTAAAGTTATGAGAGATGTCTACGAAAATTATACAGAGTATAAAGAAAAGGCTATACACGATTCTGTATTATTGAGAAATGAATTTCAATGGAAAAGAGTTGCTAATAAATCATTGGATGTTATGCAAAATTTGATAAATACATTTGACTCTAATATGTTCAAGGTTGAGTTGAGTAAGAATGAAGATAACCTTGATAAGATAGAATATAGTTTTGGTACTGAATTGAATGATGTTGTTGTATCAATAAAAGACTCATCAACTAATCTAACAATATATCATTGTAAGTATGATAAGGTAGATTCTAATGTAACTTATTGGGTTGTACCAAATTCATATGTAGATTTTGAAGAAATAAAAATGGATTTTGAAATTGAAGTTTATTCAAATGGTGAACTTTATAATTCTAAAAAAATTGGATATGGTTCTGATAAACAACATAGATATTTTTATAATTCACCAACAGATAATAATTGGTATAATTTTTATGAAATGAATCATATGAAAATTTATGAAAAAGAATTATTTGTAAATGATGAAAGTGTTGTGATTGATGTTGGTGGTAGTTGTGGAGTTTTTACAGACTATGTTTTGAACAAAGGTGCAACTCAAGTATTTTGTTTTGAACCAGTACCAGATACATACGAAGACTTATTGAAAACTTTTGAGGACGAACCGAATGTTACAATAATAAATGAGGCGGTAACTACTCACGATTACAAGGTGGATATAAACATACCAAGAAGTGCAACATCAGTATCCACAATAGAATTAGATGATGCAAAACATCACGAGTCAGTTGATAATTTGAGTCAAAACTTTTTTGATGACTATGAAACTATTACGGTTGATGGTTGTAATTTTGATGAGTATTTGAAAAAATTTAGAAATGTGGATGTTGTAAAATTTGATGTTGAGGGACACGAGTATTCTATTTTTGAAAATTTATCAGATGAGAATATACAAAAGGTAAATCAATGGGTAATAGAATGGCACTTCAATTATGATGGTGATAAGATTGATAAAATTTATTATAGACTAAAAGAACTTGGTTATGATGTAAAACTAAATCAAACATCATCAACTGAAGATGGTTATCTAAATAATAGTTCTGGTATTTTATTTGCAAAAAAATATAAAGAGAAAAAAGAAAAAGTGATTGTTGATTTTATAGATGGATGTAGAGTAGAAATATTAGATGGTGACTCAAAAGATGATTACCTAATTCATTTTATCGACAAAGACAATAAAGTACCAACCGAAAAAATAAGAATGAAAACTAATCATTGGTATAAACCTGGTCGTCACTATTTTGTAAATTGGAGAGTTGTAGTTTATAGAAATAAAGAATTGATACATACTGAAGATTTAGATTTGAATGGAAAGAATGTAACTATACAATTTGATTCAAAGTCACTTGGAGATACTATTGCGTGGTTTCCGTATGTGGAAGAGTTTAGAAAAAAACATAAATGTAATGTCTATGTTTCTACATTCAAAAACTTTTTGTTTCAGAACAATTATAAAGATATTAATTATTTAGAGCCAGGACAATATGGTGATAATACTTATGCAAGTTATCATATTGGTTGGTACAAAAATGATAAAGGTGAAATAGACCTTGCAAGAAATAAACAAGATTTTAGAAAAATTCCTTTACAAAAATCAGCAACTGAAATATTAGGTTTAGATTTTGTAGAGATAAAACCAAAGGTAAAATTATGAAAGTAGAAATTCCAAATGGTGATTTAGTAGATAAAATTACTATACTAAAAATAAAACAATTGAATGTTATGAATGAAGAAAAATTACAGAACATCAAATTAGAATATCAAACTCTAAAACCATTATTGGAAGAAATAGGTATGAGTGAAAATGATAGATTATTTACAGACCTGTTAGATGTAAATGAAAAGTTGTGGAGAATAGAAGATGACCTTAGAGTGTTGGAAAAAGATAAAGAATTTGGTGATACATTTGTAAATTTGGCAAGAGCAGTATATTTTACAAATGATGAAAGAGCTGAAATCAAAAAGAAGATAAATCTAAAAACAGGATCTAAACTTGTTGAAGAAAAGGATTATGTCGAATACAAATAAAAAATATGTTACTTTAGCAATCCATTCTACTGCACAGGCAAAGTATTGGAATAGGGAAGATGGATGGCAAACAGTTGTTGATTTTATGATTGACAAAGGTTATGAGGTTCATCAAGTAGATTGGGATAGTGGTGAGTATATGGGTAATCATCCACCTAAAGGAATTGTTGATAAGACTCATCTACCCTTACCAGAAACTGCACAGATAATAAAAGATAGTGAGTGTTTCATTGGTATTAGTTCAGGACTTTCTTGGTTGGCTTGGTCATTGGATGTTCCCGTTGTTATGGTTAGTGGATTTACAGACCCAAATTTTGAAATGGATTGTGGTAGAGTGTTCAATGAGAATGTATGTAATTCTTGTTTTAAAGATGAGGAGTTTGATGCTGGTGATTGGAATTGGTGTCCACGACATAAAGATACTGATAGAATGTTTGAGTGTTCTAAAGAAATTCATCCATATGAAGTGTTGAATGAAATCAGTAAAATATTATTTCCAAAAAGTAAAGGTGTAGATTCTTGTAAAGTTATATGTACTTGGATGGGTGGTGATAGACAAAGACGAGATGGACTAAAAAATAGTGGATACAGATATGATTGGCCAGACCACGGTCAGTATTGGGAGAAAGATAAAATTTTTGATTCGTTCAAAGAGATTATGACATTGGAACATTCAATTGATGGTGGTAGAAAATATGACACGATAATTGTAAACTCATATTCAGAAAATACTGAGATGTACAACTATCTAAATTATATAAATGGTGTTGAGACAAAGAATGGTAAATTTAGAGTATTGAATTTATTAGACAACGAAGGTAAGAATTACAAATCATACAATGATGCATATAAATATTTTAGAGATGATTATGATTGGTGGATGTTTACACCAGATGATTATGTTTATTTATCTAATGGTTGGTATCAGGCCACTATAGATAAATTTGAAGAACAAGAAAATACCGCTGTAGTTTCTTTATTAGGTAATGGTCAAGAGTTTTACCCATCCGCGGATGGTGGGGGTTATTGGGATTTAGATACTACACATTCACACGATGGTGCTATTTTATCCAATACATTTTACTTAGATAAATTGTTAGAATGGTTTGGTGGAACTTTTCCATATGCATCTGGTGATATACATACCAGCCATCTGGATATGTCGCATGTTCTTGTGGGTGAGATACCATTCACCAATACATTTCAAAAGTATGGTTATAAGGTTGTGTCTTTTAGTGATACACACGATACTCAATACTTACCAGATGATAAGGTGGAAGAGAAACAAGATGACCTACCACAAGAACCACCTGAAGTAAAATGGCCACTAACACATAATGGTAAAATATACTCCATACCATATTGGAATTGGAAAGAAGAAAAATATGATAAGACTAATTTAGAACTTGAAGATAAATTCAACAATGATGTTTTTATAGTTACGGGTTATCCAAAAGGTGAAGAACGAATAAACTATATGATAGAAACTATAAAACAACTAAGGAAAACTGGTAAAGAAATATATGTTGCATCACATTGTCCAATACCAATAGAGATTCAAGAAATGATTGATGGTTCTATATACGATAAAAGAAATGAGTTGATTGACCAAGAAAGAGTTTTAGGTGGGTACACAATATATGACAGACGATATGGTTCTTATTATGCAGTATATTGGACTACTGGATATAACGATAGACACGACCAATGGGCATCTGTAAAAATACCAATACCACTTGGTAGACACCAAGTTGTATGTATGTCAAATATCCATAATGGATTGGCACTCGCACGAGAGTTGGGTAAAGATTTGGCATACATTATAGAATCTGATATAAAGTTAGACGATAGAGATTTAGGTCAGTTTGATTGGATGAAAGACCAAATGAGACTACAAGGTAAAAGTGGGTATGTACAATCTTTTACAGACCAAAAATTTCCTGGTGGTAGGAAAGAAGGAATTTGGGGAATTGGTATGGAATGGGCTGTAGTTGAACCAAGTTTGTTTCTTGATAAAGTAGATTGGGCATTTGGTGTTGATGAGTACTTTGAAAAGGCACATAAAAATGGATTACCATCTGCATATCTCGAAGAAGTATTTTTACATTACCTAAAAGATGATTTGGATAAATTTATATTTGATGTTATACCAGAAGATACTGATAAGTGTATTTCAAAAGTTTTACCAAACACAATATTGAATCAACAGATTGATATGAAAGAAGACCCACGATTAGGTGCTGTTATATGTAGGTCTGAAGCTGACCACAATGTAGTTGGTGACCCTTACTTCTGGTTTATAAATTTTGGTACTGCAGAATATGAATTCCAAACAATCTATACTATCAATGATGAAATTATTTATACAGAAGATTGGATAAGTAAACAAAGTAGAACTCAAGTACCGAGATTACTTTACACATATTGTTTACGACTAAAAGTACCTAACGAAAACGAAATACATAAAGTACAACTTGTAGGTAAGGATGGAAAAGTTGTAGTGGAAAGACAATATGATTCTGAAAATTTTATTCACCTAAATGGTGCCTGTACAATCAATTGTAAAGTGGACACACTTCAATCACTACATTTGATGTATGAGGGACACGATGAATATATGGCAATATGTGATGATGGTGGTGTGAGACATTGTACCTTTCATACTATACACTCAAGAGGTGGTTCAAATGATAGATGGTATAAAGAACACAAGTTCTTATATGAGAATAATCTTGAGACAATAGAGTGTGATGACTTTATAGACTTTAGTCCACACGAAGGTATATGGATAAAGAAAATTTATAGAGATAACAAACATAAAAATATAAAGGCAATACAAGATAATAAAATTTTTCAAAGATGTTTGTTGAGTAATAATCCATCTTTACCAGATAAATTTATTATTGATATTGATGATGTTGAGATACAAGAAAATACATTTGTAAAAATAGATGAAAAAGATATTGATAAATTCTTAGATATATATCGTAAAAATAAATACCACCAACAACCACATACCATTATAGTGACTTCCGAAAACGAAAAATTGGACATAGAAATATTGAGTGGATATGAGTGGTTGGTAATTGAGAGTGATGGTTACTATGCTCACATAGGAAAAAAATAATAAAAAACGATATATACTTTGTAAAAATCCAAGATATATATCTTATTTATTATCAGAAAAGGAAATGTTACTAAATCAAAAACGGAGAGTTCTATGTCTGATAAAATCCAAAAACAACAAGAGTGTAAAAACAAACGACAAGCTCTAACTCAAATCAAAAGATTAAAGTTAGACGAGTCTTTGGAGTTTCGTGGTAATAACCAAAAATTGTTTTATGAGGAAATTACCAAAAATGATATTACTTTTTCAATAGGCCCAGCAGGATGTGGTAAAACATATATTGCATCATATTATGCATTGACTGCACTGGCAACCAAAAAAGTAGATAGTATCATTATTACCAAACCTCTTGTGGAACTTGGTGGTGAAAAACTTGGTTTCTTACCTGGTGATATTGACGAAAAGACAGAACCTTTTATGATGTCAATCTATTATAATATGGAACAGATTATCGGTAAACAAAGGTTAGATGTTTTGAGACAAACAGGTGTGATTCAAGTAATACCATTTGCATATATGAGAGGTTTGACCTTGGCTAATAAACTTGTAATATTAGATGAGGCCCAAAATGCCACACCACTACAATTGAAAGCATTTCTAACAAGAATTGGAATTGGTTCAAAGTATGTGATAACTGGTGATTTGGAACAAACCGATATTATAAAAGAAAATGGTCTCGAAGATTCTATCAAGAGATTCATTGGATTAGATGGTGTGGGATTCTCTCGATTCACTTTAGAAGATGTGACACGACACCCAATCGTGCAAGGTTTACTCTCAAGATACAAACCAACTTGGGTATTACCTAACACATCTGCTGAAATCACATTATCAAGATACTTGGCATAAAAAAGATAAAGAAAAAAACGATTTTCAGAATTTACATACATATATATAAATGTAAGAAGTTTTGAAAAACATTTTCAAATATAAAATAGAGGCTCACACGATTTTTAGTTTCCACTTCGTTCCAAACTTAAAAAACAAGATGAGCCTTTATTTTTTAATTTATTTAGATAAATGAAGACATCATTAGTTACGAACAAATATGCAATACAAGTCTTTCCTGGTGAGATTACATATGGGATATACAAAAACTCATATTGGTATGGTTTGTATAGTATCAATAATCCAATATATAAATGGGTAATTCAACGAGTCAAAAACGAAACACCAAATCAAGATATATTTGATATATGTGTATCAGGTGGTATCTTAGAAAATTGGTTTACTTGGGATGTTGATTTATTTTTATTTGGTCCGTATGAACCTAAAAAAATAAGAGAATCACTTGACACAATGGTTCGTATAGGATTTGAAGAACATCTTTATATTGATGTTGTATGGGCAGAAAAACTTTGGCCTATACATAAACCTGATGAATGGGAAATGGAATTTTATTCGTATGAGTTGAGTAATGAATGGGCACGAGATGGTAACTATAGAGATTTGAGTGATAGAGAATTAGTAGATGGATTGTACAGAAGAGTTGAGAAACTTCCTTACGATAAACATATAAGAAATCAAGAAATAGGTTATCGATATAAAAAACCAATATTTTTATAAAATAATGCTTGACTCGTATACAAATTTCTTTGTATATTTAAAATATGAAAAACACAGTTATATTTGATTTAGATGGTACTCTTGCTAACATTGATGTTAGAAGAGACAAGTCACTAAAACCTAATGGTAAATTAGATTGGGATATATTTGCTTCTCCAACATCTGTTATGGATTGGGACACACCCAACAAACCAGTTGTGAAGATGGCACAATTGTTTCACAATGATGGTTTTAGAATTGTTATCTTTAGTGGTAGGAATGACAGGTCGTTTCACGCTACACGAGATTGGTTGAAAATACACAATGTACCATTTGATTTATTAGTTATGAGACCTGATAAATTCAAGGACGATTCGTGGCCTGTTGCTGATGGTAACCCTGCCACATTTGATATGAGATTTATGCCTGATGAAATACTCAAGAAAAAAATGTTAGATACTTTCTTAGATATTGATGATGTATTTCTTGTGGTAGATGACAGAGACAAAGTTGTCAAGATGTGGAGAGACTTAGGACTAAATACCTTTCAAGTAGCACCAGGTGATTTCTAAATGAAGTGTATTTCTTGTGATAGTATGGTGGATGACCACCGATTACATCTTGGATACAATGAGTGTATAGAATGTTCTGATGAAGAGAAATATTCTGCACACCAAGTGTATCCACATAAAACAGGTGGATATGTACAACCAGTAAAGTCTGATACTAAGAAGAATTTACAGAGAATGGATAGACGAAGTACTGGTGGTGGTCGTACTGCCAAGGGTATTTTCTCAGACCAAAGTTGGGATAGGTGGTTGAAAAATTATGAAGAACAACAAAACAATCCTAAACCAAAAAGAAAAATAGTATGGAAAGCACCTATAGTACACTATTTATCAGAAGAGGAGCGTACAAAGTTAGTACAATCCTATTATGATAATAATGGTTATCAACCAACTTTGGATTATTGTATGGAGTTATATAGACAAGATAAAATTTCATTTACTATGAAAACTGAACTTGCCAATATGGTGACTCAACAACAGATGTTACCAAAAAGATTGAGAAAATGGGTAAGAAAAATAAAATAAATGAAAAAAGTGCTTGACCCGTATTGTTTTTCTTCGTATATTAGGGTATGAAAAATAAAGGAAAAATAATGAAATCAAACATAAAAAGATTCAAAATTAGTGATGACATTTTTGAGGCTGTTGATAAATGGCCTGATGAACCATCAGTTCGTCCAAAAGTAGTTGGAGATAAAATATCATATATCAATTGTGATCCTGAGTATCTTCGTTTCGTAAAGGCTGAAAACGAATGGGCTAAATCAGTTGGTGAACCAACATATTCTTACTTCGTAACGAGAAGTTTGACATCGGCTTACACTTGGGGATTTGATAACATCGACAAATATGATGCTCAAAAATCTAAAGTTGTGAACTACAACTTGGATGAGAGATGGGTCGATATAGATTTAGTAAGAGAAATTAATTAGGAGATATTATGTCAAAAGAATTGAAAACATTTGAAAAGAATGGTGGATACTTCATTGATGGAGTAGCCTATATGGATTGTAAAATTACAGGTGAACCTGTACCAAATGTCGCAACAGATATCAAGTCTGTTATTGGTAGTAGTGCACTAAATGGTATTATGGCCAAACAATTTCCTGAAACAGAAAAACCAAAATACAAACCTACAGGTCGACCTGCTGGTTGGCATTGGATGGCTGAGTTTGTAGATAAGGATGGTAATGTATTTCACAAGGGTAAAGAACAACCTAAGTTGAAAGGTACACTTCCACCTACAAAGGTTGAACCTAAAAAGAAAAAGACTAAAAGAAGAACCAAACAACAAATTCTTCTTGATAGACAAAAAGAGAAAAAGGCGGCTTTGAGGAAGGCAGTACAAAAACAAAAAGATTTTATAAACAAACATACAGGTTAGTAATGACAAAGAAAGAATGGTTAGAAGAACAGATTATGTGTGATGAGTGGGGAAGACCACCATCATTAGCTGATGTTCCACTTACAATAATGACAAGAAAAGATGCTCTCATCAAACAAGGTGGGGACACTAAATCAATAAACGAACTATGGGAGAAAAGTAAAAATGTCAAAAAAGAAAAGTAAGAAAGAAGAGTTTTGGGGTGGATACAAACAATTCACTTTGAAAGATGGTACTAAGTTTTTAGCTCGTGACGAACACGATGCAGAACTATATAGGAGTAAAGTTGAAACCAGTAATTGATTGTAATAAAAATCACAATCCACTAATAAAAAAGAAACTACGGGAGGTGTCAGTTGAAGAGGGATTGGCTATCGCAACGGAATTATTTCAGATACATAACGAAAGAAAAGACGGTATTGGGTTGGCAGCTAATCAAGTGGGAATTGATGCACAAGTGGCCATTGTCAATGTTCGTGAACCTTTGGTACTCATCAATCCGAAGATTATATCAAAGGAAACTCCGATTACTTATTATGAAGGTTGTTTATCTTACCCTGGCAAAGGAATACCCACACAAAGGTATAGGGACATAGTAGTTTCTACTGCACAAGAAGAGAGTCAATGGTACTTTAGTGGTGCTGAAGAAAACTCAGAAGGTAAGAGTGGTTGGGACAAGGGTAATATGCAACAAGACCAAGAGAATAGAATATTGGAATCTGTTTGTATACAACACGAAATCGACCACTTGAATGGTATAACGATTCACGATAGAAGAATTGACAACACTATTAGAATTGAGAAAAAACCAGGTCGTAATGAAAAGGTAACAATTCAAAAAGGAAATGAAACTCAAATAATGAAATATAAAAAAATACAAAAGTTTTTGGATGATGGTTGGACTATGGTATGAAATCAAAAATAGACCACATAATAATTGACCTAATATTGGAACACTATAATCTGTTATCACTAAAAGGTAAAAAAGAAATACTAACCGCAGAAGAATTTATGACCATAGTCGAAATTGCAGAACATAAATATTGGAAAAAAATAATGTCATCTGAACACATAGTAGGAGAATCCTAATGAAAAAAATAAATCTATCTATACTACATCTACTAATAGTAATTGTTACTTTTATGTTTACTTTTGCAAAAGGACAAGACAGTTATAGTAGAAGATACGAAACACCAATTCTATTATCGGAACACAATCAATCTACAGACCGACCTGAAATTATAGCATATCAGTTAGTACCAGGACGAGATAACTATTGTCATTTTGAAATTCAAATCGTAGAGGGTTTTGGTTGGAATGATATACCAGATTATCAACGAGAAGAAACAAAAGAAATTATTATAGATAGAATTGTATTTGAAGAAATAAATCCTTGGGCTGTAAATGATATGTTTTACATAGACGAGAAACCATATTATTTACTTCGTATACCATTTCAAGGATGGGAGTGGTAAGATGCAAAGAATAGACCATATAGCAATTCAAGTTGATAATGTAAAGGAATCTGTTGCTTGGTATATGGACAATTATGATTGTATGATTATATATTGTGATGATACTTGGGCTATGTTACAATGGGATAATATAAAATTAGCACTTGTGGTTGATGATGAACATCCATTTCACATTGCTTTTGAAACTGAAGACTTGGGACCATTGGGTGGTGTATTACATCGTGATGGTAGTATCAGTAGATATATTGATGACCCAAGTGGTAATAAAATTGAACTAATAAAATATCCAATAAAGGTGAATGATGAAAAAAGATAATGAAAGAAAGATACTAAGATTACTTAGAAATATGGAAGAAACAACTGATAAAATTTTTGAAGTACTACATAGAATTGAACTAAAATTTATAGATGATGATATAGAAAAAAATTCTAAAAAATGGGAAAAAGATAAAAATAATATTTATGAGAGTCCAGATAATGGACACACTATTTATAAAAGGAAGTCTGGAGAAGACAAAAGATATTTAATAAATGATGAGGGAATGTACCCTTGGCATAAAAATGGAGAGGAGTAAGTTATGGGTAGACCAAAGAAAACTACTACTAAAAGAAAGTATACTCGTAGAAAAAATATAGTTGGAAACTTTAGAGGTTCTGAAGATATTTTTATGACAAAAGTTAGAGATGGGTTACTTGAATTTTTGAAGTCACCATTTACTGGAAAGTAAGATATGATAATAAAGATATTGAAAGGAATAAAGAATGCAGTAGACCCAAACTATTGGGCTAGTAGGATAGGTGAAAAGAGTGGTCTATATGATAAGGCTAGAAACTCTAAGACTCGTCAATGGGCTGATAACTTAGAAGGTTGGAAATGGTGGGTTTGGCAAATAGTCGGTGGTTTAGTAGGTGTAATTATAATAGAGTTCTTACTGAATAAGGTAGGGATGACAATGTTACCTTGGAGATAAAATGAATTTTATAATTTTTATTGTAGTTAGTTTGGCAGTAATATGGGGTATTTTAGAATACTTCGGAGTTGGAGATAAATAATGGTGTATTTAATAGGTGGTATAGCATTATTCAGTTTGATAATGGCAGTTAAATTATTATTGGAGATAAAATGATATTAGATAGTTTATTAGCAGGTGTAATGTTATTCAGTTCATTTGCTGCTCGTACACCAAATGTACAACCAAATCCTGATGACTACGAAGTTAGTATTGGAATAAGTAAAGATAACTTTTATTTCAACCGACAATGGGAAAGAGAACTTGGAGAGTTTTATATAGACGATTTGTTTTGGGTAAAAATTGACAATGGTATATACTTTAAACCAGAGTATATGAATAAAGAAAGTCAAGGTGTAAGATATCTAAAGATTGACTCAAGACGAAGTTGGAAAGGACTTTCTTTTGGATTCACAAGTCGTAATAGTGATGAGAATGTGTTCAGTAAAAACTTTGAAACATTCGTATCATTTGGTGGTAGTACGAAGAAAAAGTATTGGGATAAAGTAGATGTTGAATTTTCATTTGATGGATATTTTCCACCAAGTCAAGATGATGGTAGAGACACTTTTGAGTTTGAAAACAAATTCAAAACATCATATCCATTGACAGAAAAAATACGATTATATAATACTGGTGAGATTTCCAAACTACAAGGTAAAGAATTTTATAAAGCTAAAATTGGTATTGAGGTAACATTATGAAGAATGCAATTGTGTTAGTGTTGTCAATCATTGTGTCCGTAATAGTTGGATTACAAATGGGATTACAACAAGTAAAGAAACAAACATCTGAATGGGATGTTAGATATAAAGAGATAGATGAAAAGGTATCTGCATTTGTAGATGTCTCGAATCCAAAGACTATTCGTTTATACACAAATGAGTTGAGAAGTATATTGGATAATATGACAAGACTATCTAAGATTGTTGATAAAGGACAAGAGATTGATGAAGCTCTTGATAAGATACTTAGTGGTATTGATGACCTTGAAAAACAATGGGACATTACACTCGACAATGATTTGAAGATGAAAGAAACTATTGAGGTTGTAAACAATCATATCAAAGATGTTGATAGTAGAGTTAGTACTCGTTTGGGTAATGTATTGGATAAAGAACTTGATGAAATTGATACGAGAATAGACAAACAATTTGACCAAATAGAAAATGATTTGAGAGACATCAGAAATATGCTAACTCAAATTGAAAATTCCAAAGTTGGAAAGAAAATATTTAATGATTAGAAACTTACCAGATGATGAAAAAATTCAATACATTATAATCGGTATATGTATCGGTGTAGGGTTAGGATATATGATTGCAATGTGGTTAGTTTCGTTGGAGATGTATGGGTAGATTAGGAGATTGGGATAAGGTCGATAGAAAAAAACGACCTATAAAATTTACAAAACAAGATGAGTTTTGGGAATACTTTAAAATGTTTATATATATTTTATTGGCAGGAGTTTATTGTTACTATTTATTTGTATAAAAATATAAAGGTTATATGAAAGAAAATCTTACATTTGACGATATAAATATCGTACCAAAATATTCAGAGTTGAAATCTCGACAAGATGTAAACCTAAATACAAATTTTACAAAGAAAACAACTCTACATAGAACACCAATAGTTGCAGCACCAATGGATACTATTTGTGAATATCAAATGGCAAATCAACTATTAGACCAAGGTAGTGTTGGTGTTTTACATAGATTTCGTAGTATTGAAAAACAAGCAAAAGACATGAAGAGACTCTGGAATAAATGGGATAGTTGGTATAATATAGGTAATCCTGAGAAAGATAGAACCGACCATACACAAGTATATGCAGACTGGTATGAAAGGATTAGAGAAACTTACTGGAAAAATCCACCAACAAAATCTGATTACGAAGACCTACATGAACTACTTTGGTTCGCAGATGAGGCTCAAAAAGATGAAGACTTTTGGACAACGAGACCTTTATGTGCAGCAGTTGGTGTAACTGGTGACTATATGGAGAGAGCTCAAGAATTAGTAAACAATGGTTGCAATGTACTACTTATAGATGTGGCACATGGTCATCATAAATTAGTCAAAGAAGCCATTAGGAGAATAAAGAATGAAACAAATGTGGAAGTCATCGCAGGAAGTATCGCCACTAAGAGAGCAGCGGAGCATCTTATTGAGTGGGGAGCGGACGCTCTTAGAGTTGGTATCGGAAATGGGTCTCTCTGCGAGACGAGAATCAGGACTGGTGTCGGAGTACCTCAAGTTAGTGCTCTTATTGATGTTTGTTCCGTTGCTAACGATAATAGTGTTCCTGTCATCTCTGATGGTGGTATTCGGTATGTGGGTGATGTGGCTAAGTCATTGGGTCTTGGAGCCGACTCGGTCATGGTTGGGTCGTTACTTTCGGGGACAAAAGAAACACCAGGAGAAATAATTAAGCAAGGAGAATGGCCAAATGAAAGACTTTACAAGAAGTATAGAGGAAGTGCCTCACTTGATAGTAAGTTGGACAGAGGAGAATCTAATAATATTGAAGGAAACTCTAAAATCATTGAGTACAAAGGTAAGGTCTTCCGTATCATATCTGATATTCGTGATGGTCTTCGCTCATCTTTTTCTTATGTTGGGGCGAGTGATTTATTGGATTTTCAAGCAAGTGTAAGTTTGTTAGGACTACACAAGCGGGTCAAGTTGAAGCAAAACCCCATCTCTTGGGTTAAGGAAGACGAGGACGATATAAATTTCGTATGAAAGGATTTTTTCAAATATTCTTATCGTGGTTAGTAGTAGTTTATTTTGTATGGATATTCTACGAATATTTTTTTAGAGTAAAGTTTAATCTCGTTGAATTAAATTATCTTGAGATTATGTTGATTCACTTTGTGTTTAGGTACTTTTTTTTATGGACTAAACCAACAAGATTTAATAGTGGTAATTTTGAAAAATTACCAATGAAAGATTTTTTTAACAAAATAAATAAGAGGTGATAATGGGTTTATATGACGACAGACCAGAACCAAAACAAGAAACAGAACAAACTACTACAGATGATTCTGTTAGTGTTGCAATGGCAATGGAATTTCCATTTAGGTTGTTAGAATGGGGAATTGATGCAGAATCAAATATAATATATTTATCTGATGAGATTACAGAACATACACTACCAGAAATGATACAAAAGTTCAGAACAGTGCTTAGATTTAATGACCCATCAGAAGAAAAGAAACCAATTAATCTAATGATAAATTGTTTGGGTGGAGATTTAATTTCTACACTTGGAATAATTGATTATATAAACTCACTTGACAGACCAGTAAATACAATATGTAGAGGTGGAGCAATGTCAGCAGCAGCAGTGATATTGACTTGTGGAACTGGAAAAAGATATATGAGTCCTAATAGCACTGTGATGTTTCATGAGGGTAGTATGATGGAGATGGGAAGAGTTACTGATGTAAAAAATTCTATAAAGTGGAGTGAAGTGTTACTTGAAAAAATATACGGATTACTTGCAGATAAAACAAAAGAAGACACAGAATTTTGGAAAAAAACACTACAAGCAGATACTTATTTAACGGCAGAGGAATGTATAAAATTAGGAGTGATTGATGAAATTATCTGATATTTATAGTAATATGGAAAATGATGATATATTAGAATCAAATCTTTTACTTGAAAAGATACAACTACAACAGAAATACCTGACAAATCTTATGAATGATATGGGTAGAGAACTAAATATGCTTGTTTCTGTATCAAGAGCATTTCTCACTATTTTGAAAGCAGCAAATCTAACAGATGATGCTGAATTTGAGTCACTCGTTAACACACATCATAAATCAATTGAAAAGATAATGGACGATGAAAACAAAAGATATGGTAAAATTATATCTGAGTTAAAAGAGGTGAATGAACAGATAGCAATGATAAATGGTGGAACATATGGAGAATCATAGTGGATACCGAATGGATTATAAATACATTGTTAGAAGCAATGGAAGAGGATGAATGGGAGTTGGTACAAGAAGTTATTGATTACATAAAAGAAGAAGGAGAGGACGATTTATATTTTCCCCCTATTGAAGAATAAAATAAAACGAAAGAGGTTACAATGTCATTAGAATTATCAGCAGAACAATTGCTTGAAAATTGGAATAAATTAATTGGTTATATCCCACAATATTTTGAGGGAGAACGAAAAGAAAAATTAACGAAAATGTATGAACATTTTCAAGATAGGATGATGTATGCTCCAGCAAGTGGTAGAGAACATTACCACAATGCTTTTCCAGGTGGGTATGTAATGCACATCATAAATGTTACAGAGTCTTGTTTGAAGATTGCAAAAGTATGGGAAGAGATGGGAGCAACACCAGACTGGACAGAAGAGAATATTGTCTTTTGTGCAATGCACCATGATTTAGGAAAAGTAGGTGATATGGAACAAGATTATTATGTACCTAATCCATCGGAATGGCATAGAATAAATCAAGGTAAGATATATGAGTTTAATAAGAACTTAAATTACATGACCGTAACAGATAGAGCGTGTTATTTACTAATGAAGTTTGGTGTAGACATGACCGAACAAGAATACTTAGCACTAAGACTAACAGATGGTTTGTA
>Ga0163109_10000605_pt1 | contig 28571 bp, 38 predicted proteins | sample CRUFie1St13metaG_FD_108704 | JGI IMG/M metagenome (GOLD analysis project Ga0163109, IMG submission 108704) | Marine microbial communities from the Costa Rica Dome - CRUD Field 142mm St13 metaG | ecosystem: Environmental > Aquatic > Marine > Oceanic > Photic zone | place: Costa Rica: the Eastern...
ATAGTTGATACGGATTTATCGGTGAATGGGACAACAGATCTAACGGATGCCACGGTTCATACAGACTTATCAGTGAATGGAATGACGAACCTTTCAGGTGCGATAGTTGATACGGATTTATCGGTGAATGGGACAACAGATCTAACGGATGCCACGGTTCATACAGACTTATCAGTGAATGGAATGACGAACCTTTCAGGTGCGACAGTTCATGAAGATTTGTCTGTAAATGGAACAACAGATCTAACGGATGCCACGGTTCATACAGACTTATCGGTGAATGGAATGACGAACCTTTCAGGCGCCACAGTTCATACAGACTTATCAGTGAATGGAATGACGAACCTTTCAGGTGCGATAGTTGATACGGATTTATCAGTGAATGGAATGACGAACCTTTCAGGTGCGATAGTTGATACGGATTTATCGGTGAATGGGACAACAGATCTAACGGATGCCACGGTTCATATAGACTTATCGGTAAATGGAATGACGAACCTTTCAGGTGCGACAGTTCATGAAGATTTGTCTGTAAATGGAACAACCAAACTTTCAGATACAACGGTCAACAATAGGTCCGTACAAACAAGCACTTTACAAAGATATATCACGGACACTTCTACTAATTTAACAATACCAGGTTCAGATATCATACCATACAATACATTACATGCCGATCAATCGGGATCTATAAATATAAGTAATATATACATTCCTGACGCTAGTTTTAGTAATTATCCGACACGCATAGAAATTTCACTACAAGGCGTTCATTCAACATTAAACATCTTAAATGCTAAACCATCTACCCAGAATTTTACAATCAGCGATAGTGCATTTATTATTCTCAATACAGTACGAATGGGAAATGACACAGATTTTGTTTGGGTTGCCCGGGGACAATCTTGGACGTAATACATAGATGCCTTATATGAAAGTTGGCGTATATCCAAGTTTTCCTGTCGCATATAAAGACAAGAATGATGGAGATAAAATAAAAGGAATTGGTGTGGATATTTGGAAAAAAATAGCAAAAGAACTTAATATTGAATACGATATTGACTATCTAGAAGATGTCAAATACTCAGATGCGATCGCAATGGTTTCTTCTGGCAGAATCCAACTTCTTATTGGAAATGTGTTTTCTAGGTTTGATCGGTATAATGATGTGAACTTCTCAAGAGGATATCTCCAAGATACAATCCAGGCTATGATGAGAGCAAGTGATTTCTATCAAAAAATACTTGCTGTTGCGGCACGAACAATGCTTGTTATTTTTGGATTTATTTTTGCTGTTACAATCATTAATTTACTCCTAATCGCGATTGACTCCCCAAGAGAAGATTGGACACTTTACAACTGGATTGAAACATCTTACAAAACAGCATTCGTGTTCGCAACTGGGGACATTTCTATTACTCCAAAAACAGTTGGGGGTAAAATTCTAGTTCTTGCATATGCCATACTTGGTGTGATTTTTGTAGGTATTATTGCTGCAAACTTTGTAAATGTATTCCTTACAACCGCAAACTATATTAATGACATCGGGGATGCCCGTCAGTTTACATATGTAGTTCGCGATGGAACCATCACAAGTAATGTTGCCAAGAAACTCGGTCTCAATATAACAGAAAAGAAGGGATCATACACAAAACTTATCAAGAAAATATCCACTGATGAAATACCTAAAGAAGAGGCGGAAGGTATTCTTGGAAACCGTTTATCCTTGACATACGCTCAGTCAAAGGCCGGTGGTAATGCAGCAACGCTGGGTCTTGCCCCCTTTGTATTCTCCACACTAGAATATTCCTACGCCATGAATGATAATGTAGCAAAATCTACAATGAAAAACATCAACGCACAAATTGAGCGTCTCCGCGAAGAGGGAGAACTCAAGATGATCGCGAATCGGTATGTTCCAGGTTTTATATAAAAAGGATTGAGAACTAACAGATGGAATATCCTGTGTATAAGAGTTCTAAAGAAATCTTGTTACGTATTCCCATGGAAGACATAACGAAACCGGATTTAGAAGGTCTTATTGAAAAAAAGACAAATACTTCATTACATAATATTCATAATGGAGAAGGTATTGTTCTTCCGAATACGGCAAAAATATTGTCAAGGTCTCCTCTTCTTTTAAATTCTATAAACAGTGAATACCAAACCGTGGTTCGTTATATTGCGAATGTAACTGATACTCCTCCAAACTCAACCATAGTTGCCCGCGTTGAGAGTGTCATATCTTCTGGTATTATATGTCACGTCTATCACAATGATATACCGGAACCAATTATTCGCGCATATGTCCCAATATCTATTCATTCTTCAAGAGATCAGGAACGCCTATCAACAATTGTTCAAAATGACCTCATACGAATAAAATGTGTGAATCGCAAAGGTTCATTGTCAGATAAAATAATAACCACAATCGGTTCATTTGTAGACCTTGTAAAACGAAGCGAACCTGAAAAGGAGGAACTCCCTAAAGAACTCCCTGCTCCAGAAGATGAGGAAAAATATGATGATGCTGGAAATAAGTTATGAAGATTTTGCTTTACGAGTTTTTGTCCTACAATACCCCCTCGCTCTCCGGGTTCTACGGATATATTCGCATTTAGGAGGTAGACATAGTTCATATGGTTTCTTTTCGCATTTACTAAAGACGTTTGCAGATGCTAATATTTTATGTGAAAGTTTGTGTTTTTTAAATTTAAACTTTTTCCGATACAATACAATAAAACTCTCAAACGTATCTACAATATCATATGTCGCCTCATATTTAGAAACACGTCTCCGTAAATATCCAGTTCTTGGGTCTCCAGATAAAATACCGATAAAGAATATTCTCAAAAAGTTAAATATTTCTACATAATAAACCTTTCTTTTTTCAACCACTTGATGTTTTGCTATCATCAATCCAGAACGATAAAAACTTTTATAAAATACATTGGGTTTCTTTTTTGTATAAAACATTCCATCAAACTTTCGAAGCAGTGATTCTTCTTCAGGTTTTAGTGAAATTGTATCCATTTTTGAACGAAGTTTTTTTATTTTTTCATAAACATTTTTTAAAAATAATTTTCCAACACGTTTATATCCTTTTTGCACAGACATCTATTATATATTAGATGCTAATTGAAAACAAAAAAACAGTACAAAAAACAACAGAACTTCCAATGGCATATAGAGTCTTAGTATTTGATTTTGAAACAAGTGATAGAATTTATGATAGAAAAATACCTCCAAAAGACTATGAAAATATTCCGGCAAGAATCGTTCAAATTGGGGCAATGATTGTAAAACTTTCTTATTCTGGAAGACCAGGGAGAATTATTGAAAAATACAATACTCTAGTTCGTCCTGATGGTTTCACGATTACAGAAGGAGCGCAAAGTGTTCATAAAATCACAAATGAAATAGCCACTGACAAAGGAATAAATATTAAAGAAGGTTTAGAAAAACTTACAGATATGGCTAAAAAAGTAAATGCGATATGTGGTCATAATATTAACTCGTTTGATACAAAGGTTATTCTCTCAGAATTATTTCGAGCCAATATGATTACCAAAGTTGAAGAAAGTCCATTTGGCTATCTCCCCCGCATTGACACTATGATTATAGGAAGACATTTATGTAAGATTCCAAATGTAAAAAACCCACATCTCAAATATAAGTTTCCTAAACTCAAAGAAATGTATAAAATTATTACAGGAAAAGATTCAAATCCTTCAAAAGAACACGATGCGTTGTATGATGTTTCAATGACATATGAAATTTTAGATATAATTACAAGCGACAAAAGATATATCCCACATTTCCGCTGTCATGTTCCAGAAATGATTACGTCATATTCAAAATTCGCTTAATTGGGGCATAAGACTTTCTATGTAATTCGTGAATCCCATATTCCTGTATCGCATCCATATGCTGTTTCGTACAATATCCCTTATGTTTTGCCAAGCCCCATTTTTCGTGAATCTCTGGCTTTTCATTCACAATGTCTACTACATATTTATCTCGTGTTGTTTTTGCAAGTATAGAAGCGGCGGAGATACAACGATACTTACTGTCGCCTTCTACTACACACTCATGATCTACAATATTATCAGTGTGTGGGATATAGTATATTCTAAATGAGTTTCCATCAATTTTTAAGTTAATAGTTGACCCAGGATGTTTCTTACACAGTTTTTCATAACACATATTTACAGCCCTGTGCATTGCGGTATGAGTAGCATTCAAAATGTTATGATGATCAATCTCTTCGGGGGTACATTCCCCAACACCCCAAGCAATGGAACGTTCCTTAATAAGTTCGGCGGCCTCATCCCGTCTTTTTTCACTTAGTTTTTTACTATCACGAATAAGAAACTTTTCCTTTTCAGTCATAATATCTTCGTTACTAAGTTCTTCAGGTAATATTACGGCACCCGCGAATACACTTCCCCACATACATCCTCTTCCAGCCTCGTCAATACCAACTGTAAAGTTCATATGTTTAGATATATAATCATAAAAAAATAGAACCTAATCAATTGTAGATGATTTTTCTTTTAATCATAAGTATTATATTAATAATTCTCCTTACCCCTGTCTCTTACACAGAATCGTTTACTTGTAGCTCAAATTACATTATGGGACAAGGCGAATATGATAGAATGCACAGAACTGATATACATTCTAGAATTCCTCTGGTTAGACTTCCGGACCCTACAAGTAGATGGTCGCAACCATATTTGTGATTTTATTTATTTTGGGGGTAATTTATATTCATCCCTCATTTTTCAAGATGTTTACAAATATATATAACATTACAATGAATCAAGCAGAGAGTCTTACCTTTAATAAAGCATTAACACCCTCATTTTCAACGCTTGTGATTGGTGCAGTATTATTCTTAACAGTTGTATTTGCTACAGTTCGTCCCCTGAGTGGAAACATCTTTTACCAGTCATTTCTGGAACTCGTACCAGTTATGAATAATCAAGGACGCGAAGTTAATGAAACATTTATAACACATCCCCCTTTCAATCCCGACATTGTTGAAAAGGTAATCACTAGAAAAGATATGCTCCAACGTTTACAGGCATATCTTTCTCGCTTAACGCCTCCATCAGGACTACAATGTGAACCACATGGTAAAGGTCCCACAACTCTAGCCGTGGAAGCGTATTTGAAAAGAATTCAACAATCTATTCCTGAAGGCTCTACTAAAACTATAAAACCCGAGGCATTTGAAAAGTGGGTGGCTACAACAAAACAAGTATTTACATATGTGTGTAAAGAACGTGTTCTCGTTTCAGATATTATAGATCATCTTCATCAAGAACGTAGATTGGAGTTTAGTTTCAACGAAGTTCGTAATATTTGTTCAAAACTATTGCGTTTCTACGAAAAATCATATGTTGATGATAATCGTTTCCGTAGTCGTAAAGAGGTAAACCAGATCTTGGAGATACCGATAGGAGAAAGAGACCCAAGAAATGAAACTGTTCTTAAAGGCATCAACTCCTTTAATGTGAAGACAAGTAATCACGACACGGGAGACAATCAAGGGAGACCAACAGATACCATTGACTCTTATGATTATAGGCCTATCAATCTATACGGGGACTCATATAAGCTCCCGACTCAAACAAATGAACTAAAAGAACTACAATCTGTTGCGGAATCTTCAATACCCAGGGCATCTACGGATACGCGTGGTGGAAACACGTAATCTTTTTAAAAAATAAGAGGATAGATGTACCTTGAGATTGGGTTTTTAGTGGCGATTATACTTGCCATTGCCCTGTATCAGAATGTTAAACCAGAACCCACGACTGAATACGAGGCTTTCACAGACATTCCTCAGGAAAATCAGGAATTTATTCATTCCCAGGGAAAAGTGGATCTCAATAATGAGCGACAGAAACTTCTGGATTTACTTACAAGAGTCGACGTGGGTGCCCATGAATACGAACAAAGTGAGGAGCGATCTGGTCTACGTGTAGGTTTAGAACGAACTATTGCAGAGATAGACCGTGCTTTAGAGACAGATGGGAGATATCTTACTACTGCTACGATTGAAGCCATATTGAAATCTTCCAAACAGCGTCTCGTTTAAAAAAATATATTCTTGTAGATGAAGATTGGCACAGTAGTAATTCTGGTAGTCATTGCTCTTGCTATGGGCTGTTGCCTAGGGTATGGTGTCGCCGGAAGTTCTGAAGCGTTTTCTACGAGAAGATACAGGTGCAAAGAGTTTATTGATATGAGCAAATACATGCTTAAGACGGAATGCCCACCTATGCCTGAAATGAGTAACTATGTCCACAAAAAGGATATCCCCAAATGCCCTCCCTGCGTTTGCTCCTGTAAGAAACCGTGCAATATTGGAAAATGCCCACCTTGCCCTCGCCCAAGATGCCCACCAGCCAGGAAATGCGAATGTAAGCCCTGTGCTCCTTGCCCGTCTCCCACGCCTATGCGCTGCCCTGAACCAGAAATTGTGATTAAAGAGGTTCATAGAAATAATACTGGAATGTCTGGAGTTCGCCCTGCCCTTGATCCAATATATGGTATTTATGGAAATTATAAATAGATGGATCCTGATAAATGGGGATCGTATGGATGGCGCATGATTCATGCGTATTCCATGCTTGATATAACGAAAGAACAATACAAAAAATGGCTTATGGCAACATCTAGGGTTCTCCCTTGTCGTAAGTGTCGCAAAAATTTTCGCAAACATCTTTCGTCTACAACCTGCGACTATGCCAAAACTCCTCTTGAACTCTCCATTTGTCTCCACGATAATGTACGAAAAGACCAACACAAAAATATTATGAGAGATTTTACGGTTCCAAAGCCTATTAGTAAAAATTTATTTCAAACCGAGTTTTGGAGTACATTATATCTAAATACAACACTTGGGAAAGATTTTGCTATCAAAGAATGGTTGAAAGAGACAGCAAAAATATTACATAGTTCTGGAAAACACACAGAGTCTCAATTAGTTCGTGGGATTCTCAAAGGTAAATATGGGCCATTTTTAACTAAAATACAGGACTCTGCAAGAAAACGAGAACTTAAAAACGTAATACAGAAATTTCAAACAACAGTCGGTCTTGAAACATTAACACATACTCAAGAACTGTCACGGCTTGGGAAATCTTCTCTCCCAAGAGCGACAAGGAAACGACGTCGCATATCAAAACGGAATTCTCCTTCAGGTAAAACACGCAAAGCATCTTCCAACTGAATATAGGCTTCATCGGCATATCGGCATCTCAAATGAACAACACCCGACCATATCCCAGCCATCGCGGCTGCTTTTCTTTCCTCAAGTCCTTCTTCACGAAGAGCACTTTCAAGACAAAGTTTTTCCATCCCAGCAATATCTCCTAGAAGAGTAGTATCAGGATATGAATCTATATTAAGAAATTCATTTACAAACAACTCTTCTTGGTCCATCTTATACAAATACTATTACACTAAAGATTAGTTCAATTAGATGTATTTACAAATATTCCTTATTATTGCGATTATATGCCTAGGTATTATTCTTCTCCGCAATAATCGTGTTTCTTCAGAAAACTTTGTAGAATCAAGAATACCTCCAAATGTATCAAGGCTTTTGACTATCTACAAAGTATCGTGGTGCCCACACTGCCAAAGACTTAAAGACCCGCTTGATAAGTTAAAGGTTTTACTTGAGAAGAATCATTTGCCCGAGTCTCGATTGGAGGTGGTAGACTGCGAGGAGGATCCGAGGGCTTGCCGAGAGGCTGGAGTTCGGTCGTATCCGACACTTCATCTACATGAGGTAGGAAGGGCTTTGCCGGTTCCTGTTCCTCCACAGGTTGATCGGGAGGACCCGAAGGCTCTGTATCTTCTTTTGAAGGAGGGTCTGTGATTGAACCAAAACTTAAAATTACATCTGAACGGTTTGCTTCAGTATATCCAAGAAAATCAAGAGTTTCACGAAGACTTATATTATCTGCTTCTTGACTTAGCATATTTGTAGAATCTACAGGTGTTCTAATATACATAACCCTCTTTGATGCTTCTTTTCCACATTTTTGAATAAGGTTTTCAATCCCACTATTCATCATCGTGTAGTATACACTTTTTGCCATTCCTGGCACATCTTCTACCCCCATTGAATCCATTTTAGTCATTGGAACAACGGCAATCGTATTTGGTAGATCCTCTTTAGCAACAAGGTGAAGAAGTAATGGAGTAGTTACTCCTCCATCTACAAGAACCATATCATTGATTCTTACAGGGGAATACAAGAATGGAATAGAGGCACTCGCAACAACAGCGTCTTCAACTTTTACTCCTGGTGTCTCCTTAGTTCCCAGAAGAACCATTTTACCGCGACATACATCGGTTGCATTTGTTACAAAATGCTTTTCTGTTTTTTGACCTAGTTCTCCCAAAGTTATATCAGGATTTTTGTATATTCTTTGTAAAATATGTCTACATATACTACGGATTCCAGACCCATTATCAATGCCCTGATTATCGGCGAATCCAATTAATCCTTCAGATGTAATTTGAAATAATCTAGTTATTGGGAGATTCATTAATAATCTTCGTATATTGTCTTTGGACATTCCTATCACAACTAAAAGTCCAATTAATGCTCCTATGCTTGTCCCATATACTTCTGTAAATGAATCAAGATCAATCCCCTTCTCTTCCATACAACGGAAGACTCCACCATACGATACTCCTAAAATACCCCCACTCGTCAGTACAAGTGTATTGCGTGGCATATCTTTTGTTTCCTGTGATTGTTTTGTCCCGTGTTAAAACGACAAAACAATAGAATGGAACGTCAAATAGACATCCAAAGTCTTTTTGAGAAAAAAGTTTCTAGAGAGGAAATGCGCCTTAAAGTGTATGATAAGGTTCTTGAAAAGGTTCATAAACGTATTAAACTTGCAGCATCTGTGGACGGTGGGTCAACTTTTACAACATATACTCTCCCAGAAGTTATGATTGGACAGCCATTATTTAATGCTGAACAATGTAGATCCTATATTGTAACTAGTCTAACAAAAAATGGGTTCAAGATAAAGTATACTCATCCTAACTTTTTAATGATAAGTTGGGATCATTTACGAAAAGAATATGAAACCGCGTCCAAAGTAATCAAGAGTGAACAAAATGAGTTAATTATGAGACATAACCAAGTCATTCAAAACAAGGAGCGTGAGGAGGAGGAGAGGATTAATCATGAATATATGATGTCCAGACAAAGGCAACAATCAATGACTTCGCAGCCTGCGCAGGAGACCAGTCCTGCGGAGACTAGGAGACTTGTAAGGGCTGCAGAGGATTATGTGCCTAGTAGTCAACTACGTGATGTATATTTCAATCGGCGCTAAAGCGATATGTAACATGTTGTTTACCCATACGAAGCATCATATTCATAGATACAAGTATAAATAATCCAACAGATATGAAAAGTGCTGTTTCAATAACGGGGAATTCGTCCTGAGGAGCATCGGGTTCTTCATTCATTATTTTCTTAATGTCCTTTTGAATTCTTAATATTTGTCTCATAACCTCCCGATTCCCATGTCCGGAAGGAGACGGATTAGGAGATGGAGACGGAGATGGAGATGGAGATGGAGACGGTGAACCGATAAGATGTCTAGGAACTTCAGTTGGTGGTCGTCTCCCATGTGTCTCCCCTGACGTTCTCTCCATCTGGTAATCATCAATAGACAATGACGAAAATGATGATGAATTATCAGATAAAACACTAGGACTCCTGGATCTCCCAACAACCATAGTTTGTTTACTGCTAACTTCAGTCTCTGTATCTGACGTTGACATTTCGGTGTCATACGCCTCTTCTAGAGTTGCGTATCCGCGGTTCATCTAATCGTTTTCTTGTTTTTTTCTGGGAACTAAAGACAGATATGAATGCTGAAATTGGAAAAATGATGGGGCGTTTTCAAAAAACGGGGATGGTATTCGTAAAAGAAGGGATGCGTTCACTCGAGATGCCTATGGTTCAATATGCGATTGCAGGTATTTTGATTCTATATATGACATTCCTGGAATCTGATACAGAAAGTGTTCTTTCTCTTGCGATGACAAATCCCCTTGGACGTCTTGCGGTTCTTTTAGTATTGCTATTCTTATCAAATGTTAGTGTTCCTATTGGTATTTTGTTCGGTGTTCTCATCGTAATGTCGTGCTCAAATGCGGAACCATTTGTATCTGAAGAACTCAAACAAGAAGAATAAAGTCTATAAGTATTCTTGTAGATGTACGGTATGATCTTTGGCTTTTTATTAGTCTTAGTTCTTGCACCTTTACTATCTTATCCACCGACCCTCCCAGGAATAGTAATATCATTATATGATTACCCTATAATACGGTTATTATCTCTTTCTGTTATTGTATTAACTGCGTACATAATGCCAGAAATCGCGATTATTCTTGGTATTGCGTATGCGATATTGTCTGAAGATATTATGAAAACTACTGGGAAATTAGGTGATACAGGTGAATCATTTCAAACTATGCTGAATCTTGTCCCTCAAGAGACCGATGTGAATGACGCCCGTCATATTACTTCTCAAACGACAAAGAGTCTTGATAATGTAATGACAATGGTAAAAAAATTAGAGACCGAACTACATGATATGTCTAGGTTATATGTTAATAGAGATTAGAGGAATGCAACAAGATACAACATCAATGATTGCTGTAGCAGTTACAGTTTTGATCGTGAACATCACAGGCGGTCAAATTATTGAAGGATTAACAGATTATCAAAAATCCATCCTTCGCTCTAAATACGTTAGATGGTTTGCGATTCTAGCCGTAGTATATGCTGCCCTAAATAACATATGGATGGCGTTAATCGTAGGTGGATTCGCAATTGTATCACTTGATTATCTATTGAATGAAAACTCTCGTTATTATCTTTTTAGAAGATACGAACAAGGTAAACTAAAAACTATAGGCACAGATGCCGTTAAGTCTTGGAATGTTTCATAATTATACGTCTAAGACCAATGTATTAGCATCAGATCTTTCAACACTTACCCGCGTGGGACCTGAACCTTCTCGGGTAACACTCACGCCCCTCGCTTGATCAGCGGTTCCAACAGAAGACTGATCAATTTCTTTTAGGATAGCATCAATATCCCCAGGTCCATCCATATCGGGACGCCCTCGTGCTGGGGCTGAAGCAGGGGCTCCACGCGTAGGAGCAGGGGCTGGAGCAGGAGGTCTGCCCCCACCCATCATCCCACTCATCATACCCATTAACCCACCAAGATTCAATCCACCTCCACCTCCACCTGCGTTGGCAGGACTAGGGGACCCACCGCCCATAGCACCACTCATCGTTTTTGCTGCGGCAGACGCAACTTGGCGAGCAATTTCAGGATTCTGTTTAAGAATCTCATCCATACCGGGGATTGAACTCTTAAACATAGTCTTCGTGAGATGGAACATAAATGCCGAACCGCCCAACATCATCATTAACTTGATTTCAGGGGCAATCTGGGCACGACCTCTGTATTTTTCATAAAGTTCTTCAAATACCTCATCGTATTCATCAACATTCTCATGGACGCTCTCTGACCAACCCTCTAGTTCTACATCAAATGGATCAAATCGGTTATTCAAGAACTCAATCGCAGTTACGGATGCCATTAACATCTTTCGCTGGAACTTCACACTGTTTTCAAGTTCTCGCGTTGCCTTAATCCTTCCATATTCTCCGCGAATATCTTCAAGACTGCTTGACATATCATAAGTTCGTGAGAGAGATACTCCTCTTCTCTCAAGAGCAGTAAGTTTTGCCAAAAGGTCATTTTTCTCCTCTTCTAACTCTTTTTGAGTTTTAGGAGGCGGTTCCGCGGCCTTATCCTTGGGTTGATTCGAAGAAAGTGTGAAGTTGCTGAAAAATCCTCCCCCTGCTTTGGGTGGTTCAGGATTTGCCGTTGTCTTTACTTCGCCAGAAGCCTGTGCATCAATCTCGCCAAGTGTTTTAAGAGGTCCTGGCGTAGATGCAGACTCGGGTTGCGGAACAGAGGTCTTTGGTTCCGCAGAAGGGGGGGCTGGGGCACCGAGATTTTCATCTAAATTGATCGTAATTCCCTTTTCTTCTCCGCTCACAATTTTAACACCTAAAGGATCTGCATCTCTGGAGGATGGTTTGGAATCGGTAAAAATATCGTCGCTAATCTGAATAATATCTCCATCCATACTTCTAGAAGTCAAAGGAAATCACCATTTAGGTTTTAATCGCACATTCCCCATAAACACATTAGTAAACAATCCGCAAGATCATCTTTTTTAGGATTTCTCTCAAACCATTTGTGATGACAATCTTGACCTGTTTTTGTTAAAATTGTAGATACTCTTGTGATTGATTCTTTTTTTCGTTCACTATAACTTCTTCGCCGCGCCTCTCGTTTTGCGACTTCTTCTGTCAGAATTTCAAAATTCCAAGGAGCTTCATCATTAGGGCGAACCATCAACTTTTTATTCGCATTTAAAAATCTAACTTTTGGATTTATTATTCCGCTGCGAATCATTCTTTCACGTAACGTTGTCCAAAGAATAATCTGTATTGTTTTCATGGTCGCATTCATTTTAACCGGTTGATTTTCAATAAAAATCAAATCTGCAGAACAATGGATATCCTTAACCCTTTGTATGATCCTATTATGGATTGTTTCAAGCCCTATTCTTCTTGAGTTCGCAAGTTTAGGAATTTTAAAAACACATCGTTTTCGGTAAATTTCACCTATTTTACTTACGATTTCACTCTTTTTCATTCCTTTGATATCTATATTCAAGGATGTTGCCTTCTCCCGAAGTTGCGCAATTGGCGTTTTTGGAAGTTTTCTAATATCTTCATTCGTATGAGATGCTTCACAATGTTTTAGATGTGTCTTACAATATCCTCCCAAACATACATCGCCAGATAAATCTGAATACATAGGAACTCGTCCGCAAATTCTTCCACTGGAAGTGGTCGCGCAACAAAACTCAGGATGGTATATTTCATCCTTGACGTCAACGCGGAGATCCCATACTCCCCAATCTAGAATCTTCCAACAACACTCGTTGGATATACCAGAAGTGGATGGAATGTTTCTAGATTCCGCAAGACACCAAGCCAGATTTTTTATACCAATATCAAATGAGAGAATACGCATCTCCCTTAACAAAACAAGGTAAAAATGATTATATCACTTTATGATTCGCCTTCCGCATATTTCCGCAAAGACATCTCTCCTTTCCAGGTAGATTCTCTAAGAATCTGTTCTTGACTCCTTACATTTCCCTTTTCACGAACATAGTATTCTGGTCCTGTTCGCCGGTGGTCATACGTAAGTCCTTTGTTTGGAAGAATCGTTCCAATCACCGCAACGGTATCTCCAACACACTGATCTCTATTCCAGACACGTATGGTTACATGTGGGGGAAGAAGAATCGTACCACCATTCGCATAATATGAGTTAGGCTTCTTACAAATGATAGTAAATCTACCGCTCATAACTTCAGTTGTTCCGCAGTTCTGCCCACTAATGGCTACAGATGGCGATGGGAACGCCAAATACGAACCGGGTTTGCTATATCTTCTAACAGGGGGATCCGCAGCAATCCATTGAACAACGTTTCCCTTACTAGTGGTTCCTTTAATCATAATAGTGTCCTTAGGATAACCAGCGGGGTTATGATGAATCATTCCACTTGCAGTAGGTCCTTCAAAACTCATGTTCTTCTATTAATAGTTCTTAATGTCTATCATCAAGCCATCCCCAAACACTTCCTCCTTGAGACACGGCATTTCGTTTTGTAAGAACTAATGTTTCAGGTGTAATCCCCCATCTTGGGTCATCAAGATTCATTTGAGTCTGTGGGGGGCCACTATAAGGTGTTTGTCGTTCGTGATTTTTAGTCTGTTCTCTCACTTCAGTTACTTGCGACCCGATCCCCCCAACAATATTGGTCTCTTTAACCTGTTTATCTTTTACAACATATTTTGGCCCAGGTGGTACGTAAGAATCCGCCCAAATATCACTCGTATGGGCACTTGCTTTAATTTGAGTAGAGCGTTGTTCTTGGATAACTTCAGCATTCTTTTGAAGATAGTCACGCCAGGTCTGAAGACCTTTAGAAATTCCAATCTCTTTTTCAAGGTCTAGAGCCACAACTGCAGGGCTTTTATAGTTCGTGAAAAGACGTCCATCAGACATCCTTGCAGGACTGTTCCAGTGCCGATTATCGGTTACTCTCCAATTTACCTTCATCTAAACTTCTACATTATTTTCCTGTACGAGACTTACCAGCATTGCTTTCTTGGCACTCGAAGGGAAACTAACACCAGCCCTACGAAGAGCATCCTTAAGCTCACTCACGGTTGATGAGTTAGGATTTGGTCGTTCGCGTTCGGGTTCGCGTTCGGGTTCACTCTCCGTCGTCGCCGATGCCGTCGTTTCACTCACATCAAATGATTCAACTGGGACATCCTCTACTACAATATTTCGTTCTTCAGTAGATTCTACTACAACATTTCGTTCTTCGGTAGGTTCTTCAGAATCATCATCAACTGAATCTTCCTCTTGTTCTTCATACTCATCATCCGCATCTCTTTCTTCCGGTTGTTCTCTTTCAACTGTAATAGCAGGTCCTTCTCCACCCCATCCTGGAATTCTAGTATTACTTTCGGTTGCCTCTTCTGGAACCGGAACAGAATCTGGAGCCTCAGTTGGTTCCACAGACCCATCACTTAACTGCTCTTGAGGAGGGGCAGAAACAACCTCCGCATTCTGGAGAATATCTTCAATCTTACGAATTCTGCTATCAAGTCCAACTACATTTCTATATGTGAAATATGCCAACGCAAGAATTGCTACAAAAACAGCGACAAGAAGGGCAAGGTCAATCATATCTATGTTATATTTGAAACCTATAGATTAAGTCAAACGAATAAAATAATTATTCAAGGTGTTTCATAAATTCTACGGGTAATTCTTCAATATTTGTCTTATAATGGTCAATAATAGTGTGGAGATTTGCCTCTCCATCACTTGTTACAAAGTTAATACCAATACCCTTCCTTCCAAAACGTCCTGATCTTCCAATCCTATGAAGATAGTTTGCAACATCTCTAGGAACATCGTAGTTGATAACTACCGATACTTGCTGAACATCAATACCGCGCGCCAAAAGGTCTGTTGCTAGTAAAACACGCAACTTACCGCACCTGAAATCTTCCATAATTGCCTTTCTCTCACTCCATTCCATTTGCCCATGAATCGCACCAACAGTGAAGCCATTTGAAACAAGAGACCTCGCAACCTCTTCAACCTTTCCACGGCTATTACAATAAATGATACACTGGGCAATACTCATCGTTTCATACAAATCCATTAGTACATGAAATTTATCTTGTTCCCGAAGAGATACGTAATACTGACGAATACCATCAAGCGTCAAAGACTCCTTCTCTACAAGGATATTTGTAGGTTCTCGCAGAAACTTTTCTGTGATTCTCATGACATCTGGGTTTAATGTTGCGCTAAAGAGGCATACTTGGATATCAGACGGGATATATCTAAAGATCTCCCGAACCTGCTCCTGGAACCCAGCAGAAAGCATCTCGTCTGCCTCATCCATAACCAACATATTAACACCTGCCACCGATTCGCGACTTAGTTTTGTAGAAATAAGATCAAAGATTCTTCCAGGAGTTCCAATCATAAACTGCGCCCCCCTAGAGATACTATCTAACTGTTCTCGTGTACTAGCACCGCCAATGGCGAGAACAACTTCAATGTCCATATGTGCGGATATACCCTTTACTACATCGTTAACCTGTAATGCAAGTTCTCTTGTAGGGAGCATTACGATTGCCTGTAAGTGTTTCTTACTATCATCAATCCTGTTTAGTATTCCAATAGTGAAAGCACCAGTCTTTCCTGTTCCAGACTGAGCCTGACCGATTACATCCCCTCCAGCAGTTACGGGTCTAATCGCTAACTGTTGGATCATACTGGGTTTCTCAAACCCAAATGAATAGACCCCCCTGAGAAGGGAGTCTTTAAGTTCCATATCATCAAAAGATTCGTAGGGCTTTACTGCCGCCATATAACTAGTTATATATAAAGTTTGAGTTTAAGTAAATGTTCAATTGATATTATTCTAAAGCAAATTCGCATTACATATATATAAAATATGAGTAGTTCAATGTGTGAACCAATGAAAATTCTTCTTCTCTCAAAAAAAGTAAATCCTGCTGACTTTCTATCCGAGGATATTCTTGACAAAATATCTAAAATTACCCAAGAAAGTCCTAGAAAAAATATTAGTAGAAAAGGTCGTAGTCCTAAAACTGGAATTAAGTCTACGAAAGTTTCATTCAAGAAAAAGGCAGAATCATTTGATGATGCAATGAGGATGAAGATTGTTGCAGATCTTAACAAACTTACAGATTCTAATTATGAGGCAATCGCGAAAAATATTGATGCTGTTTACAATCGCATTTCATCAGAACAAAAACCTGAAATCTTAAAATTAATTATTGAAAATGCTTCAAAACAACACATCTTTGCAAAAGAGTATCTTCATATGTTTAAAGATCTTACGAATGTTGGTCCCGAAGATAGCAAATATGGCCTGGATATTCTAAAAGAAATCGTAGATACACATAAATCTCTTATTCTTGAAGAAATTACAAATGGTGAAACATATGATGATTTCTGCGAGGCCAATAAAAAGAAATATTCTAGAATTGGAACAAGTGTTGTTCTGGGTGAAGCATCAAACTATGGATTAATTCCTCACGCTGTTCTTGCCCAACATGCGATGAATCTAATACAAACTATGTCTACGATTCGTGAAAATAGCGGAACTGTCCCGAGAGAAACAACCGAAACACAGGTAGGGTGTGTATTAAAATTCTTTAGAGTTGTTGCGAAAACAAAAATAGCGAAAGAAGGATTCCAAAAATGTCTAAAGGAGTTTGAAAAAATGTTAGACACTGAGAAGAAAGAAAAGAAATTAGGTCCTAAATCAAGGTTCGCGATAATGGATTTCATCGATGATATGAAGAAGCTTCATACAGATGAAACGAAAAAGGTATATCGTCCTAGGATTCTTTCTCAGAACAGTGTATTAAAAAAGACTTAATGATATTTGGAATTTCTATATCACTATACATCCAAGACATAAACTCATTAAACGATTGTTGAGGGTTGATTGTTACTAACGTAAATAAATTAAGTTTATCGTGCGAACATATATTTTCCATAATAGACCTTCTTACACTCCCATATCCCACATCTAAGACATCAATATCAAACTCCGTTGAGATTAAAAAACATAATAGTATCAGGCATGATATTTCAGAACGATAACGATCAGTATGTTGCATAGAGGTTATGATATTTTGATATAGATAATCATACTCAATCATTGTAATACCAGATTTTGCAAACATTAGCGCATCAAATAATGACTCTAAAGAATCGTCTGTAATTCTAAAAAATACATAATTTGTAAATGTAATAACTTCCATAAAGGTCCACGCTTGTGCTGTCATTTTTCCCATACGTGGCCATCCGCGATGTGTAAATGTCTTCGTTTTATAGACCCAATCGGTATATTTATATAACTCATACCGTATATGATAAGGATATTCCAATATTTTTTCAATAAAATATGAGGGGTCTTTTCCTTCTTCATTCCATAAAATAAATAAATCAATATTCCCGTCTACCAATGAATTATGAACTTCCCTCCTTGTCGGCATCCTCTAGTGTCCCGTAAAGTTTCTGAAAATATATATGAACGGGATCATTATGAGAACCTCTGTTTATGTCAGATGTTCTTGGTGTATCTACCATTAGAGGTTTGTATTCGGAGTGATATTTAGGAACAGGTAAAAATGTATAATCATCTGGAACAGAAAAACCACCATTTCTCACACTTGGAAGTTTTGAAAGATAGCGTTTTGCGTTTCCCGTTTCGTAATCATTTAAAAATAATGTATGATTAGGAATCACATCTTTTCCAACAGTTTTTAGAATATTTTTATTTGGTTCAAAACCTTCCATAGGCTTTACAAAAGAAGGGACACACATCACCCCAATCATAACAATAATTAAGAATACCAGTCCAATAATTATAGACATCTATTATCACGCAGAACAAACCTCACATTCTGTATCATCATATGTTTTAAAACCCGTCCCAGAAGTGGTTGCAGCCGCCCCTTCACTACTAGATTTAGCCTCAATCGTAAACTGTTGGGCATCAGCAACAGGTCTTGTTCGTAAATAGTATACACCAGTCTTCAAACCACGAGACCACGCATAGAAATGCATACTGCTTAATTTCTTGAATGTAGGATCTGCAGAATAAAGGTTCAGTGATTGACTTTGACAGATATATTTTCCACGATCTGCAGCCATATCAATCAATACCTTTTGACTCGTTTCCCACACAGTTTTAAATTTTGACTTTGTATCATCAGAAATACCGTCAATAGCCTGGATTGAACCGCGATTCTTGATAATCAAATCCTTCATATCCTTGTTCCAAAGACCATCTTTATGAAGTTCTTGTACGAGATATTTATTCACCAACACAAACTCTCCCGCCAAAGTTCGTCTAGCATAAATATTTGTGGTAAATGGTTCAAAACTCTCTGTATTCCCTAAAATCTGGCTTGTAGATGCTGTTGGCATTGGAGCAACTAGTAATGAGTTTCTCATTCCACGCTTTGCCTTTGAGCGAAGGGATTCCCAATCTAGTCCAACCAATGGTTTAGAGTCCCACATATCGGGTTGAATGATGCCTTTACTCATCGGTGACCCTTCAAATGTCTCATATGACCCGAGTCGTTCGGCAATCTCACTACTTGATGATACAGCAGCATAATACATATTTGCGAAGATACGTTCATTCAGTTCTTTTGCTTCAACAGAATCGTATGAAATCTTGAGTCTTGCCAATACATCAGCGAGTCCCTGAACACCAATACCAATTGGACGATGCCGGAAGTTGGATTTCTTAGTAGCAGGAGTTGGATAGAAGTTTCTGTCAATAACCTTGTCGAGGTTTCTTACAACCTGACAAACCTTTTCCTGGAACAAATCATAATCAAACACAACCTCGCCACTCTTTGTGTTTCTTACATAAGCCTGAAGATTCATTGAAGCAAGGTTACAAACCGCCGTCTCATCAGGGGACGAATATTCAATAATCTCGGTACAAAGATTTGAAGACTTAATCACCCCAAGATTCTTCTGATTACTCTTCTCATTTGCAGAGTCCTTATAAAGAAGGTAGGGTGTTCCGGTTTCAATCTGGGATTGTAGAATTTGGAACCATAGTTTCTGGGCAGGCATTGTTCTTCCACCATACATTTCCGCATTTTCTTCGTATTTCTCATAGAGTTCCTCAAAATCCTTTCCATATTTATCTGCGAGTCCGGCGGCGCGATCAGGGCAGAACAATGTCCAGTTACCGCCACTTTTAACCCTTTTCATAAACAGATCCGGAATCCACAACCCATAAAATAGGTCTCTGGCTCTCTCCTCTTCATTTCCAAAGTTAATCTTGAGACGAAGGAAATCTTCAATATCGGCATGCCAAGGTTCCATATAGATAGCAAACGATCCCTTACGACGACCACCGCCCTGATCGCAGTATCTAGCAGTAGCATTAAATACACGAAGCATAGGAACAATTCCACTACTCGTCCCCGAAGTTCCTCGAATGTAAGAACCTTTCCCGCGAATGTTATGAATATGAAGCCCAATACCACCTCCCCATTTTGAAATCAAGGCACATTCGTGAGCGGTCTTAAAGATTCCGTCAATACTATCGTCTTTCATTGAAACTAGAAAGCAGGATGACATCTGGGGACGCACTGTTCCAGCATTAAACAATGTAGGTGTTGCGTGTGTGTAATATTTACGCGAAAGGTCGTGATATGTCGCCATAACAGAATCAATATCCCACCCGTGAATTCCAATGGCTACGCGCATCCACATAGTTTGAGGCCTCTCAAGGATACGACCCTTGTTTTTCAGTAAATACGCCCTTTCAAGAGTCTTGAATCCAAAATAGTCAATTAAATAATCCCGAGTGTGGTCAATCTCATCGCGTATGCGTGTTGAATGTTCTTCAACGATAGCCATTGTCTCCTCAGAAATTAAAGGAGCGGGTTTTCCATTTGAATCATACATTTCACGAAGTTCGCGGAATATTGAAATCACATCTGGATATGTCTTCTTTTGATGATTACTGATTACAATACGTCCAGCAAGATCTCCATATTCAGGATGCGTTGTAATCATATCAACAGAAACACGAGATGCATGATCATCGAGTTCTGTGGTAGGAATTTTATCGTATAACTGGGTAATTACCTTCTGCGTTACAAGAGTTACATTTACATTTTTGAGTTTATCAAGACCAGAGGGTGTATCATTTGCTAGAGATTGTAGCCTCTTTTCAATCTTATCAAAAGATACGTCTTGAATTGTTCCATCTCTCTTTGTGACACGAAGTTTTCCAGACATAAGACTATTAGGGTATGACGTTTTAGATAGACAAAAATAATAAATCAATTACAATGATAGATGATTCCAATTGTAGTAGCAATACTACTCGCAATATATTATCTTATAGTTGATGTTTCAGAAGGATTTTCTGTGAATCTTAATGGACTTCGCGTTAAAGATCTAAGTTTGTATCCTACCCAGGGAGAGTCTAGGGGAGAACAGAGATATAATATGTTTGAACCATATCTTCGTCAATCTGAAAAGTCAAGTCGTGAACAGGCCGATAATCATAAGTGGCCAACAGGGAGAACATTAGCAGGTTCTCCTGAACAAACTCTTTCAGAATCTCCAGTATTACCATGTGAATATCCACGCCCTCATCTTGGTGGTGAGAAAATACACAATCACACGGATGCTCTTTCTAGAAATAAACTTTCACATTCTTCATTCCGGAATTAAGTTTTTATTATGTTTTATAAACATAATAAAAAACAAACCAGGTTTGGACTTGTCCAAGTCCTTTAGAGCAAGTGATGGACTCGAACCATCAACCTCGTGGTTATGAGCCACGCGCGCTACCGATTGCGCCAACTTGCTATATTTTTCCCTCCCTACCTATGATATATTTTTTTAGATTTAAACTAAACTAAAACATAACTATATTTTAGTATGTCTCAAGATACTGGAATCCATAGAATAACTACAAAAGAACAATATTATACAAAAGACGAGACAGCAAAAGACTGTGTTAGATGTATTACAACACAAATACTAAACATAAGTGATTATCTATGGGTAGAACCGTCTGCAGGAAATGGGGTTTTTTTAAAATACATACCACCTGGAATACAATCTATTGGAATAGATATTGACCCTAAAAATGAAATCATACAAAAACAAGATTTCTTAAATTGGAAACCTGATACTTCAAAACCCATTCTTGTTTTTGGAAATCCGCCATTTGGAAAACAATCCTCACTTGCAAAGAAATTCATCAGACATAGTTGCACTTTTGCGGATACAATAGCCTTTATTTTACCACGTTCATTCCAAAAACCCAGTATGTTTAATTCCTTTTCTGATAATTTTCATATGGTATATTCAAAAGATATTCCATACAATTCATTTGTAGTCAACTCATATTCTTATGATGTTCCCTGTATATTTCAAATATGGAAAAAGTTATCATACCCACGGCACAAAGAAAAGAAAATAGTGCCAAATAAATATAATTATGTAAAGCAAGAATCTGGCTACACATTTGCGATTCGACGCGTAGGTTCACAAGCAGGAAAATGTTATATGCCAGGGAGACATTTTAATAATCAAACACATCGGTTTATACAACTAGACCCGGATATTGTAATGTATTCCAAGAAAATCACGGATTTGATTAATAAACATACATTTCCATCAAATACTGTTGGTCCTCGCAGTATTTCTACACAAGAGATTAACATTGTCTTAAATTCTAAAATATCGTCAGTGATAACATCTTAATCAATAAATAAAGATTCTTCCTTTTGGAACACAATCTTATTTTTATAGGTCTTTTTGGGATTATTTCTTTCCCACAAATCAGGGTCTTTTCTTGCCTCTATAATCTCGTTCCAAACCTCTACTGATTTTGGAAGGAACATCTTATTGAACCATTCACGATTTCTATGGACTTTAATGATCATCCAATCTTTCTCTAGTATGAAATAATGTCTTATAAATGCCGGGTGAACACCGGGTCGCATATATATTTCATTTTCGTTTGTAAAGGAACCCGAACGTTCCATAACGTATTCACCCGTTGACGAGTCCATCCACATCGTTCCAATAGCGAGAATCTTAGAGTCATTATCACCGATTTCTTTGGAGATTGCCATTTTCCTGTATTTGTCTTGCTTTTCATGAAGCATACTGGTGATTTTTTCATAGTTATCTGAATCCCATACTACCGCACGAACATAATCGCAAACTTCAAGGTTACATACTTCAAGTTGAAGTTGTATTTGCGCATAATATTCCTTTTTTACGGTATTTCCATCTTTTTCAGCGGTTTGAGGTTTTGGACATTTGATTTCAACCATCCTGCCCCGTAATGGGCCTTTTATAACGATTCCATCGGGAGAAGCCCCGAGAAATGGGTATTTTTCATGAGGAACACAGTCATATTCAACCACGCATCCTGAAGTATCGTCACCCGGTAGTAATTTTTCGTATGTATTTCTAATGATTGGTTCATAACGCGTTCCGCGAACATTGGCACGATCTGGATCATTTGGTATACGAACGTCGCCCTTTTCGGGAATGTGAGGTTCAAATGGAAGGATTTTTTGTCTCAAGATAGTAATACCAGTTTTCTTTTGAAGGTCAACTTTTAAAATATTATATGCAACACTTGCGGTTAACATATTATACCGGGTCTTGAACCATTCTAGAGATCTTTGCGTGTCACCTTTATATTTAACAAGTCTTCGCAATGAACGTTCCATATTTTCTTGATCACAGGATGTTATCACAGAATGTTTTTTTGCGCAAAACAAACTACCAATTAACGTATGTGCTGACATCCGACAATACTCTGTGATATTTTCAATTTCTAAAAAACTAACCTCTTCTTCTGTATATGTTTCTAATAGGAAATCCTGCATATCATCCACTAATAGATCAATCTTATATGAATCATATCCACACGAGATATCATAAGCATCCAAGATGGCGCACAAGCACCATTCCATAATCTTCAAACTATTTCTGGTTTTAAATCATTTTCTTTCCCTTTTGCGTATTAGAATATCTTCTGGTATCTTTGCCCCCGAAGCATCTTCTTCGTCTTTGTATATCAAACTAATACATGGCATTGATTTTATAACACATTCCTTTTTATCATATATCACGGAACTAGATGACGTGAGACCTCCATGTTTGATATTTCTAACTAAGATCGTTTCTGCCTTATTACATAACTCTTCAGGCCATTCATCTTTCTTAGAACGAATCCACAATCTTACTTTTTGAATTTTTGTCCCACGATCTAATCTGTTCCAGTTCTTCTTTTCGTTTTTTGCCTTTTGTGAATCCAACATCAAGCGAAGATTAGATAACTCTGAATCTCCATGCGATATAATCTCGTTCTTCTCCTCCTTTTCTTTCTCCGCCCGGAGCGTATTTTTCTTGGCACTTGAACTGCTCAATACTTTGCGATTTTTTAGCGAGTTTCGGTTCATCTATGTAAATACGCCGAAGTGTCTTAAGCAATCCTTGCGTTATATCTAGGTCCTTTTCCGAATAAACATCACCACTAGGATCCATATATCCAAAATACGTATCGGGCAGATGGTTACCCCAATTAGTATTAAGGTATATACTTGAGGTATTACGAAATGTTCTATAAATTTTTGATTTAGTTAAACCTTCTAAATTTTCCCACGTAATCTTTCCTATTTTTTTTGAATCAGGGGTCCAAAGTTTTGTTATTGCAAATATTATATAATCATCATCTTTTTTCCAGCATACTTTAAAAATATCATTTGTTTCCCAGTTTATATGTTTGTGTGTTTTATACATCTTTTAATATATCATATGTATATATTTAAACAATAATTAGATGATATACCGGGCATTATTGATTCTTCTATCGCGATTTCTTCCAAAAGGGATTATGGGAGGGGTCTTTATTGCACTTATACTGTCTGTAGGTTCATTTGGGTTGAAACATATGGAACTTGTATCACTTTCATTTTTGATACCGGTATTTATTGCAACGTTGCTAACACCAGAATGTATCACATCCAAACAGACTCAAAATAGAGGGTGGTATGGGTCTTCACTTGGTATGTGTAATATTATCAGGCGCAATTTGTGGGTTCCAAACGCTATGAGAATTACCGGGGAGATTTTATACATCTTATCTTCAGTCTTGCCAATTCATATTCAAGTTCCATTTGTTGTTATCTCGATTACACTTATTCTATTTGAAACCATTTTTACACACCCCGTCCCTCTTCTAAAACGTGAGTTTAAGCCCAGGATTCTTTTGTAGGTTATACAATATGCGTGTCACTGGCGGAAGTCGCCAAGACGTTCTCTTAATGAGTCTCCAAAGATATTTTAAAGACCCTGGGAAAATGAAAATTCTACAAAATATGGTGAATGGACAAGGAAGTGTTAGTCTTCGTTTGATTGAATTCTTTGTCACAAACTATGCAAAAAAGAATAATGTTGAGTTTCATACTGAAGATAAACAGTTATTCAATATTTATTTAAATTACAAGCAACAACTCAAAGCATATAGTAAAGAGTTTTTTGATCCATTTTGCAGACATGAACGGAGTATAATTACTGACTCAGAAGGAAATACATTAGAAACAACTGTGGGTCAGGCCAACTTTTTCAAATGGGTCATAAATAACAATATTCTATTTTGGACAAACGAGTTACGGAGTGATATTGAATCGCATATGGCTCACGCAAGAGAAGAGAGAGATAACCTAGATGACTCGCAAAGATCGCGGACGGGTCGCAGGAGAAGGCGTGGTGAAATCAGTCAAAGCGCAACACGGCGTTTAAACAGAACACAGGGAGAATTTGTAGTTTCTTTCAAGTAAGAAATATTTTCAGTTCTTTTTGGATTTATTCCGGTTCTTTCGGGTCTTTTGGGTCTTTCTGGCCTTTTTACCCTTACCATCCATTCCACGAAGTCTTTCCATAAGATTCATTGCTGTATCACTTCCAGAAGATGATTGTGTAGATACTTTTCCTGGTTGTATTGATAATACTTCAGGAGAACCAAAAGATGGATAATACGTACATATGGTCACACCTTCAGAATATCGTTCTAATGAATCTACATCTGGAATAAACGCAGGTGGTGTTGGAGACACAGAACGAGGAGACGAGGGATCAGACGACATTACTATAATATGTGCGATTCTCTTTATAAGAAACTCACACAAACTACATATTATGACAGTGACAGGATTCGAACCTGTGCGGGGAAACCCCAGTAGATTTCAAATCTACCCCAATAACCACTCTGGCACACTGCCTAAAAAAAGTTCTCCCGGGAATCGAACCCGGATATCTGGATTCAAAGTCCAACGTGATTGCCGTTACACCAGAGAACCATATGTGATGATGACAGGATTCGAACCTGCGCGAGCAAAAGCCCAGTACCTTAGCAAGGTACCCCGTTAACCACTCCGGCACATCATCCCTACCCTTCCCACACCGGGAATCGAACCCGGACTAGCTGATTGAAAGTCAGCGATCCTTACCGTTGGACTATATGGGATATACATATAATATGACGATAATCCTTAAGTCATAATTGAATATTTATTCGTATACACTCGCATACATACTTAAAAATGTACATTATTGCCGCCACTATTTTACCCTGGGTTTGCGGAATTTTAGGAATTATAACACCTATATATATTTCGTTTCATCAAGGGGATAATCAAGTAAGATACTTTAATGAACTACGACAAAAAGGGTTCCTTCTATCGCCAAGCATTGGATTATTCGTCTTTCTATGGATGTTTTGGATATCAATACTACCATTGTTCGGACTGAATGCAAATGACGTCGCTCTTCTAATCGGCTGTATATATCTCTATATTGTCCTTCTATACTCTGTAGTCGATGATAGAAGCACATTTGGAGTATCTTTGTATTTCACTTATAACTTATGTATTGTGTGTCAAACATACTCAAAAAACCCTTCGGTAGATATGATGTTCGCCTCATTTGGATGTCTTCTCTTGTTTACAACATTTACAGTATTTATAATTATGAATACAAGCACAATACAACAACATCTTAAATGGTTTATCTGGTATTCGGCAACTATTTCGGGTCTCTGTAGATGGCGGATACATTCTTGAAAATAACCGCAGAAGCTCTCGTAACAATGTATACTGTAGTCGCAAGAACAAGTGATTTCTCACCAATGGTTCAATCGGCATTTCGCACAATCGTAATTCCACTTGCGATTCTTCCGTTTGTTCCATTTTTCAGTTCTCATATATTCAGTTCAAGATGGATCCTCGCAGGAATCGTTAATATCATTCACATTATAAGTTCATTTGAGGGATTTAGGATACTCCCAACAGGACCAGCAGTTACAATATATTTCACATATCCACTTATCGGAGTATTTTTATCATATCTCTTCCTTGGGAGAAACATAGGAGTATCCTCCTTCATAGGAATCTTACTAGCATTCATCGGTGTCATAATTTTGAACTATAACAGCAAGGAGAAGAGTCTCCTAAAGAAGGAGAGTTCTGTGTCAATCAATATGACAGGTATAGGATGGATATTTATTAGTGCAATAACACAAGCTCTCTTATACTTAATTGTCATTTCAGGAGACAACACTTATGATAATCATTACTTATTGATAATGTCCCTTTATTTCTGGGCAGGTATTCTTGGAGCCATATACTTATTTACACAAGTCCCATTTTATAGTGAAACATCGAAAGATGGTCAAAAACCTGGTATATTTTCCATGTCTTCATTATATCTTGTAATAGCGAATTTGGTATTTGGCGTGGGAGGTATGATCCTTCTTCATGGAACTGCTCGTGTAATTCCAACAGGTCAATACAATGCGTTATCTTATATTGGCGTTCTATTTGGTTATATTTATGGGATTCTTCAAGGAGATGGATTGCGTGGAAAGGATATTATAGCGTCTTTAATAATCATATTTGGTAGTTTTTTCGGTGGATTATCATAGATAGATGCCTTCTAAAACTAAAAAGTCAACGAAGGGAACGCGCAAACTTAATCAAACCATACGAATTCCTATATCAAGAAGTTCCGAACTAAGTAAATACGGTTATAAAAACATTCGTAAAACGAGTGAAAAGAAACGACGAGAAGCACTCGTGCGTTTCATCTCGTCGGTGGGAGACAATAGGGAGGAGCAGATCAAAAAAGCTGGAAAGGTTATACAGAAACTGAATGCTCTTGCAATTGTTCAGAAGAACCGACAACCAGAGTTCTCCAGGAGAGTTAGGAGAGATCAAAAATATGTAAGTAGATTGCTACTTAATTTAAAGAAAGGTGAAATGATAGGAAAGGGGTTAATTACTGACCCAAAAACAGGTCTGCCTTTTGACCCAAAAACAGGCGACTTGTATGACCTACGCACTGGTACTAAGCATAACAAACACACTGGTATTACTAGTCGTAAATTAGAACCCCAAACGATGAGTGCTCCTCCAAAATATAGAACATTAGAAGCCGCTCTCAGAGACGGAGCAGATGAGGAGGCAACAGGGGGACCAGATTCTGGAGTATTTAAAAAAGAGTATGGAGGAGATCCAACTACGTATGAATCTACAGGCACAATAGATACAAAAGATGACCTTGTAGTTGGTGAAAGAATTGGAGGGACAACTGGCCCAGGATTAGCAGACCCCCTTCCTTCTAAACGGACGAAGACGACTGGTCCATCACTTAGACTTGGAGCGAAAAGAAGGACTCGTCGTAATAAATGACGATATATCGTTGTGATTTAGCCTTTATTTATAAGTAAGTATTTAGATTATGGGAAGTTTTATGTGTATGTATTGTACACCCAATACAATAGAACAACTCGAAAAAGAAAAAATATGGCAAATACGAAGAGAAATATATGGATTAGAAAGAGTTTGTACCGAATATGAGAAACGGAGACAATCTTATCGGAAACAAACCTTATATCTGCGTGAATGTGAAAATAAAACAAGAGACTATGAGGTTCATATAAGAGTGATAACAAGACGCGAACTCCATGTTCTTGACGAGTTGACAGCAAAACGAAAAGAAAAAGAAGAAAAAATAAAGGAACTAACCAAGTTGTTAGATGAAATTTCAAAAAGAGATTCTTGATTATGATTGAAAAATAGTTGTATTACAACCATTTTTAAATCTTTCTTAGACTCAAGCCTCGGCCTTTCTGCGCCTTCGCCCACGAGCCGCAGGCTTCGCGGGTTCCGATGCTACGGGGACCTCTACCTCTTCCTCTTCCTC
>Ga0163109_10000607_pt1 | contig 28534 bp, 32 predicted proteins | sample CRUFie1St13metaG_FD_108704 | JGI IMG/M metagenome (GOLD analysis project Ga0163109, IMG submission 108704) | Marine microbial communities from the Costa Rica Dome - CRUD Field 142mm St13 metaG | ecosystem: Environmental > Aquatic > Marine > Oceanic > Photic zone | place: Costa Rica: the Eastern...
AACGATTAAGCTCTTCAATACCCATAAATCCATGAAGATTATCTACAATTAAACCATTATCTATAATAATCTTTGCTGCAATTATTTGAAAAATAAATTTAAGTTTAAAATCTACTTTATATATATCGTCGTAAAGCCCAATAATAAGTAAAAGACCAAGAGGAACAAGAACTGAATAATCATATAATGTTGCACCAATTATATAATAATAAAATGATATCAGGAATAAACATGAAAAAATAGCAATGCCTCCAGATCTAGTTGAGGTTACTGAGTGTGAAGACCTTTTAGTGATTTCATCAACAAACCCATTCTTTAAAAATATTTTCTGGGTTGCAAAATAGAATATAAAACTGAAGAAAATTGAAATAATTGATAATTGATAATCAATTTGCATAATTACTTAAATATCACTTAAATTAAATAAATTAAAACATCAAATCCAATTTTAAACTTTAATAATATAAAAACTTGAAAATTATTTTTTATTTGATATAATTTTAAGTACTTTTGTTACTTATTTTATGTTAGGAGAATTAATTACATCAAAGACTAGATTACGTTTGCTTTTAAAATTTTTTATTTCACAAGCTAATAAAGGATATCTAAATGGCTTGGCCAATGAGATGGGAGAATCAACTAATTCTATTAGAAAAGAACTTAATCATTTACACGATGCAGGATACCTAGAGAAAGTTAAAAAAAATAATAAAATTGAGTATAAGGCTAACACAAGTCATCCACTTTTTGATACGTTAAAAAAAATAATTTTGAAACACTTGGGATTAGAGGATATAGTTGAAACTGTTTTGGAAAGAATGGGAAATGTTAGTGAAATTATTGTTACAGGAGATTATGCAGAAGGAATTGATTCAGGGAGAATAGACATTGTTCTTGTTGGTAAAGATTTGGATTTCAATTATACTTCTCAACTTGAAACAAAAATTGAAAAACTAATAAATAGAAAAGTTTCCTTTTTCCTAACATCAAAATCACCAGAAATAAAACCAAGATTAATACTATTTTCCCAATAAATGCAAACAAAAAAAAATATTGAAATTCGTCCATGGGGATTTTTTGAAATCCTTTTTGAGAGCAAAGATTGTAAGATTAAAAAAATTGAAGTTAACCCTGGAGAAAGACTTTCCTATCAATACCATAAAAAAAGATCTGAAACTTGGATAATTATTCAAGGTAATGCAAAAATAACATTAGATGAAAAAGAAAATATATTTAAAAAAGGCGATACATTAATAATCCCCAAGGGTACTAAACATAGGGTTCAAAACAATAAGAATGAAGCATTAGTGTTCATAGAGGTCCAAACTGGGGAATATTTTGGCGAAGATGATATTGTAAGAATTAATGATGACTATGGAAGAAAATAAAAAACAAAAAGGAATAATTGTTTCTGGATATTTTAATCCTTTGCATAAAGGACACCTAGAATATTTTAAGAAATCTAAAAATCTTGGAGACACATTATTTGTAATTGTAAATAACGATAATCAACGAATTCTTAAAGGATCTGAAAAATTTATGTTAGAAGATGAAAGGGTAATGATTATAGAATCATTAAGTTTAATTGACTATACTTTTTTATCAATTGATCAAGACTTAACTGTATGCAAAACAATAAAATTCATATTTGATAAATTTAGTTCTGGATACAGTTTTTCTTTTGCCAATGGTGGTGATCAGACTAATGAAAGAATACCTGAATATTCAATTTGTAAAAAACTCGGAATAGAACTTATTGACGGGATGGGAGACAAGATTCAATCTTCTTCATGGATTTTAAAAAATAAATAAATGAAAATTAAAAATATTTGTTGCATTGGAGCAGGTTATGTTGGAGGCCCAACTATGGCAGTTATTTCATTAAAATGTCCAGAGATTAAAATTACTGTAGTTGACGCTAATAGAGACAAGATAACTAAATGGAATAGTCCAAATTTAGATGAAATACCAGTCTTTGAACCTGGATTAAAAGAAATAATTAGTGAAACAAGAAATAAGAATTTATTTTTCTCCACAGATATTGATAAAGCTATAGAAAATGCTGAAATAATTTTTATGGCTGTAAATACTCCTACAAAACAAGAAGGGGAAGGTGCAGGAATGGCAACTGATTTAAGGTATATTGAATCTTGTGCAAAAGATATTGCAAGAGTGTCTAAGACTAATAAGATAGTAGTAGAAAAATCTACCCTTCCTGTTAGGACTGCTGAAAAGATTAAAGAAATATTATCTCAATCAACCAACAAATGTAAATTTGAAGTTATTTCAAATCCGGAATTTCTTGCAGAAGGAACAGCGATTTATGATCTGTTCAAGTCAGACAGAGTATTAATTGGTGGAGAGCAAACTCAATCAGGAAAAAATGCAGTAAAAAAACTTGTAGAAATATACAAAAGATGGATCCCAGAACATAAAATCTTAACCGTTAACGTTTGGTCTGCAGAACTTTCTAAACTTGCATCAAACGCAATGTTGGCCCAAAGAATATCTTCAATTAATAGTTTGTCTGCAATTTGTGAAGCAACTGGAGCTGAAATTGATGAGGTGTCAAATGCTGTTGGAAGAGATCATAGAATAGGCTCTAATTTTTTAAAGGTATCTCCAGGGTTTGGCGGCAGCTGTTTTCAAAAAGATATCTTAAACTTAGTCTACTTATCACAATTTTATGGTTTAAATGAAGTTGCTGAATATTGGCATCAAGTAATTAAAATTAATGACTATCAAAGATTAAGAATTGTAGATAAAATAGTTTCTTTCACAGAGAAAAATAAATTAAATAAAGAAGTTTCAATCTTAGGGTGGTCATTTAAAAAAGATACTAATGACAGCAGAGAGTCTTCTTCAATATATGTAGCTTATGAACTTTTAAAAATGAATTTTAAAATATCTATATATGATCCAAAGGTTAGTCCAAACAGAATTTTTGAAGATTTAAAATCTCTGAATAATAATAGAAAGAAGCTTGATGAGAATTTTATTGACACTAATATTAAAATATGCTCAAATTTTAATGATATTAAAAAGCCACAAAACATTGCTGTTGTAATGACTGAATGGGACGAATTCAAGGATCATGACTATTTAGACAGCAAAATGTTTCTGTTTGATTTTAGAAATTATATTGATAAAGACAAAACAACTATTAGATTTTAATATATAAATATGAAAGGAATAATTCTAGCGGGTGGTAAGGGTACTAGATTATACCCATCAACCTATGTAACATGTAAGCAGCTACTACCGATATATGATAAGCCAATGATATTTTATCCTTTATCCGTTCTTATGCTTTCTGGGATTAGAGATATTCTAATTATAACTAATCCCGAGGATAAAAAAATGTTTTTAAACCTTTTAGGTGACGGCTCTAGATTTGGCTGTTCTTTTCAGTATGAAGTTCAAGAATCTCCTAATGGAATAGCTGAAGCATTTATAATTGGTGAGCAATTCATAAATAATTCTGGTGTAGCATTAATACTTGGAGACAATCTATTCTATGGAAGTGGTTTAGGAAAAATACTTAGAAAAGGAAATAGTCAAAAGGGTGCTACGGTCTTTGCAATTGAAGTTGATAGTCCAGAACGTTATGGAGTTATTGAGATTGACAGTCAAAATAAGCCTATATCAATTGAGGAAAAACCAAAAAACCCAAAATCAAATCTTGCCTTAACTGGACTATACTTTTATGACAATAATGTAGTAGAAATATCAAAATCTATTAATCCATCAAGTAGAGGAGAAAAAGAAATTTCTGCTGTAAACAATGTATACCTCGATCAGAAAAATATCTCTGTTGAATTACTACCTAGAGGAATGACATGGATTGATGCTGGAACTCCAGATAGTATATATAAAGCAGGAGAATTTGTTAAAATTATTGAAGAGAGAACTTCAAGAAAGGTTGCTTGTCTTGAAGAAGTTGCCTATAATCTGGGATTTATTGACCAAAAAGAAATTATACAATCTATTGACAGGTATGGAGATAGTATTTACTCAAAATATTTAGAAAAAATAATAAAAAAATAACATGGCATATATAGTTGATTCAGAATTATTTGAGGATGACAGAGGTAAGTTAACTGTAATTGAAAAAAATATTCCTTTTAAGGTTAAAAGGGTATTTTATATAAATGCTAGAAAAGGAACAATTAGGGGAAATCATAGACATAAAAAAACAATCCATGCTTTAAGTGTGGTTTCAGGCAATTGTATTATCAAATGTCAATCTAGTAAAATTGATTTTAAAAATTATGATTTAGATGAAAATGACAACAAGTGTTTAATTATTGAACCAATTGATTTTCACCAAATGGAGTTTATGGAAGACTCTATACTATTAATTATTTCTTCGACAGAATATGATAAAAATGATTATATATATGATAACTATTAAGGCTAAATTATTATGATACATAAATTGGCGGATGTTAAGTCAAAAAAAATTGGAGAGAACACATCAGTATGGCAATATACTGTGATACTAGAAGATGCAGTAGTTGGAGATAATTGTAATATATGTAGTAATGTGTTTATAGAGAATGATGTCAAAATAGGTCATTTAGTGACTGTTAAAAATGGGGCTAAATTATTTGATGGACTTAAAATTCATGATAATGTCTTTGTAGGCCCAAATGTTGTGTTTACAAATGACAAATACCCAAGATCAAAAAAACATTTAACTAATCAAAAAACCACCGTGGTTATGAAAGGCTCTTCAATAGGTGCCGGCTCAATTATTTTAACTGGTGTAAAAATTGGGGAGTTTTCAATGATAGGTGCCGGCTCAATAGTAACAAAAGATGTAGAACCTTACTCAATAGTTGCCGGTAATCCTGCAAAAAAAATAGGATTAATAGATAAATTAGGATAAGTTATATGAAAACAAAAAAACTTCCATATTTAAATCTTGCCAAGAATAATGAGGATATTCGAGAGGAACTTCTTGACCATTTTGAGTCTTTTATAGATAAGGGGTTTTATATAATGGGCGATCAATTATTAGACTTTGAACATAATTATTCAATTTATAATAAAGTCAATCATGCAGTTGGAGTAAGTAATGGATTAGATGCACTATTTCTTTGTCTCAAATCATTAAGTATTGGAACTGGAGATGAAGTATTAGTTCCTTCCAATGGTTATATAGCAACTGTATTATCAATAATAAGAGTTGGTGCAAAACCAGTTTTTGTGGAGCCCAATGTTTATACTTATAATATAGACCCTTTAAAAATAGAAAGTGCTATTACAAAAAAAACAAAAGCGATAATACCAATCCATCTCTATGGATTATGCTGTGAGATGGATAAGATTACTGAAATTTGTAAAAAACACAAAATCCACATAATAGAGGATAACGCTCAAGGTCATGGCTCTTCTTTTAAAGGAAAACTTTCTGGGTCCTGGGGAAAAGTCAATGCTACAAGCTTTTATCCATCAAAAAATTTGGGTGCATTTGGAGATGCCGGAGCTATAACAACAAATGATGAAGAGATAGCAAAAAAAATAAAATCTCTAAGAAATTATGGAAGTTCAACTAGATATTTAAATGAATATATTGGTTATAACATGAGGCTAGATGAACTGCAAGCTGGTCTTCTAGTAATTAAATTAAGATATTTAGATAAATGGAATAATGAGAGAAAAAAAATAGCAGACACATACATTAAAAATCTATCTAGTGTTAAGGAAATAATACTCCCGATCACCAACAAAGATTCTACTCATGTTTATCACATTTTTAATATTAGAATAAAGGATAGAGATGAACTATCTAAACATCTACAAAAATCAAATATTCAAACTTTAATTCACTACCCAATACCACCACATCTCCAAAAAGCAACTAGTTATTTAGGCTATAAAAAAGGTGATTTTCCTATAGCAGAAGAATTATCAGACACAAGTTTAAGCTTGCCAATTTGGCCTGGTATGAAAGATGAACAAGTAATACATGTAGTTAAAGAAATTAAGAAATTTTATAATGAAGAATAATTTACTCTCAAGATTTAATAGGACTTTTAAAGACTCATCTATATATGCTCTATCATCTTTATTGAATAGTGGAATTAGTTTTTTATTACTACCAGTTTTAACTTTCTACTATGATGCAAATGAATATGGCACCTACAGTTTAATAATGACTATTGTAGTAATCTTAGGGGGCTTATTTTATTTTGGAGCATCTTCTTCTTATGCTAGATTTATTTATGATCAAGAATCTAAAGAACACAAAATAAAAATATTTTCCAGAACTGTAAATTTATCATTGGTTGGAGGGATGGCAATGATTTTAATTACCATAATATTTGGAAAAAATTTATCATATTTTTTATTTGAATCCTCAGATTATTTTTTACACATTTTACTTGCCTCTATTAGTTCAGTTTTTGGATTTTTTGTTTCTATTTTACATGTTGTTTTTCAGTTTGATAAGTCTCCTATCAAACTTTTAATAATTTCTTTTATTGGAATTACATTAAATTTTTTGATAACATATATTCTTTTAGTTTATTATGATTATGGGATATTAGCGCCTATTTTGGGAATTCTATCTTGTAATATTTTAATTACATTCTATCTGATATATCATTATGCTAAGTTCTACTCTCTAAGGATTAAAATTAATTTTGATTCTAACTTTTTAAGATTTGGCTTACAATCCAGTATAGGAGGCATTTTATTTTATTTAGTTGATTATTCTGATAGGATAATGATCAATCGGATATTATCAACAGACGAAGTTGGAATTTACTCATTAGGTTATAAGCTAGGGTTTATTATAAATATTATTCTTGTAATACCATTTTCTCAAGCCTGGGCTCCAATTAAAATGGAATTTATAAACGATAACAGACAAAATGAATTTACATCAAATATTATTTCATATTATTTCCTAATAGGGATTCTATTAATTTTCATTTCTACGCTATTTGGATCAAATTTCTTTGATTTAGTATTTGTCAATAGAGATTTTGAAGGATATTTAAAAATATTCCCTGTAATTATGTCTTCTATCTTCCTTTATGGGACTATTAATATGACAAATATTGGTCTATACAAAGAGGTAAAGCTTAAATACCAAAACATTGTAATGCTATTAGCCTTGATCATTAATATTTTAATTAATCTTTTATATTTAAATAAATATGGAATATTAATTGCTGCTTATAGCACTCTTGTAACTTACGCTTTAATTGCTTTTGCTGTAACAATTATTTCAAATAAATTTTTGTTTATCAAAATCGAAAAATTAAGGGTAATTTCTTTATTAATTGTAATGATTTCTTTCTTGCTTATTAATTCTTTTACAGAAATTATTATCAATCTTAGCTTTAGCCACAAACTTTTGATATTATCCTTATTCCTTATATCAATTTATTCAACTTGGCTTAATAAAAAAGAAAAACATATAATAAACAAATTAGTAACAAGAAGTCTATGATTAAAATGAAATAATATAAATATGAAAAAAAATAAAAAAATATCAATAGGTACTTGGATTACCTTAAATGACTCAAGTATTTCAGAAATACTAGCAAAGAATAGTTTTGAATGGCTGTGTATAGACATGGAGCATTCCACAATCGGAGAATACTCAATGAAGCAACATATTATTGCAATTCAAGCTCATGGCAAAAGAGCATTTGTCAGAGTAGCAAAAAACTCTTCAACATATGTAAAAAAAGCATTAGATGCAGGGGCAGATGGAATTATTGTTCCAATGATTAATTCTTATAGAGAAGCAAAAGAGGCTATTGAATACACTTTTTATCCTCCACATGGAAATCGAGGTGTAGGACTTCATAGAGCCCAAGGATATGGTTCAGAATTTGATAAATACTATAATAAAAAATCAAAAGAGATAGAGCTAATTGTTCAAATAGAACATTATAAAGCTATTGAGGATTTAGAAAAAATTATTAATCTCAATAAAATTTCAGGAACCTTCATAGGTCCTTTTGATTTATCTAGCTCTCTTGGAATGCCAGGCAAATGGAATGACCCAAAAGTTAAAAAGGTTATTAGTGAGTATGAAAAGATCGCAAGAGATTCAAATAAGCTTATGGGATGTCATGTAATAGAGCCTGAAAGTTCTATAGTTAGTGAAAAAATTAAACAAGGATATAATTTTATTGCATTTAGTTTAGACACAATGTTTCTAAATACAATAGTTAAAAATGAAATGAATAAAATAAAATGAAAACAATAGCAATAATTCCGGCTAGATTAGCTTCAAGTAGACTACCTAATAAACCACTTGCACAAATTAATCAATATTCGATGGTAGGACATGTATTAAAAAGAGCTGAACTTTGTAAGAGTTTAGATCAAGTATTTGTTGCTACATGTGACACTCAAATTTATGATCATATATTGGAAATAGGTGGAAATGCAGTAATGACATCTGACAAACATGAAAGAGCATCTGATAGAGCTGCAGAAGCAGTTCAAAAAATTGAAAAAATTCAAAATACTAAGTTTGATATTATTGCAATGATTCAAGGAGATGAACCAATGATAACTCCTCAAATGATTGAAAAAGCTATTGAACCTTTGATTGCTAATAGAGATTTACAAATCACAAATCTGATGGCAAAAATTGAGAATATTGATGAATTTGAGGACCCTGCTGAAGTTAAAGTGGTTTTTGATACAAATAAAAATGCATTATATTTTTCAAGAGAACCAATTCCTTCAAGAAAAAAAGGATCGGATGCCGTATTGATGTACAAACAAGTATGTGTGATACCTTTTAAAAGAGACTTTCTCTTTAAATATAATTCCTTAACTCAAACTCCACTTGAAATATTTGAGTCTATTGATATGAATAGAGTTTTAGAATATGGATATAAAATCAAAATGGTTGAAATTAATGATATCACATATTCTGTAGATACTTTACAAGACTTGAAGAGAGTAATCAAACTTATGAAGTCAGATAAACTTATAAATAATTACAATGAAGCTTAATATTTTAATAACATCATCGTCATTTATTAATACTGAGGGTAGGCATAAACATATTTATAATGATAATAGGATAAATATTATTGAGTTTCCAGGACCTAACATAGAAAAGGAAATGCTTAAAGTAATTTCAAACATTGATGGTGTAATTTGTGGTGATGATGAGTTTACTGATAAGGTAATACTAAAAGGAGTTAATAGTAAGCTGAAGGTTATTTCTAAATATGGGACAGGTCTTGATAAAATTGATCAAGAATCTTGTAAAAGAAATAATATAATATTAAAAAATTGTCATGGAATAAATCATGAAACAGTGGCAGAACATTGCTTTGCTTTAATTTTATCTCATTATAAAAATATTAATAAGTCTATTGTTACAAAACAAAATAATAAATGGAATAGATTAACAGGAAGGGATTTAAAATTTAAAAAAATTGGAATTCTAGGTTCTGGAAATGTAGGGAAGGAAATAATTAAGTTATCCAATTTTTTTAGATTAAATATAATGAGTTATGATAAACATCCAGATCAGATTTTTGCACAAAAACACAATTTTCAATACCATAATATAGATGACATTCTCAAAAAGTCTGATATAATAGTTTTGTCAATGTCACTTAATAAAGATTCGGAGAACTTAATTAATTTGGAAAATTTAAAATTTATAAAGAAAGATGCTACAATAATTAATATTTCAAGAGGAGGATTAATAAATGAAGCAGATATGTATAGCTTCCTTAAAGTCAATCCAGAGGTTCATTATTTGACTGATGTATTATCTGAGGAACCTATTAAACTCGATCACGATTTTCTTAAATTAAAAAATGTAACTATTACGCCTCATATAGCATCAAGAACAAAAGAAAATGTTCAAGATCAGGGTGCAATGGCTGTAGAAAATCTTTTAAGTAACTTAAATTTTTAAAATGAATATAATCGTATTTGGTGGTTCAGGTTTTTTAGGCAGTCATATTTCAGATCATCTGTCAAAAGGTGAACATAATGTAACAATCTTTGATAGTCAAAAACCAAAATATTTAAACAGTAAGCAAACTTTTATTAAAGGAGATATACTAGATAAAGATAAGGTTAGAGAAGCAATTAGGAATAATGATATTGTTTATCATCTAGCTGCTGTCGCAGATATAAAAGAATCGATAGAATATCCTTATAAAACTATATCGCTCAATATTATTGGTACAACCAATATTTTAGAAGCATGTAAAGAGTTTAGTATTAAAAGATTGATTTTCTCAAGTTCTATTTACGTTTATAGTGAACACGGATCATTTTATAGAGTAACAAAGCAATCCTGTGAATTACTGATTGAAGAATACAGTAAAAATTTTAATCAAGACTTTACAATTTTGAGGTATGGATCACTTTATGGTTCTAGAGGAAACTCCTTTAACTTCATCTCAAACTCTATTAAAGAGGCATTACTAACTGGAAAAATCACAAGAAAGGGTAACGGTGAAGAGTTAAGAGATTATATAAATATTCATGATGCTGCTGAGCTTAGTGTCAAAGCCCTCGAAAAAGAATATAGAAATAAATTTCTAATGATAACTGGTAGTAAAACTTTAAAAGTAAAAGATGTTTTAAATCTTATAAATGAACAGCTAGGCAATTCAATTAATATAGAATATGTTGACGATAATTCAGATGGACATTATAAGCTAACTCCATATTCATTTAAACCTAGGTCGTCAATTAAATTAACTACTAATCATGAAACTGATTTAGGAGAAGGAATATTTAATTTAATACATGAAATTAATCAAGAAATCAATGAAAATGAAAAAGAATAAAACAATCTACCTTTCATACTTTACTGATGAATCTACCCCAATTTATGGAGGCAAGAAAACAATAAAATTTAATACAGCTTCTAGTATTAAGAATGGAGATAGTTCCAACACAATGAGTATTTCATTTTCAAATCATACAGGAACTCACATTGACTTCCCTAAGCATTTTGATGACACGGGAAATCATAGCAATGATTATAGCCCTGAATTTTGGTTTTTCAAAAACCCATTTTTAATTCATAAAGCATGCGAAGAAGATGAAATTATAACTCTTTCTAAATCTGAGTTAGAGTCCATACCTATAGAAACAGATTTTTTAATTTTAAAAACAGATTTTTTTAAAATACGAGACTCAAAAAAATATTGGAATAATAACCCTGGACTTTCACCTAAGCTTTATCATCAATTAGCTGATAGACTAAAAAAATTAAGGGTTATAGGAGGAGATTATATATCAGTTTCATCCTATCAAAACAGAGAGTTAGGAAGAATTGCACATCGAGAGTTTTTAGCATCAGATAATCCAATTCTTTTAGTGGAGGACATGGATCTATCTAAGATTAACATATCGCCAAAACAGATTTTTTGTTTTCCTCTTTTAATAAATAAATCTGATGGTGCACCAGTAACAATAATTGCTCAGCTTTGAATTTATCTAAAATAAAAATATTGATCTATGATTTTGACGGAGTAATTTGTCAATCTGTTAATATAAAAACCGAAGCGTTTAGAGAACTTTATAAACACCAATCTAAAGATAAAATTGAAGAATTTATTGTTTTTCACTATGAACATGGAGGTGTTTCTCGTTTTAAAAAAATAGAGCATATGGAAACAAAAATATTAAAGAAGAAAAAAAGTATGAAAGATATAAATGAACTGGCAATGAAATTTAGTGAATCAGTGAAAGATAAGGTAATTAACTCTGATTATGTTGATGGAGCAGACCATTTCATTAAAAAGAATTCTGAATTATTCAAACAATATATATGTACTGGGACCCCTGATGATGAAATTAATAAAATTGTCGAAGGCAAACATATTACAAAATATTTTGATGGTGTTTACGGATCACCTGCAACAAAAGTTGAAATAATAGAAAGAATTTTAAAACAAAATAAAATTGACTCTGATAAAGTTATTTTTTTTGGTGATGCACTTACTGATTATAAGGCCGCCATGATAACCGGATGTAAATTTATTGGAATAAAAAATCTTCATACAGATTTTCCTAAAGACTGTAATTTAATAAACGACTTTAAAAATTTGGAAATAAAATAATAATAATTATATGAGTTTAAAAGAAGAGGAAATTAGACCTGAAAAAATTTTTGATGAGTATTTAAGACTTGTAAAAAAAGACATTAAAAAATTATTTAATAATGTAAAATTAAAAGAATTCTTATGTCCATCTTGTAACGTGGAAGGTAATTATTGGGTAACTAAAGATGGCTTTACTTACAAGAAATGTAATAAATGTTCATCAATTTTTTTAAGCCCTAGACCAGAAGCTAAAGTTATTGAAAATTACTATAAAGATTCAGAGTCCACAAAATTTTGGGCAACTACATTTTATAAGTTAACTGAAGGGGCAAGGAGGGAAAAACTTTGGAAACCAAAAGCCGTTCTTATAAAAAATTTACTTACAGAAAAAAATCATCCAAAGTATATCATTGATATTGGAGGAGGCTACGGAGTATTTGATGAGGAGATTACAAAAATTATGGATTGTAAACCTATAATTATTGAGCCCTCAATCCATCTCTCGGAAATTTGTAAAAAAAAGGGTTTTACAGTGATAGAAAAATTTATTGATAAAATTGTAAAAGACGAACTTCCTGGAGAGAAGAAATGCTTTGTTAGCTTTGAACTATTTGAACATCTTCATGACCCAAAACAGTTTTTAATCGACATCTACAATTTAATGTCTGAAGGAGACTCTTTTATTTTTACTACTCTGAGTGGGATGGGAATTGACATTCAATTACTTAAGGAAAACTCTAAATCACTTTCTCCACCTCACCATCTGAACTTTCTTAATCCAAAATCAGTGAAAGAAATTTTATCAAATATTGGATACAAGGGTATTAACGCATTTACTCCTGGAAAGCTTGATATAGATATTCTTTTTAAGAATAGAAAATTAATTAAAGATGATTATTGGGTGAGTTTAATGGATTATTTAAATAAAAATGAATTGGAAGAATTACAGGAAATGGTTTCAAAGCTGGGCATTAGTTCTCATATGATGATTAGTTGTAAAAAATAAATATGAAAAATAAAAATTTTAGATTCGTTGATGTTAATGGTCTAGGTCATTCAGGTAAAGGTGTTATAACAAATTATTTATCTGAATTCAATGGATTTTATCTTTATGATGAATTATTTGAGTTTGACTTATTCAGAATTAATGGCGGAATACTAGACTTGTATCATAATTGTTTTGATTATTGGTCCCCAATTAGATCTTCAAATTCAATAACTAGATTTAATAATGTTGCAAAACGTTTATCATCATCTAGTATATCAAGAATAGGAATATATAATAAGATTTTATCATATGGAACTGATTATGAATCAATATTTGACAATTGTTTTATGAATGAGACCAATAATTTTATTTCTAAAATAATAATTAGCAAAGAGTCAAAAGAATTTTGGCCATACAACAATATTGAGAAAAGTTTTATTCAAATTTTAACTATTAAATTGTTGAGAAAATTAGGTGTCAAAAAAAGTGAAGACTTTAATTATGTAGACTCTAAAAATTTTGTTGAGGAATTAAATAATTATTTAAATAATTTATATTCTAACATTGTTGATCCTGAAAAGTATCATTCAATTCTCATGAATAATACCTTTGAACCTTTTAGACTAAATAAGGGTATAGGATTATTAAAAAATGGAAAGGGTATTATTGTTAAAAGGGATCCAAGGGATATATTTGCATCATCCTTATACTCCCCTTATATTCCAGCTTACGAGAAAAATATTGATGCAAGAAAAATAAAAAAGGGATTTTTATCGTCTCATAATGTAGATCTATTTATTAGAAATCAAAAAATTTTTTATGATAACTTAGAACAAGAAAATACAGAAAGAGTATTAATATTAAAATATGAAGATCTTGTCTTTAATTATGACATTGAAACTCTAAAGGTTAAAAAATTTTTAAAACTAAATGACAATAGCCATGTTAATAAATTTAAGTTTTTTAATCCCAATTTATCTAAAAAAAATATTGGACTATGGAAAAAAGATGAGTTCAAGATGATAAATAATAAAATTAAAGATGCTCTTGGAGAAGAGATCTGTTTTCAAAAGACTTGATGAAAAAAATTGAAAATATAATATTCTATTTTCCTTTTAAAGGTGTTGGCGGTGTATCAGATCTATTTATAAAGTTATCTGAGGTATTATCAGATACATATAATACTTATTTGGTTGACTATCATGATGGTACAATGTCCACAAATAATAAAAAATCATCATTATTTAGTGTTAATTCTTCTGAGCCTTTTCCAAAAAATTCAATTGTAGTTTTTCAATCATTATTACCCTGGAATATTATCAATCAGGAAAATTTTGATGATTCAACAAAGGTTATCTTTTGGAACTTGCATCCATACAATCTTTATCCTTTTATGTTTTCAGTTCACGGTAATAAATTTAAAAATATTGTAGCTAAATCATTCAACTTTTTATCATATTTCAGAAAGTTGAAAATCAGAAAACTATTGAAAATTTTAATTGAAAAAAACTCAATTTATTTTATGGATTATGAAAATAAGAGTAAAACAGAAATATTTAATACTATTTCAATAAATGATCAATTAATACTTCCCATATTTATTGATAAAAAACCTCAAAAAAAAATAAACATACCTTCAACAATTAAATCAATTGGTTATATAGGTAGATTAGTAGACTTTAAAATTTACCCATTACTCCAGATAATAGTTAGATTAGATAAACTAGGGAGGAAATTTACATTTCATATTATAGGTGAAGGCCCAATGAAGGATGTATTGATCAAAAAATCAAAAAGTCTTATTAATATAGACTTAATTTTTCATGGTTCAATTAATCTTAAAAATGATAATGAAATTATAAATAATATAGACTTATTTTTTGCAATGGGTTTATCTTTATTGGAAATTGCTGCTAGAGGAATACCAGTAATCCCTATGGATTATTCGTATAAAAAATTAGATAGGTTGATAAAATTAAAAAGGCTTAATGAAATCAAAAATTTTAATGTAGCGGAAGAGTTATCTGACACACACCATTTTGAAAACAAATGTACAATTGAAAATTATATCAACAACATTGATGTGAACTATAAACAATATTCAGAGGAAGCAATTAAATGGACAGAAGAGTATTTTTCAAAAGAAACTTTTATTAAAAACTTTATATGTGCGATAAATAATAGTCAAGTAACAATTAAAGATTTAAGAAATAACAATTTTATGAAACCAGATTTCTTATCTGTAATAATTAAAGGCAGCATTAATTTATTCAAAAAAAAATCTAAATATGCAGTTTAATAATCTCTTTGAAAACAAAAAAGTTTTAATCACTGGTCACACTGGTTTTAAAGGATCTTGGCTTTCTTTATGGCTTAGTATTCTTGGTGCTAAAGTTTACGGTATTTCTAATAATATACCAACAAATCCTTCTCACTTTAAGCTTTTGGAAATTAATTTTACTGAGGATTTTAGATTTGACATCTCTAATACAAACAAAACTTTAGATTCAATTTCTAATATAAAACCAGATTATATATTTCATCTTGCTGCTCAGCCACTTGTTAGTGAATCATTCAAAGATCCTCTTTATACTTTTAAAACAAACACAATTGGAACTGCCAATATTCTTGAATCAGTCAGACAGCTTAAAAATAAATGTATTGTTGTTATGATAACTAGTGATAAGTCCTATGACAATTTAGAAATTCAGAGAGGCTATCATGAAGATGATAAACTGGGAGGTTCAGACCCTTACAGTGGATCAAAAGGGGCAGCAGAGTTAGTTATTAACTCTTACGTTAAGTCTTATTTTAAAGATGGAAATATTAGAATTGCAGTTGGAAGAGCTGGAAATGTAATTGGAGGAGGAGATTGGGCAAAGGATAGGATAATACCAGACATTATAAGATCTCTAAATAATAATGAAGTTTTAAAAATTAGAAGTCCTAAAGCAACAAGGCCTTGGCAACATGTTTTAGAACCTTTATCTGGTTATTTAACGCTTGCATATAACCTATCTTTAAGTGAATCAATTCATGGGCAGGCATTTAACTTTGGCCCTCCCCCTAGATCTGACTATAATGTTGAACAAGTTCTGTCAGAGTTAAAAAAATATTTTCAAAACTTAAAGTGGGATATCGAAGAAAATAAAAATTTTCAAGAATCTCAGCTCTTAAAATTGGATTGTAGTAAGGCAAAACAAATTCTAAACTGGGAATCATCAATGTCATTTAAAGAAACAATTCAATTTACCTCAGACTGGTATAATCGCTTTATGGAAAATAGTAGTTCTATGAAGCAATTTTCAATTGATCAGATTAAACATTACTCACAATTTAAAGAAATACGAAATAAAAAATGAGTTCAGATATAGATAAAATTAAGTTTACAAGTCAAAAGAGAATTAAAGTTGAAGGTGGAGACGTTTTACATGTAATGAAAAAGTCAAACTCCAATAACTTTAAATTTGGAGAGGCTTATTTCACATTTATTAATAATAATTCAATTAAAGGCTGGAAGATGCATACTAAAATGCACTGTAATTTATGTGTACCTCTTGGTAAGGTTAAGTTTTTCTGCGTTTCCAATGATTTTAAAAAATTTAAAACATTCTTATTAAGCGAAAAAAATTATGGTAGGTTATCTATACCGCCAGGGATATGGTATTCCTTCAAGGGTATAGGTAAAGAAAATAATTTAATATTAAATTTATCTAATATTGAGCATGATGATAATGAAGTACAAAAAATAAACTTGGATGAATTTCCTTTAAAATTAAAAATATGAAAGCAATTATTCTAGCAGGAGGTCTTGGATCAAGATTGGGTAATCTCACCGAGAGTATTCCTAAACCAATGGTTAAAATTGATAACAAACCTATTATTTATCATATAATGTCTTCATTCTCCAAATATGGAATTAATGATTTTATTATAGCATTAGGTTATAAATCTGAAGTAATTAAGGATTATTTCTTGAATTTTAAGGAAAGAAATTCAAATTTTAACATCAATCTAAACTCAGGAAATATTAAATATTTTAATGATATACCTAATAACTGGAATATTTCTCTTGTTGACACCGGGATTAATACAATGACAGGTGGTAGAGTGAAAAAGCTTCAAGAATATATTAATGAAGAAAATTTTCTTTTGACATATGGAGATGGACTATGTAATGTAGATATAAAGAAATTAATAGATTTTCATAAAGCGCATGGAAAAGCAGCAACAGTCACAGCAGTAAGACCAAATGCTAGATTTGGTGAGCTTTTAATAGAAGGAGATACAGTCAAATCATTTAAAGAAAAACCTCAGACTGATAAAGGAAGAATTAATGGTGGATACTTTGTTTTTAATAAAATATTTTTTGATTATATAAATAATGATGATAATACAGTACTTGAAGCATCACCCCTTGAAAAAGTCACAGAGGAAGATGAATTAAGAGCATTTAAACATGATGGTTTTTGGCAATGCATGGACACTCCAAGAGATAAAGATTTACTCGAGCAATTATCTAAATCATCAAAAAAATATCCTTGGTTATTATGATACGATTGTCAAAATCAGTCATTGGTGCTGAAGAAAAACAAGCCGTTGTTGATGTCCTAGATAAAGAGTATCTGGGAATGGGTAACGAAGTAGGACTCTTTGAAAAAGAATTATCAAAATTATTTTCTAGAGAGGCACTATGCGTTTCTTCAGGAACTGCTGCAATTCAGTTAGCAATTGAAGCTTGCAATATTGGGCCTGGTGATGAAATACTCGTTCCATCCTTAACTTATGTGGCTACTTTTCAGGCTATAACTGCAACAGGAGCTAAACCTGTAGCATGTGATGTTTATGACGATACATGCTTATTAAATGTTGAAGATGCTCAATCTAAAATTACAGTAAATACAAAGGCAATTATCCCTGTTCATTACACTGGGGGTGTTGGAGATCTGAATCGATTGTACCAATTTGCAAAAGAAAATCAACTGAGAGTTATTGAAGATGCAGCTCATGCCTTTGGATCAAAATATGATTCTAGATTAATAGGTTCTTTTGGAGATATAACATGCTTTAGCTTTGATGGAATAAAAAATATTACATCTGGGGAGGGTGGTTGTATAATTTCACATGATAAGGCAGTAATCACGAATATTAAAAATTCAAGATTGTTAGGTGTAGAAAGAGATAGTGAAAATAGATATATAAATAAAAGATCTTGGGAATTCGATGTTACACGTCAAGGATGGAGATACCATATGAGTAATATTATGGCTGCAATTGGAATTGAACAATTAAAAAAAATGGAGCTTTTTGCGGAAAAGAGAAAAAAAATTGCTAAGCTTTATGATGCGGGATTAAATTTAAACCCGTTAATTAAACCTTTAGAAAGAGATTATCTTAATGTCGTGCCACATATATATGTAGTTAGGATTAATAATCTAAAAAATAGAGATAAGTTAAGGCAAGCAATGTATGAGCGAGGAGTTGAACTTGGAATTCACTACAATCCAAACCACTACCTTTCATTCTTTAAGTCATATAATAAAAACAAACTTCCTAATACAGAAAAAATTTATAAAGAGATCATCTCGTTACCAATTCATCCTGATATAACAGAAGATGATGTAAAGGTTGTTTTATCACACCTAAATAATCTTTTACCAAATTTTATTTAAAATGACTAAAAACTTTGTTTCAGTTATAATCAATTGCAGAAATAGTGAAGAGTTTTTAAGACCATGTATTGATTCAGTTTTAAATCAGACATTTAGAAACTTTGAGGTATTAGTTATTGATAATAATTCAACTGATGGAACCAAAGCAATAGTAGATAATTTTTCAGATCACAGAATAAAATATTATTTTTTAAATAAGTCAATAACACTTGGAAGTGCAAGAAATTTTGCAATAGAGAAATCAAAAGGTAGATATATTGCTTTTATTGATTCCGATGATCTTTGGGCTAAAAATAAATTAAAAAAATTAGTTTCTAGATTTTCAAAAAATGTTGGTCTTATTTATAGTGATGTTGAGTATTTCAACGAAAATAAATCCTTTAATCTATATAGCTACAGAAAGGTATATAAAGGTGAAATATTTAATTCCTTGCTTTATGACTACAATCTCTGTATTAGTAGTTGTATTGTATCAAAAGAAGTTATTGACAAATACAACATAAAATTTGATAAAAGTTTAAAAGTATGTGAAGATCTTGATTTTTTTTTAAAAATTTCATATGTATCTAAAGTAGATTTTATTCCAGAAGTTCTTGCAATGTATAGAATTCACCAAAATAATCTCACATCAAAACACTTTGAACTATTTTTTATAGAATATGAATCAACAATAAATAATTTGATAAAATTCTATAATATTGAAAGTAAATATTTTATTAAAGCAATTGACAATAATTATATTAAAAAGTGCAGATATCTTTGGAAAAGAAAAAAAATTAAAGACGCATTTTTAACCTTAAATAAAGTTAAGAGTTTATTTCTTGAAAAATCATTTCACTATTTCTTAATACTTATACCATATAAAATAATTCGTTTTTTCTATAGGCGGTTTTCTAAACTTAAAGTGGACTTTTATGAAAATTGATAAAATTATCATCGATACAATTTACTTAAACTCTGAGGGTGGAAAAGAAATATTGTTTAATCTAATTGAATTTTTAGAAAATAATAAACTTCTAAATGATTATTATTTCCTAATAGATAAAAGATTTAATAATTATAGATATTTAGATATTATCAACTATGAGTTCTTAAACTCTTCAGAGACCGCTAGAAAAAGTTTTTATTTAAATACTAAAATAAATTATAAATCTGTAGTCTGCATGTCAAATATTCCACCTCCCTTAAGACTGAAACAGAAGACATATATATATTTTCACAATGTTCTTTTATTACAGCCATTTAAGTCAAATGCAAAATTTCACCACAAGATTATCAATTTTCTAAAAAAAATATACATAATATCTCGTATTAGTAGAAGTTATAAATGGATTGTTCAAACAGAATTGATAAGACAAAATTTATCTAATTCACTTTCAATATCTAAAAATATAATTGAAGTGATGCCAATATATCGAAATGAAGCTAGTAATCAAATAGACAGAATAAAAAATTCTTTTTTATTTGTTAGCAGTATTTCTAGCCATAAAAACCATGAAAGACTTTTTAAAGCATTTATTCATGCATCAAAAAAGAACAATAGTAAAATTGAACTTCACTTAACTATTCCCGAAAATGATTTTTTAAAATCTATTTATAATAATTTAAGGTATCCTAAAAATTTAAAAATTATAAACCATGGAATACTAAAAAAAAATAAACTATATAAATTATATTGCTCTTCTGAATTTTCGATTTTTCCATCCTTGAACGAGAGCTTTGGATTGCCACTTTTAGAATCTGTAAACAATGGAACTAAGGTAATTGCTGCCGATCTTGATTATGTTAATGAAATAATTGTACCATCTTTAAAATTTGACCCTAAATCAATTAATAGTATCTCTGACTCAATTTTAAAAGCAATAAGCGAATCAGAGTTAAAAGAATCAAAGATATTAGTTCAAAATAAAATTGATACTTTTGTGAAATATATTTCAAATAATGTTTAAAAATAAAACTTTATTGATTACAGGTGGAACTGGTTCTTTTGGAAATGCAGTATTAGAAAAATTTCTTAAATCTGATATTAAGGAAATTAGAATATTCTCAAGAGATGAAAAGAAACAAGATGACATGAGAAAGATAATAAAATCTAATAATATTAAGTATTTTATTGGAGATGTAAGAGATTTAGAAAGTGTTAATAACGCAATGGTTGGATCAGATTATGTTTTTCATGCTGCAGCACTTAAACAAGTACCTTCTTGTGAGTTTTATCCATTAGAGGCAGTTAAAACTAATATATTAGGAACTGAAAATGTTCTAAACTCAGCAATAAAAAATAATGTTAAAAAGGTTATTTGTTTGAGTACCGATAAAGCAGTTTATCCCATTAACGCAATGGGAGTCTCTAAAGCAATGATGGAGAAAGTTTTTGTAGCAAAGTCTAGAATTAGTGGAAATACAGAAATAATAGGAACTAGATATGGTAATGTAATGGCATCAAGAGGGTCTGTAATCCCCCTGTTTTACTCTCAGATAAAAAATAATAATCCAATATCAATAACTAATCCTAATATGACTCGATTCATGATGACTTTAGATAATGCTGTTGATCTTGTACTCTATGCTTTTAAAAATGGTAAATCTGGAGATATTTTTGTTCAAAAATCCCCTGCAACCACTATTTCTGAATTAGCTAAAGCATTAATAAAAATATATAATTCATCTGTCAAAATTAATACCATAGGTATCAGACATGGTGAAAAAATGCATGAAACACTTCTTTCTAAAGAAGAAAAAATAGTTGCTGAAGATCTTGGAGAATACTTTAGAATACCTCCAGATAATAGGGACTTAAATTACAATAAATTTTTTAGTGAAGGTAAGAATATTGATAGTTTCAAAGAGTTTAATTCAGAAAATACAGAAAGACTATCTGAATCAAATTTGATAAATCTGCTAAATTCAATAGGATATTCAAATAATGTCAAGACAAAATAAGCTTAAAGTTGTAACTGTTGTAGGGACAAGACCTGAGATTATTAGGATGTCTGAGATAATAAAGAAGTTTGATAAATTTTTTAATCATATATTTATTCATACTGGTCAAAATTATGATTTTGAACTAAATGAAATTTTCTTCAATGAACTAGAAGTTCGAAAACCTGACTTCTTCCTTAAAGTCGCTAATAAAAATTTAGGTAAAACAATAGGAAGCATAATCTCGAATTCCTATGATATTTTTTTAAAAATAAAACCGGATGCTTTATTTGTTCTAGGTGATACAAACAGCTCGTTATGCGAAATACCTGCTAAAAGATTAAAAATTCCTATTTTTCATTATGAAGCAGGGAATAGATGTTTCGATTTAAACGTGCCAGAGGAAATTAACAGAAAAATTGCAGATCATATAGCAGACGTTAATCTAACTTATACCCCTAACAGTAAAAAATATTTAATTAGAGAGGGTTTTAGAAAAGACTTTGTAATAGCTGTTGGGTCCCCAATGAGAGAAATACTAAATTCACATAGTGAAAAAATTAATAATAGTAAGATTTTAAATCAATTAAATATAAAATCAAAAAAATATATTTTATCAAGTATTCATAGAGAAGAAAATTTAGATATTGATGATAATTTTAAGTCAATTTTAGACTCGATATCTTTAATATCAAAAAAATATAAATTACCAGTTATATTTTCAACTCATCCTAGAACTAGAAAAAAAATTAAAGATTTAAATTTAGATAATGCAAACATTAACTTTATCAAACCATTAGGATTTTTTGATTATGTACATCTGCAAATGAATGCATTTATAACTCTATCCGATAGTGGAACTTTATCTGAGGAATCAGCAATACTTAACTTTCCTGCTGTTATTGTTAGAACAAGTACAGAGAGGCCTGAAGCAATTGAATTTGGTAATGTGATTCTGGGAAATATTGATCAAAATAACCTTGAAAATGCTGTTGAAATAACTGTAAAATCTCATAATGAATCGGATAAATTAAAAATACCTAAATCTTACTCAGGTACTAATATTTCTACTAAGATTGTTAAAATAATTCAGGGATATACTTCAAAAATTAATCAGGAAACCTGGAAAAAATAATTATATGAGAGTCTTGATAATAGGTAGTGATGGAATGCTAGGTCATATACTTTCAAGATACCTTCAAACAAATACTGAACATGAAGTTTTTAATTTATCAAGAAAGATTAGAATTAAAGCTGATAATTATTTTAGCTGTGATATATCTGATGAAAAATTACTTATGAGAATATTTAAAAAAGTTAATCCTGATATAATAATTAATTGTGTCGGTATACTCATCAAAGGTTCAAATAATTCAATTAAAAATGCTATTTATGTGAATTCATACTTTCCACATTTTTTAGTTGAAATTTCAAATAAATTGAATTTTAAAGTAATTCATATTAGTACTGATTGTGTTTTTTCTGGCTCTACTGGTAGTTATTCTGAAGACTCTATCAAAGATGCTAAAGACACATATGGTCTAACAAAATCTTTAGGGGAAATTAATTCTTCAAGACATTTAACTATACGGACTTCTATTATTGGACCTGAGTTAAAAACTAATGGTGAGGGTCTTTTTAACTGGCTTTTTAAACAAGATGGAGAGATTTCAGGTTATTCAAGGGTAATATGGTCAGGTGTTACAACCCTTGAACTTGCAAAAGTAATTTTATTTTCAATAAATAATGATATTTATGGTTTATGGAATGTTTCAAGCCCAGAACCTATATCTAAATATGAACTATTAATTAAAATAAAGAATCAATTTTCCCTAACTAACATCAGAATAAATAATAACGCTAAATTATCTCTGAATAAATCTTTAATTTCTAAAAGAAAAATTAATTATATTGTTCCAAGTTATGATGTCATGATAAATGAACTATTTGACTATATTCATTTGAACAAACAATTATATAATTCATACCTAAATGAATCAAAAAGCACTTAAAGAAACTTCATTAAGATTGTCTCAATCAATTAAAGAAGCTAAAACTAATGGCAATTTTTATAATGATCCATTTCCTCATTTTTTTTTAGATAATTTTTTTGACAATCAATTTCTTGATAAAATTATTTCATCATTTCCTAGTATTGATTCTGAACTTTGGGATATCTCAAATGATACTGATATCGAGATAAAAATGAGATCAAAATGGGAGTCTGAATTTGATATTCCGGAAAATATTGTTGATGCTGTTAGAATAATGAACTCATCCTATTTTTTGAAAGCTATATCCGAAGTTTTAAATATTGATAAATTGATACCTGATCCTTATTTTACAGGTGGAGGTTTAAATGCAACAATCAGTGGAGGCTTGTTAGATGTCCATGTTGACGGTAATTATCATGATGCCACAGGCCTAAATAGGCGTGTAAATGCAATCTTATATTTAAATCCTAAATGGAAAGAAGGCTGGGGTGGTGAATTTGGTCTTTATGACAAGAGAGGTGAAAAGCTTGTAAAAAAAATTACACCTTTAAATAATAGATTATTGATATTTGATACAAATGACTACAGCTTTCATGGTCTTCCAGACCCTTTAAATTTTCCTGAAGGTGAAGTAAGACGTTCCATCATTTTATATTATTATACAAAAGCTCCAAGGCCTGAGAGTGGTACTTCTATAAAAAAACCTCATTCAGCCTTGTGGAAAAAAAGAGGTTGGGTTGACAAAAGAGGAAATAAAACTAGAGATTTTGATTGATCTATAGATGAAAATTTTAATTATTTCTCAGTACTTTTTTCCAGAAAATTTAAGAATAAATGATTTATGTGAAGGGCTCAAAGAAAAAGGTCATGAAATATCAGTTTTAACAGGCAAGCCTAATTATCCAGATGGTAATTTTTATAAAGGGTACAACTTTTTAAATAAACTTAATGATAATTATAAAGGTATTAGAGTTTATAGATCTCCGGTAATCCCCAGAGGCTCAAGTAGTGGGTTTAGATTATTTATTAATTATCTATCTTTTACTCTATTTGGTATATTCAGATTATTGTTCATTAAGAACAAATTTGATAAGATATTTGTGTATGCTCCATCTCCAATAACTGTTGGATATCTTGGTGCTTTCGCATCTTTAATTTTTAAAGCAAAGCCATTTTTGTGGGTACATGATCTTTGGCCTGAATCAGTAAAAGAAGCGGGAGGAGTTGATAATAAATTGGTATTATCATTAATTGACATTATGACACGCTCAATCTATTTTTTTTATCCAAAAATCTTAGTTCAATCTCCTAGATTTAAAGAATATTTAATTAATCAAAAAGTCGATATTAATAAAATTACTTATTATCCATATTATGCAGAAGAATTTTACAAAGTTGTAAAAACAAATGGAGATATTCAATCAAAATTTCCAGATGGACTAAATATTTTATTTGCAGGTAACATAGGTGTAGCTCAAAATTTTGATACGATTATAAATGCAGCAAAAATAATTGATAAAAAAATAAATAAATTCACTTTTATAATTCTCGGAGATGGACGAGATAAGAAGAGAATTCTCAATAAAATTAAAAATTTATCAATCGAAAATAGATTTAAGTTCATTGGCAGACATCCACCTGAAAAGATGCCTTATTATTTTTCCTCTGCTGATGCTCTTTTAGTTACTTTAAAAAAGTCAAAAATCTTTGAGCTAACAATACCTGGTAAACTTCAATCTTATTTGGCTTGTGGAAAACCTATAATTGCATCAATTGATGGTATTACTGCTCAGATAATTAATGATGCTAATTGTGGTTTAACATCTCCTTCAGATGATTATAATTCATTAGCTAAATCTATAATACTTTTTTCTAAATTATCAGATTATGATAGAATGGAAATGGGGAAAAGATCATTAGATGTTTATGAAAAAGAGTTCGAAAGAAATAAACTTTTAAATAAATTAATTGATATTTTTGAAAGGTGAAAAATATTCTAATTACGGGTGGAGCTGGTTTTATAGGCTCTCATTTAACTACACATTTTACATTAAATTATCCTAATTATAACATAGTTAATGTAGACGCGTTAACATACGCAAGCAATATTGATTATATATCGCAACTAGATTCTAGAACTAATTACAAATTTATAAAAGGTAATATTATTGATGTTAAATTTCTAAGAGATTTATTCGCTAAATATAACTTTGAATTTATAATTCATTTAGCTGCTGAGTCTCATGTTGATAATTCAATAATTGAACCTCTAACATTTGCTAATACTAATGTAATTGGAACTATTAACCTTCTTAATCTAGCTAATGAATTCTGGATAAATAAAACAAACAAATTATTCTTTCATATATCCACTGATGAAGTATTTGGGGCATTAGGAGAAACGGGATCATTTACTGAGACATCAAACTTTGATCCAAAATCTCCATATTCTGCATCTAAAGCATCTTCTGATCTTTTTGTTATGGCATACGGAAATACATTTAATCTTCCATATATAATTACAAATTGTTCAAATAATTTTGGCCCAAATCAAAATGATGAAAAACTTATCCCAGTAGTTATTAATTCGATAAAAAATAAAAAGGATATTCCAGTGTATGGAAATGGAATGAATATAAGAGATTGGTTATATGTAGGTGATCACGTACTAGCAATTGATAAAATACTTCATAGTGGTATAATCAATGAAACTTTTAATATAGGTGGGGGTAATGAACTAAGAAATATTGAACTTATAAATAAGATTATTAAAATTGTAGACAAAGAATTATCCAGAGAAAATAATTATTCAACAAGATTTATTAAATATATTGAAGATAGAAAAGGACATGACTATAGATACTCTGTTAATTATGAAAAATTATCATCTAGATTAGGCTGGTCTCCAAGCAATGATTTTAACTCTCTTCTTACAAAAACTATAAAATGGTATCTAAGATGAAAACTGCTTTAGTCACAGGAGGTGCTGGATTTATTGGGACTAATTTAATTTTAAGATTACTTGAAGAGAATTATAATATATTATCATTAGATAATTACTCAACAGGTCTAAAAAGTAATGAACTTCCAGGTGTGAAATATATTGTGTCAGACATACATGATATAACTGATATTAAAGACAATATTGATATTTGTTTTCATTTGGCTGCCCAGTCTAGGGTACAACCATCATTTGAAAACCCTTATGAATCTATAAAAACTAATGTTATTGGAACAACTAAGGTAATGGAATGGGCAAAAAACAAAAAAGTTAAAATTGTGTATGCAGGATCATCCTCCAAACATCATAATCCTGCTGATTCTCCTTATGCAATGTCCAAATATCTTGGAGAAGAAATATGCAATTTATATAAAAAATCATTTAAAATTAATGTCGAAATTGCAAGGTTCTATAATGTATATGGACCTTATGAGCCTTTAGATGAAAAAAATGGAAATGTCATAGGTATTTGGCAAGTAAAAGTTTCAAAAAATAAGCCTTTGGAGATAGTTGGTGATGGTAATCAAAAAAGAGATTTTACGCATGTGATAGATATTGTCGACGGTTTAATAAAAATTGCAGAGTCTGATGTTAAACATGATGATGCATGGGAGATTGGTACCGGAGTTAACTATAGCATTAATGAGTTATTTAATATGTTTAATAAAAGATTTAATGTTAGTTCAGTTTTCATAAATGACCAGCCAGGAAATTACAGAGAAACTCTCAGAACTAACGATGATTTAATTAATCTCTTGAATTGGCATCCTGAAGATAGGCTTAAAGAATATATTAATAATTTAAAGTAAATATAAATGAAAAGAGTACTTATAACCGGAGGTGCAGGCTTCATTGCTCATCATTTAGTATATTTCTTGTTAAATAATACTAATTGGAAAATAGTTACCCTTGATAGACTTGACTACAGTGGGAATCTTAATAGACTTGACAATATTTTATCAAAACTTGAAAATAGCCAAAAGTCAAGAGTTAAAGTAGTTTATCATGATCTGAAGTCTGACATTAACCCATGGGTTAAAAAAGAAATTGGTGAAATAGATATTATACTCCATTTAGCTGCTGGCTCTCATGTAGATAGAAGTATTGACTACCCTATGGAATTTGTTTTAGATAATGTAGTTGGTACTGCTAATATTTTAGAGTATGCAAGAGCACTTAATACCTCAAATAAATTAGAAAGGTTTGTTTATTTTAGTACAGATGAGGTTTTTGGCCCTGCTCCAAAAGGTGTAGATTATAAAGAGAATGATAGATATAATTCAACAAATCCATACAGTGCGACAAAAGCAGGGGGCGAAGAATTAGCTGTAGCCTATGAAAACACCTATAATTTACCTGTTTATATTACTCATACAATGAATGTTTTTGGAGAAAGACAACATCCTGAGAAATTTATACCTATGTGTATCAAAAAAATAAGAGATGGCGAATCAGTTACTATTCATTCAGATAAAACCAAAAAAATTCCAGGATCTCGACATTATATTCATGCTGAAGATGTTGCTGAAGCTATTTATTTTATCCTTTCAAATAAGCTTAAAGGTGAAAGCGATTTTGGTGGGGCTAAATGTCCAAAATTTAATATTGTTGGATCTGAAGAGTTGAATAATTTAGAGCTTGCTCAAATAATTGCAAATTGTCAAAATAAAGAATTAAAATATGAAATGGTTGATTTCCATTCGTCTAGACCTGGACATGACCTCAGATATTCACTCTCTGGTGAAAAAATGAAAAAATTAGGATGGCAGCCATCAATTAAGTTAACTGAAAGGATAAAACAAGTCGTTGATTGGTCCCTAAATAATCAAAACTGGATAGAACTATAAACCCTAATATCTCTTGTATATTATTATAAATAGTTTAATTTTGCA
>Ga0163109_10000608_pt1 | contig 28533 bp, 12 predicted proteins | sample CRUFie1St13metaG_FD_108704 | JGI IMG/M metagenome (GOLD analysis project Ga0163109, IMG submission 108704) | Marine microbial communities from the Costa Rica Dome - CRUD Field 142mm St13 metaG | ecosystem: Environmental > Aquatic > Marine > Oceanic > Photic zone | place: Costa Rica: the Eastern...
CGCTGATGCTCCTGGCCGACTGCCCATGATTGTTGCCAATCCGTCAAGAATTCCATTTGGGTTTACTGCATCTTTGGCCAAGTCTACCATCGCCTGTGGATTAGCGATAGTCACTAGCCACCAGACAATTAGCGGTCCAAGGAAAAACCAAGGTCCTTTGAGGGCTTTTTTGGTCATTTCATGTTCAGGGAATACTAGCATAGCAAACCAAAATGGTCCTACCCACATAGTCGAGAAGAAAAATGAAAAATCATACAGGTCCATGCCTATAGAAACACACTTTGTGTTAAAGAAACTTGTTTATTTACCAACAGACTAAATTTTGACTATAATCAATATCAGCGGACTTCGGTTCAAGTCCGGGAGCGGAGACCAACAATATTGGCACATTCTGTTTCAATCAACAGTCAGAATTACCCTCTTCAATGATCCAGATAGGCTCACCAAATGTGGCACTGATAAGAACAATAGATGATTGCTACGAGTAGATGAATGGCCAGAAACTCAGGGATAAATTGCTACAGGTAAGGTGGAGACTATGAGCCCATAATTAAGTTCAAGTAATCAGAATTTATTACAACACTAAGGTTTAATTCTTAACAATTGGTTGATTCAATACATATGGCTTACGTTACTATTTTGGGTAACGAGTGTTTTTAGATGCTGTGAAAATCGATAAATATGACGATTAAACACTTGTGCGTATGAGTCACTATGCGGTACTGGTTTTTACCGTGACTCTCGCAGCATTCTCGCCTTTCTTGGGTCCTTTAGTTGGTTTAGAGGTTAATTCATTTGTCATGATCGTCATTCTACTTGGTTTATTCCTTCAAGAGCTATTTGTCATACAGATAACAAAGCGACAAGAGAACATTGCTTTTACTCGCCGTTTCTATCGATATTACCCACCAGGTAAAGCATATTTTGTAAGGTACAGTAGTTCGATTTTCGCTGCGTTTGTTCTATTCTCGTTGTTACTATTATCGAATTTTGAATTAAGCAAAAAGCACCTTATTTTTTACCTATGCGTGCCGATGTCTGCTAAATTTTTGTATGAACCTCTGTTAGGTACTTACTTACACGAAAACAAGAAAACAATGCAATACATTTTCGCCTATTTTGTCATTAACATATTTGCGCTCACTTCAAGTTTATCTCCAGTTGAAACAACTTTAATCCCAAGTAACTATATTGAGGCATATGTTATAATAATGACAATAGGGACGCTTCTTACACTTCGTTTGGCTTATTATGAAAGTTTCTGTCTCAACAATATGTCGAGACTTGAGACACAACTATCCCATGTTCTCGTTGCTCTATTACTCTTATCATTGCCAAATTTATTGAATTTGGGAGAACTTTTGCTAGGAGAGCTTAGGTGATAAAATGTCAAAAAAATTATCTTCAGCAATACTTGTTGCCATGCTTTTATTGACAACTCTGACCAACGTCCAGATTGTTGAGGCATCAACATCGACGCCAACAACATCAGTATCCATTTCAACACCATATAACGGGTCACTAAATGACGGGGGCTTCGTTTATACTTCTGCAAATCCTCTCATAGCGTTCAATGTTTCAGTGCCCCAAGGATCAACCTTAATTTCCACCGAGTATAAATCCGATATTGATCCAGTAGTGAAGAATTATGTTGGGCCGTTTGTACTTAATTCAAATCACACCAGCAATTTCCAGTTAAGTTATCGTTCTAATACAACATCGGGGCTTGAACCATGGAAGTCACTAGAAATCTCTATTGACGCAGATTCACCAGTTTTCACTTTATTCTCAGGTAATTCAACTTCAATTGAACGGTATATCTCAAATAGAAGTATATTGCTTTCCTCAGATGCTAAACCATTGAGAATTAATTGTAATGATGCTTTATCTGGCTTAAACACAATTTCAGGAACTATTGATAATGTAAGCGTTAATGGTTCCAATGGTATTTTGGAAATCTCGCCACAAACCTTGCCATTTAGTTTAAACCAGAATAGTTCATTATTTGCTAATATTCAATGTTCTGATAGTGTAGGTAATCTTGACGATTATAACTTCTCCTTTATTGTTGATAACTCAATACCTGATATTAGTATTCAAACAACTGGCTACAGAAACGGAATTTGTACCTCTGAGGACTGGCAAATATACGCATCTTCTTCAGATAATCACAGTGATTCATTTATTGAATTTGAAACTAATGGAGTATGGCAAACTTACACTACAAACTTGACTTTCCCTTCAGGATACAATGGAACTATTCAATTAAGGGCGATTGATTCTATGGGTTATCAATCCAATCCCGTATTTTATGATGTATACGTTGATAATATGAAACCAATTATTGCCACAAATATCTCTAGCAATGAGTTAACCTATTCAGTATCTGACAATTGTCAAATTACACAAAAGTACATACGCTGGGAGACTTATGAATCATTTTATTCACCGTGGAGTCTACTTCCTAATCACTCTACTTTTATCCCTAATTCGTTAGAAGGTTCGGTATTGAGAGCACACTTGCTTATTGAAGATGAGCTTGGAAATTTAGAAACCTCAACAACTCAGTGGATTCAAACCAACGGTTCAATTCCTCGAATATCAGTTTACGAATTATCGGATTTTTATGGGGCTTTTGCAACACCCAATTTCTCTTTGGTTTTAACAAGCCAGGGTTTCCAAGCAACTTCGAATTATACCCTATTGGTAAACAATCTATCAATTTCAAACGGTACTGTGAATCCAGTCGCACAATCACAACACAATCTATCTCATGGAGATTATATCACATTATATTCTGAATCAATTGGGCCTCTCAATATCATAAATCACCAGAATTATTCATGGCTTATTGATGGTAAAAATAATCAACAACAGACAATATTTGCCTCCGGACCAACCTTTACAACTCCAAACACTCTGATTATTGGTCCAACAACAGGTTTTACCCATTTACCGGCAATGGATGATATTGGTGGCGTTGGACCTGATTTTGTCGAATGCAGTTGGGATGGATTATATTGGTACACATCGCAAAATAGCCCTGTAGGGCCGCAGATTAATTCTGTTCAGAATCAAGATTTTACATTTGCATGTAGGAATGTCGATAAATTGGGCAATAGGGGAAATGCCTCTTGGTTAAATGGAACTTTAGATTCAAACCCTCCTTCGATTCTCATTGCTCCACAGGTAACGAATATTATTTCGCCAGAGTCAGATATAACAATTCAAACAAATGATTATTCAGGAATCAGCGCAGTAAATTATCACTTCACCTGGAATAAAAACAACAACTACAATTATGCTAACTTTAGTGGGACAAGTTCCAATTGGTCAGGAAAAATCGACCAAATATTCCCCAATGTTTCAGATGGTTATGTTTCTTTAACCGTTACATCTAGCGATAATGTTGGAAATTTTGTTGTTGATTCATCCTATTCTTGGTATCTCAATACAACGGTTCCTTCAACACAAGTTCAAATTATTAATGGTAGTGGAGATTTTCTACCGATTTCAAATGCAACCATCAGACTAATACCGACAACACAAAATTGGCCCGGTGTGTGGATGAATTATACACTTGAATATGACGGCGCGTCTATTTTTACTGGAAATGCGACCTCATTGGTTGAATTAAATCCGGTTTTGCCTGCGGACGGTCAGGCATGGCTAAATGTTACGACTGGGGACAGCACTGGACAAAGCCAATCACAATCATGGATATTCAATGTTGATTCCAGCATTGCTGAAGTCCCCATCTACACAATTACTGGCCCGAATATCTCCCAGAGTACATCTTATGTTCTTGGAGTACATTCGGCAATATTGGTAACAAATGTTGTGGACGATAGTGACGGAGTCGGCGATGCTGTGGCCTCTTGTTCTATTGATTCAATAAATTGGTTTGAAGTAAATAACGGCGATCTCATCTATCCAGCAACATTCCTTACAACAGATCAGCAATTAACCCTGACATGCAAAAATATCGACTATTTTGGCAATGTAGGTCAACCAAATAACATCTCATTTTTCCTTGACAACACTATGCCAAATAACCACTTGTCTCCGAATCAAACCTATGTTGCTCCATCAACGTTATTGGAGTTATATGCCTCAGATAACTATGGATTAGATGCAACTCAGCTGACGCTACAGTGGTCTAATGGATTGAGTTCAATTTATGTTAATCAGTCGATTTATGGGAGTTATTGGAGTAATACCGTACAGGCATTATTTGGCAATGTCCAATCAGGTATTATTAGTGCAAGTTTAACGACAATTGATCTTATGGGTAATGTCAGAATTACATCTGGATATTCATTCATTTTGACAACACAAGAACCAACCTTTGATTTGACATTCATTAACGGTTTTCTAAACAACCACGTTTCGTTAACTGGTGCCACATTCATGATAAGTGGCCAGGCTGGAGGTAATGGGCAGTATAATCTTGATTACATGATAGAATACCAAAATGGGACCGTTATTGAAAATGGCTCCACCAACGGGCCAATTGAAATAACTCTTCAGAATTTGTTTGAGGATCAACTAATAATATCAGTTTCGATAACAGATTTTTTCAATCGTACACAGAATAATTCTTGGTATTATGATGTTGATGGAAGTGTCGACACCTTGCCAAATTTCGTTATTTCTGGGCCTAAGATTAATTCAACGAGTAACATTTGGTTAGGGCCTACTTCACAAATAGACATAACCAACAGATTAGATTCTCCAACAGGAGTGGGGTACCTTCAAACAAAATGCAGTTGGGATGACTTAAACTGGTTCATAGTGAATATTAACCATTCATTAGCACCTCCAAATAGCCAACTAAGTCAACACTCTAATCAATCCCTAGGCTGTAAAAATGTAGATCTTTTCGGCAATGAGGGACAAATATCTTGGTTTAATTTCTCCCTTGATAGTAAACAACCTACACATTCTCTGATGCCACAGTTACAAACAGTTATTGCCCCTAACACATTACTACAATTCTACGATTCCGATGAAAACGGGATACTAAACTCTTCAATAGATATCACTTGGACTAACGGTGTAGATTCTTGGTTTGAATCAGTTCCAGTTTACAATAATTGGACTAATACAATTGCAGGAGTTAGAAGTGGATTATCTGATGGAATAGTAACTATCGAATTGGTAACCACGGATATCCTTGGCAATACTAGGACAAGCAATGGGATATTCTGGACATTGAACACCACCATTCCAATATCTCAGATTAGTCTCGCAGGAGATGTTTTGGGGACTTACTTAGGTAACAATTTCTCGGTTACAATCAGCCCTCCATCTCATGGATTTAACTCAGCAATAGTTAACGTAACATTTGAATCATCAGGGAATTTAATTTTAGATAACTCTACAAATAATACAGCAACTTATTTTTTCACTAATATGGATGAAATTAATAATGGCACATTCTATGTTAACACAACCACTACAGATATGTTTAACAGGATAAATCATCAGAATCTACAGTTTATTGTTGACAGGACTATATCTACTGCGCCATTAATCCAACTTAATGGTATGACTCAATCAATTAACAATCTAACCGTAGTCGGTCCATCTTCAAGTATCACAGTAATTGCTGGTTTTGATGATTCATGGGGCGTGGGTTTCGAATCTATAATATGTAGTTGGGATGGTCAAAATTGGTTTACAGTTAGCCCGTCAGGGCTCGTCAACCTAAACAGCACAACAGGCACAATTCAGAATTTTCAAATTCATTGTAGAAACGTTGACCTTCTGGAAAATTCAGGTCCCATTACAACGAGAAGTGGGGTAATTGATAATGAGTTACCGGAGGTATTTTTCCCCATATTAGAGGGTACACTACTCTCCGACCTGACGACAATAAGTACTTCCTGTTCAGATTATTCTGGTTGTAATCTGTTGTACATATCGGCTAAATTTACCATTGGAAATTCGATTTCTTGGCATCATTTTGCACTATCTGGCACAGGTTCTTCTCTACCATTATCTAGCCTACTAAATGTTACATCAGATGGAACAATAATATTCTATATCGGCTCTGAGGATTTAGTTGGAAATGTTGTAAATGAATCGACACTCGTGTATCAATACACCCACGGCGCACCTACTGCTGTCATCTCGATTGATAGTGTAAATCATCAAAATTTTGTAAATTCAAATTTATCATTTTCAATAATACCTTCAACAGGTTGGCTATCAGGCGTCAGCGTTAATCTATCAATTAAATACAAACAGAACTCATCCTATCTAATTCAAAGAGCAGTTAACCAGTCTTCAGCAACTACTTCTTTATTCGATTTACCGGAGGGGGAATTAGAAATATCAACAGAAATATGTAACAATGTTGTTAATTGTACGGAATCAGGAGTTATCTTGATAGTGGATGCCACAGGTCCGGATTTGCCTATTATCTCTAGTCCTCTATCGCACCATCTAAATAATGGGTCCTTGGTAGGAAAAGCGACTACTGACATAAGTTTCGAATCTGGTTTTGATACCGAATCGTCGACCTATGAAACCCGTTGTGACTATGATTCACAAACCTACATATTTAATTCTCAAAACGCTATACTATCCTTGTCGTCATTGGCTAATAGTGGTGAGTGGATTGACCTAATCTGTTACTCAATCGACCGTGTTGGAAACATTGGTAATTCTAGTCATCTCACAATTTTCCGAGATGATGGAAACCCGATTATTGAGTTGATTGGTCTACCCAATGATGGTATTGTGACACCATCAATGCCACTAGGCGCAAACTGCGAATCCGAATACCCAACGATGCGATACCTGAGTGTAATCTCTCAAGGATCAATATTATACGCTTTGAACTCTTCTTCAAATATTTCCCTAATCGCAGGAGATATTTTACCATCATCTTATTCAGCCAATCTAGAAATTAATTTACTTTGTACTGATGCAGTTGGTAACTCAAATTACACCAGCACATCCATAGAATGGTTACCATATTTAATCCCCTCAAATTTATCTGTATCATCAATACTGAACAATAATATCTACTACATTTCAATGCAATCAACATTTGATATAACAAATCAAAGACAGGATGTGAGCCACAAGATAAAGTATCACAATAATACATTCAGTAGTCAGTGGGAATCACTGCCTAGTCTTAGCTTCAAATTGATTGACTTATACCCTAATTTGACCAACAATGATGATGTTAACTTCGAATTGATGACCTACCGAAGTAACACAAACCTGCAGAACACCTCATTCTCACAGTATTTCAAAATTGACACAGCAGGCCCCGAGGTGATAATTGCTAATGTTTCATCCTACGGCAACTCGACAAATATAGAATTATCATCAAGTGATTATGGTGTTGCAACTGGGATCAATTATTATTGGAATTTCGATAACACAACCGTGTTTGAGAGTTTTAATCCTCAAGATATTTTATTCCCTAGTGGTTTGGAAGAGGAAGTATGGTTTACCGTTTGGTGTTCTGATATCTTTGGCAATGTTGGACAAAGTAAGTCTACTATACTCTCTAGAGACTTCAGTCCCCCAGTAATCAATCTGACTAAATCAAATAACAATTTTATTGGGCTGAATTCAAATTACAGCATTTCAATTTATGAAACATTAGGCATAGAATCTAGCTTTGTTAAATTATTGGGTGCAAACGGACAAGAGTATTATCTCGCAAATCATACTATGAATTTCTCTTTCTCATCAACAGATATCCCAACCAGTATGTTACAGGGACAAACCTTGATTCTGATTATTGAAGCCATATCAACTTCTCGAATTAAAACAACTCTTACAGAAAATTTACTCATTGATATTACGCCGCCTGAGGCTTCAATCAGTCAACTAAACTCAGTCAATATTTCTCAATTGAATACAAGTAACCACTCAATGATATTTTTTGATTTAGCACCTGATATACAGGATGTATGTTATTTAATTAGAGACAACGCGTCTACTGGGTCAAATCAATGTATACCACTTCAAAATCAAACATTATCACTAAACAGAATACAAGGTTCATACATTGTCGAACTCAACTTAATTGATTTCGCTGGAAACACTAATCAAAAAATCTTTCAATTAGTTCATCACACGAATTTACCAATTATTTCACACAACCTAGCATCAGTTTTAGCACCACTCGAGTTTCAAACAATTCAATATTCGGTAGATTTTGATGCCGAATTGACGTTGAAATGGAACGGTTTACAGATTTCCAATAACTTAGGAACATTTAGTATTCCATCGACTGACGGTGTAAATACACTTGAGGTTAATGTAACCAATGAATTAGGGCTATCAACTAAAGAATCGATTACGGTTAGTGTTGACTCAATACCTCCTGATATTACCTTACAGAGTACTATTGTTGCCCAGAAATCCGGTACTAACACAATATTCTGGTTCAATTCAACAGATACTAATAGTAGTTTGACAGATGTTAGTTTGGTTATCCAAAGCAATCAAATTAGTTGTTCTGTTTCATTTACTCCTATCTCATTAGATTATTCGCTAACAGGGACACTTAATGCAATATTCACAGGACAAAGTTGTAGTTTACTAGATTCCACACACGTACTACTTGATATTTTATTTCAAACAACTGATGGAGTTGGAAACATCGCACAGATTATGGCTCTTACAGATTATTATGGTTCAATCAATGAACCCACCTTCGTCAGTGCTCGAACCCACCAAGTTAACAGCATGCACAATGTTGGACCAAAATCTTCAATCCAGTGTGTCCAACCAATCGGTTCAATAAACCCTACAACAACATTAAATTGGACTGGCCAGCAAGCAAACATTTCCAATTTAATTATTACAAATATCTCCAGTGATGGGGTATTGACCTGTACAGCGATGGATATCTTCGGCAATATAGCGTCCACGACTACTAATATTTCTTTTGACTTAACATCTCCAGAATTAGATATAATTTGGCCTTCAACCAGTTATGGTAATTTGGTAAAATCCTCTGGCGCACCATTTTCAATCAATTTTAATGATTATGAATCTCCGATTTTATCAGTCAAGTACTGTGTATCTAATTCAACATGTTCCCCAGATTTAGATTATCAAGGATTTGTAAATTTCAATGCAACTGTAGGGGTGCATTATCTGTATGTTGAAGTTGAAAGTGTTGTTGGTCTTGTTAGTACAAATTCAACTATGTTTATCCTAGATAATGCTGCACCTGTCCAGAATTTGACACCAGGACAAAATTCAACGATAATTGGCTCGACAATTTACATCGGTAATTTCCATTCTGAAATAGAAATTACTGTTAATGATGACCACTGTTTGCAATCAACAATTATAGCAACAGATCAAGGACAAACATCAATACCTCAGGGGACTAATTACATTCAATATCTATCTCCATTTACTACTTTTGTGACAATTTATAGTACGGATTGTGTAGGTCATACTGTATTAGAGAATTTCACTGTATATACAATAGATCGTATAAGCAGTTCAAGTTTTTCAATCACACCAAATAATTCTCATCTGGGTTTCTTTGATACGCTTAATCAATTAACCTTCTCTCGTCAAATAAACCTAACTAATTCTTTCAACCATCCTATTCCATTATCAATCACTTGCACTTCAATCACAGCGATAATTAGTTGTGGAGATACACATATCCAAAACAGATTTGAAGCAACAGTCAATTCTACCACCAATGGCTCAATAACTGTATTATACACCGATGCTGTAGGAAATAGTTTGTATGGTAACTTCACCTATTTTATCGACAATGTTGGCCCTTCTTGTGATATTGAAAATCATCCATCAATATACGGAAACTTCCTATTTGCCTCATCTCAATTCCCCAGCGAATTTTATTGTGAAGATAGCAACCAAATATCTAATATTGCATGGCTGTCTTCAAATGGAATTTACTATAACTGGTATGAACAAAACCAAATTTGGTTTGCCCCGCCACCACCATTAGGTGCTGTTGTTGCAATAGTAGCCACCGATAATTTGAGCAATGTTGAGATGACTGTTTTAGCGCTGCAAATCGATGATGATGCGCCAATGTTAACATTTTCACAGCCAAATTCAGTGTCATTTTCTGAAGGTTTCGCTAGAAGCGATGCTAACTTCACGGTCAATTGTGTTGATTCACAACAACCATACTGTATGATTTCAGTCCGACATTATGGTACTAATGGTATTCTTTTCCACTCGGAAAACTTCACCAATCAGGGAGATATTACTGTGCAATCTCGAAATGGAGCTACAGAGATCATAGAGATTATCTCAACCGACCCCTCTGGAAATACTAAGTCGGTCACAAAGACATTAATTATCGATGATATCTCTCCAAATTACGATTTGAACTGGTATAATCAACAGAGCATGGAACTAATTGAAATCCCAATAATACCTCATGATGGCATAATCAAGGTTGAAAATCTGTTTTCCAATGATGTGAATAACACATTATCATCAATAACAATTCTCTGTAATGACACTGGTAATTTATTATTAGAATCCTCGTTAATTATGAGTGTCGATTTATCAGATATAAATCTACAAAACTGCCAAAAAATAGAATTCTCATTGTCGATTTCAGATCATGTAAGGAATACTAAATCCAAACATATTGAACTTTATATCGATTATTTCCTGCCTGAGGCAACTATCAGTCTAGATCCAACTTGTTCATGGTATTCAGGAATAAGATATGATGCAACACCTGTTTGTGAATTAAATGTAATCCTGACAGATGATGTTCTTTCACATGTATTAGGTAATTATCAGATATTGATTCAATCAACATCTACCAACCAATCCAAGACTGTTGCATTTTCCAGGAGTTTCTCTGGCTCTGAATTAATCGATTTCAATTCACAAGAGATCCTAATTTCATTAAGCGGTTCTGATTTAGTTGGCAACGAAATATCATCTACACCAATTGTCGCGTCACTACGTACGTCCTTCGAGCCAATTTGGTTTGGGGTTAATTGTGCGGGTAATCTACAATGCGAAATGGCTGGGCAAAACATAATGTCTCCATCGGTTAACACTGAAAGTATTGGTTTTTCTGTCAGGCCTGGAGAAGCGCCGATAGTGGAGTCGAATTTAGTATTCCAAAGAGGTGGTGTACTCGCAGAGAATTTTGATACAAATATAATAGGAGTAAACCAAATTAGCGAGGGGAGTTGGATTATCTCTGGTAATTTCACAGATGCCGCAGGAAGAACATATTCAATAGACGGACTGAGCGTCATTTACGACACCTCTTCCCCTATCATCGACATTGATTTAATTAGGTCAGTTGGGTATTTGCCTGATAAAAGTTCGGTATTATCATGTGAAGTGTGTAAAATATACCTCTCAGTCGAGGATGTCACAGAACTTGATCTGATATTGAGTGTCGATTTTACAGTTGAAAATGGTTATTTTGTCATACCAACAGCCGCTCTATCAACAGATACGGTGTTCTTCTCTGCTACGGATGCCTTTGAAAGAGAATCAAACATTACTCTAACAGTTGAACAATTAAATTCAACCATGATTGATGTTTCTGGATATTTAGAAGGTCCACAGACAGTTTCTTATTGCATTGAAGAATCTGGTAATGTAAACTATCGCGAAGTCGTATGTCTGTGGAGTAGAGAAGCATCCGTAATAAGTAATCTGACAATACCACTCGAAGTTTCAGTGGACAAGCCTGAATTGAGAGATGTCAGATTAATTACCGTGGCAGATGATACAATAACCAGAAGTTTTAGTATTACCTCAGAAACTTCCGACATTTCTAATATTCCTCATTATACATCTGAACTATTCATTTCATTGGATGATAATTTTTCTGAAGCTAAGCCAATCAAGGTTCGATTAATCGAACATACGGAACCATGGAAAGGGTTCAATTTAATGGAATTCAGTTTGAATGAATCAGATCTCACGTCTACATTTGACGTTAGATTTGAATCCCCTATTGGACAAGATCAGTTTTACATGATAAAAGGTGGTAATGGAGGACTAACTGATTGGCTACAATGCTCGACACAATACCAATTTATGCAAGTAAATCGGCCGATTCCAGTAGTAATTGCCAAAGAAAATTGTGAGATTAAATCAATCAGGTTAAGGACAGATGGCACTATGCAGGTAAATCTCCATATCGACCATGATTCAATCAGAACTGATGCTGGACTGATAGAACACCAAAATTACCTGTTCAACCTTGCCTCCCTGTCTGTTAACTTCCAGTACTTCGATTTACTGGGTGTGACAGACACTACTGATTATTCTGACTTAACAATAAGCGCTAATAAAATAAAACGCTCTCCAAATCAAGAAACTCAATTCATAGGCGATTCTTGTCAGTTAGGATACAACTCAGAAATCAACTCACAAGATGGATTTTTGCAAAGCGATAATACCCTTAAATTGAATCAATGTACTGATTCATTCTATGACCCGGATGGCATTGAAGCGACCATTTGGAATTTCACATTTTTTAACTCCGTGGGTGAGCTGACTTATTCATTGGAAATTGAGTGCCAAGAAACCTTTTTCCCTCCATCTTGGGCGTTTCAAGATGCATTTAATTCCGGTCGGTGTATAGATCCCGGAAGGCCATTTCCTTCAGGCGTTTATGATGTGATAGTTAAACCAATAATTCTGGACGGTTCAGTATATTCCGAAGATGGAACTTTGCGACTTCATTACTCTCCTATAATCGGAAATCAGTCTGACTGTCCAGATGAACTAAATCTATGTTACATTCAAGTGAGTGTAGCATCAGTTTCAGTTTACGCAAATTTTGACCCAGCTTTAGAAGTAGAAAATGCTGCACGATTTATTGATACATGGAGAGCAACCCCCGGCATATTTGTTATTTTATTCAACGTCCTTTTACTTGGAATGGTGATTTATTTAATCAGAAGAAATACGATGAAACAATGATTCTTTATCTTGCGAACCAATTATTAGGGAGTTAAGTTAGGGGTTATCATGCTTGAAGATAAGAATACACTAGCGGCGGTTGCAGGCCTTGGGGGTTTCATAATCGGATACGGTTTTAAGACCATATTGGTAAATAGAAAGTTACCAAAAAAGGGGCGCTCATTTACAGATCATCAATTAAAAAGATGGAATTGCAAATCTAAGTGGTCTGATATTCTGTTAAGAAAAGACAAGGTAAAATACGCGCAGAGTGAGTTAGAAAAAGTGCTAAATGAAAAGAAGAGAGAAACCTCAAAACTTGATGCCTTGAAAAAAGAAAGAGATAAATCATTAGACAATTATAACGAGATAAGATTACGTGCAAAGAATGCCAATAGTGATATAGAACAGAGGGTGGTTCTACAAGAGGTTGGAAATATAGCTGCAGAACTATCGGCAATAAGAAGAAGACTTGACGGTGTATCAAACGTCTTTGTGACTCATCACAAAAGGCTGACCTTCCTAGAATTCGTTCTAAGAGATGAATCTATGGCAGATATATCAGAAGGCATGGATTTAGTAGACTTAAAAGGTGTCTTGGAGGACAACAAAGGACACGCCATGGATATGACTCAGGCTGAAATTGATGCCATGGGCTCGGTAGAGAGTTTCGCTGATTTAATGAAGCTGATGAATATCTAACCAGCATCTAACCGGGGATGGATTAATGGAACAACTTAGACAAAGTTGTCTAAAATCTAACATGATAAATGATAGAAAGCAAGGTTTAGAAAATCTCACGAAGGAAGGCTCTAGCCTAATGAAAGACTTACAAATTATTTTGAGAGATTATACTAGTGAGCCCCCATCGATTGATAGTAAGGCGTTGAAAAATCGTGCCGATGCTGTGACTCAGTTTGGCAATATTTTGCATGACGCAACAATGCTACTTAGCAAAGAAACAGTGTTGTCCCACATACGCACACTGCAGGTTGATATGACAAGTTTCACAGATCCAGACTCTGATTTGTTGTTTCATATAAAAGATAAGGAAAACGAGTTATTGTTAAACAATCTGAATCAAAAAATAGACTTGTTGGAACAATTCCTGGAGGCACAATAATGGGGTTAACATGGCCGTGGTGGTTTCCAAAGAAATCAACATATATTGATTACTTCCATTTTCTCCCGCGCCGCCGAATTAACCTAGAAACTGGGTATTCATTTTATGGTATATCACAGGAGATAATTAGCACTGAAAAATCAGTACAAAGTGGCCAATTTCAATCACTAGAACTAAAGAATTTAATCACTTTGAGGCAAATAGAAAAGGATATGTTACTAAGCCAACTTCAAAAGTCCCTAGACGAGATTTTTGACGGAGCAAATTTCTTTAAACCCCTTTCATCAAGTCAATCGCTGAATAATGAATATCAAGCGATGTTAGATAGAGTCTACAAACTCAAGAATACTATTATCCATTATTTGGAGGAATAGACTTGGCTGAGGAATCACTACCTGTTTCTTTGGCAAGGAAATTGTCAAACGTAGTGGCCAGCATAATTTCTATTCTACTTTCAATATTGAACAACATTCAAATCTCAATGAGACAATACACTACAAGTATTAGCGTAAATAAAATTATCATAGGTGCTATATTACTCTGGTCAGTTGTAATATTGGCAATTAACACTCGAGCAATAGTCAGTCCGTTTCATAGCTTGGCATCTTGGTGGCTAATTTTTGCATCGTGTTTGTTTTTATTATCACACTATTTCTCAAGAAAACTATCATCAAAAGAGGCGACCATACAATCATTCACTATTGTCTACTTTCTTCTGTTGTTTTACTTTATATCAGTATTAATTTGGCCAAATTTTGTTTTATTTGAAGTCGAGTTGTTTGGGACGGCTGCCGCTGTTGTGACAATTTTTTTCTTATCTTCCTTTACCGGCATCTTGACCGGTGATCTAGCGCAAACCGATTCGTTGGGGGATTCATTTTTCCGTCATCACATTTTGCCAAAGATGGAGGATAAAGACACTCCAATTTACTTACTACATTGGGACCCTAAGGGGGGCATAGCACTAATTCCACCAAATAAGATCAACATAATGTGGAATAGTAAATCTCAGATGCTTATGGTGGATAGAAAACATCCATTGACTCTTTATGCTCCAGTTTTCGTTAACGAACGACATATTACTTCGGCTAATCAAATGTTGTTGAAAATGATTGATAATCTACCTCTCCCAAGAAGGAAACCGCTACAAATCTACAAAAACGATTTTTCCAAGGGTACTAAAAGAGTTGAGGATTTGTATATGGTTCAAATATTGATTCAACAATCACCACATGTATTGACTAGGAAAACAGATTTCATTGCCTTGCAAAGAAGTCACATCATCATAAAAGGAGATTCGCTTCACTACGAAATATCATGGCGAGTACGTGAAACGCCATGGAGACTGAGCTATTATGGTAATCGCCAGCCACTTCATCAAGCATTAGACCCAACGGCAACATACACCAATGAAAGCCAATTAGAAAATCTTGAAATGGAAAATGTGACGACACACATGAATCAGTTTGCAGTTGATGACCCGATGAGAGGAGCAACTCTGCAAAGGAGTATTACAAATTTTATTTTACATGTTAGAGGTGAAATAATCAATGAAAGCTCCGAGCGAAATGAACTCTACACAAGGATGCTACAAGACTGCCTTATTTGGTTAGAGGATGTCAAATCAAAGCCCACATTTCCTCAAGCAAAAACATATCAAATAAGCTTGGAACATTGGGGATTAATTTTCAATTCTATTGATTCAGAGCCTTCTTCTGTATTCATGAGAATTTACAACTGGTTGGTACGCAAGGGCGAAACTCATGACCAGTACCTAAATCTCTCTTCCAAAATCTCAAGCATAATAGATGATGGTTTACGCCAAATTAGAGTCAGTATTGCACAACCTCTGCCATCCGAAACATCGCAGGATGAAGGCTATAGGCTCAAATGGCGTTCAGAGGGAGGTTTGGACAGGAAGGTAGCGATTTACACTGTAATATGTAAATGGGCATTCTTTTCATCTTTATTTACTGATATCAAGGAGTTGCCGATATGAATTACAACGACCTTGGGGAGTTGATTGCTAGACCGCTATCAGATATCGCAAAAGCCCAACATAACCTAAATCGAAGAGTTGAGACTGACCCTGGTGCCCGGGAATTTAAATCACGGCAAGTGCTTCAATCAATAACTGGGAAAAGTTTGAATTCGTTGATGCAAATAAATGACAGTAAGTTGGTTTCTAGTCTTTTGACTACCACTACACCTCATGATTCGCACCTGTCATTAAAAACTGCATTAGACATAAATTGTCACTCATCAAATGCCCAGTTTGAAATCGATTTGACAGCACTTAAATTACATGCAAAAACTTCACTTTGCGACGAGTGCGCAAGAGAAAATCCTGTTAATTTCACCACACGCCCACTCAACCCATTCAGGTGTTGGAGAAGAGGTCATCGCTCTGCTAATTACGGATTTTTATTGAATATGAAACTCAGAATTGATCGTAGAAACAATTCATGGCATTTATCGAAGACAAGCAGGCTACAGTGTTCAAGACCTCTTGCCAACATGTTAGAACACATGAAGATAAATCACAAGCAAACTACTTTCACAAATGATTCAGCGAATGATTTAGGCAAGGCAATGTTAGTTGTGATTACAATCGAAATGGAGGATTTAGAAGTTAGCGACGGTTCGGCTGAATTGACTTCAATACTTAATTCTCAATTGTTATCCTCAAAACATATATCCAGCTATAAAACTGAACAAAAAGTTCAGAAGGGTAGTATCGAATCACTGCAAAACTCAGTTGATGAAATGATGGCTTTTATCAATGGTATATGGACGCGTTCAAAATTGAGCATAAATAATAATACAGGAATCATATCTGGAGCCATTATTTACTCTGAACAAGAATCATCCGCCGAAGTATTAGGTCCAGCAATGAGAAAACACATCCAAACTAGAAATTGGCAAAAACTAAAACTTGAGTCGCTGAATACCAGAGCGCTGAATCAGATGTATGGGTTTGATTATAAGAGATACAGACCAGGTTCCAAAGACATAGCATTATGTTTGTTATTAGACCCTATTGTAGACTTGGTGGTGAGTGAATGAATACTGATCATGATTACTACCGTAGTAGGATATTGCCTCACTACATGATAATAGGATTGTGCCTGTTTTTCATCTTATTATCTAGCGTATTCAAGCAGGACCTAGTACTACGAATAGCGGTCTATGGGCCATTAATCAGCGGTAGTTTTGCACTACTGTTAATGGTCGCAACAATCGACATAAGGCATGGATTATCTAGTACTATCGAATCAAAATTAAGATCTCGGTTTTTCAAATTAGAAATTAAATCTTTCAAAATTTTATTTTACACAATACTACTTCTATTTGCCTTTAACCTAAGTTGGTTTGTCAGGTTGCAACTGCAAGAAAACAACATTTTCCTATTCGGATTATCAATGATGGTTATGTCGATTATCTTCGGTTTATTTATTGGTAGTTCACTACAATTATTACTTGGTTTAACATCAAATAAATCTTCCATTCCGAACTTAGACGCCTCGATAACGATAGAGGAACAGAAGCATGAATCTCATGTCATATTATCTCATTTAGTTCACAACTCTCGGCACAAGTTAAACAATGCACAGAAGATGATGATTGAAGAACAAAAAAATGCTTGTTATGCCTACATAGAAGACTTGGTAAAATCAAGTGCGCATGAGGGTTTTCCACCTGAAATTAGTGTTGTTACTAATGCAAAGCCCGAAGGGATATATGATGCATTTGTAAGAGTCTTCAAGCCAGTGATTAGGAAACAAATATGGAACATATACCAGCATTCAGAGCATAAATATCAAAAAAGAGTATTAGATTCTATATTATTCCTCGATGCAACTTCATTACTCTTATACAAAACAGTCACTAATAAGAATACTTCAGACCAGATATTTTGGTCGATTCTAACGGTGGTCTCAACTATGATTGACTCTGCATCGCATTTGCTTCAGGAGGCCAACGACGGCACTGCAATGATTAATGTTTCAGATGATGTTGACGAGGAGCAAATAAAAATCATGAGATTATTTTGTAAAACGTTAATCTCTTCAGATAACTTGAACTGGGATCCGATTCTGATAAGTGTCGTCAAAAAGAGACTTTATTTTGCTATCCAAGCGCTAAAAAAGAATGAGGAAATTGATAGAATACAGATTGATAAATTATCTGAGATTCCAGACGATGAGTTAGAAAATATGGTTGAAACCATAGCATATTTTATTCAAAGTATTGAGATAAATATAGAATACAAGTCAAAAAATAGTTTTACAGATTCAATATTCAAGAATTCCGACATGTGGTATAATGATAAATTGTATAATGCTTTAATTTCGTCGGTACCAACAGGTGCTAAGTACGGCTTGCCGGAACAGTTGTTATTCTGCCTGTTGGTTTTGAATAGTACATTTGAAAATAAGTAGGACTGATAGAGATGAGTGTGAAAATAATGCTCTCAGAAAATCGTCTTGAAACAATCAACTTTAAATCAAAAAGGCCTGTTGATGATGAGTATATTGGTGATCTGTTTAACCAATTAATGTGGGCAAGCACGTCTTTGGAGTATAAAAAAATATCAAAACAACTTAGGAACACATTGCTTGATAACACTAATAGTGATTTTGATTGTCAACATCCTGAATGGTTTGATGAGCCAATCGATGAAGTGCCAAAAGTAGACACAACAATATGCGATTTTTGCGGCTATCGAGAGTCGTGTGAAAAATCTCTAGAAAATCTCACAATTGAAATACAAGGTCTGTCTTTTATCAAAAACCATGGTTATACAATTCAACCACAAGACCACATCGGTGCTCTTCAAAATTGTTTCAGGGCGAAAAATGAAAGCAGTGAGACAATTATGATTGACCCATTTCTTGGGTTTTCCCAACTATCAAACAAATCTAGGACGCTATATCTTGTACCTTACAGTTCGGTAAAACAGCGCTTTCCAGATCAAAGGTCTAACGTTATTTTACAATCTGCAATTGGTTATGATTTGAAAACCGCCCAGTCAATATGGCCTGTTGACTTGAGAATACTTCAACTTTTGATGGATAATAAGCTTATAGCTAAACTAAAGAAAGCAATACGAGGAAATGATATAATCTATCAGAATCTGACGCAACTCGATTTACGATGTTTAAAAAAAATCAACACGCAGAGGGGATGGAACCATGGCAGAAAGTCGCATGATTATATGTCCGCTCTTGAGTCAATATTCTCAAGGTTGGTTAGTGTAATCAAGTCGTTCAAAGAGTTTGAAAATATTGCAATAACGCCACACAAGCCGTATATCGACCATCCCTTTGAGTCAACCGGCTCAGGATGGGTGGTAATCGCCGTAAGAATGCTAGAATTAGAGCCACAATTATTCGATTATTTATGTAAACACAACGCTGATAATGCCTTATTCTTGGATGAGATGTTTAATGATAGATTTGAGAGAATGGGCGGCTTATCTATTGAACTTGATACTGACGTTAGGAGGTTTATACCTCGTTTTCCCGCTATTTTATTGCAACCGCTTGTGGAAAATTCCGAAGTAAAATTAGAGCAACCATCGTGTAGAATCATTAAAATGCACAGAGTCCCTATTTCCGAGCCGTGCTTGCTTATCGACTCGTTGAATTTCGAATTAAGTGAATTGAAAGGGTGGTACTTTGCTTGAAAAAATTAAAATCCTCATTGAAGCGAAATTATTCCATCAAAGTGGAGCACCAACATCTGTGGAAATAATTGCTGGAAATAATATTGCATTTGATACCTTTAGTGTTGGGAAGAACAGGATTTTTCTGTGTCCAATTAGCGAGGTGGTTTCGGCGCCATTCAATGCTAGAAGGCTCAGTCAATCAAATACTGAGTTCATAGAATTTAATCAACAGATAAATCAAATAATAAGATTGCTGGAACAATGGTTAATCAATAATAAATTCATTAGTGATGGGGATTTTTGGAATTATAATATAAGTAATAAAATAGCTCAAATCACTTCGTTTAGAGGTAGTTCAGGAGTACTTACGCCTGGCAACGGTATAATTGGACTAGAGTCAGAATTAATCCCTGCGAAGGGTTATGATGAATGTCTCTTTCTTACTTTTGATGGCTTGAATGTGCCACTGGCTAAAAGAATGATTGGACTTATTGAATCAGCTAACGGATTAAATGGTTTTGAAGCAATAAGCAGTGATTTGAGTGAAATTGTGGATTTATTAATTTCAACTTCAAATGCAATTAGGGGTAAAAAGTATGATAGAATCTCATTTTTATATGTAGATTCATTAATCGATATCGAAGATGTTCCAGAGAATTTTATCAATCATGTTATCAAACACGTCATGGATTCTGTGATTGGTAAATCAAGATTACACTCTCATTGTCTGATATTCGGCGATCTAGACTCTATATTGGCGGCTAGACTTGAGTCTAAGAAACTACAAGGATTGGAAAATCAAAGATTTATGCCCCCGTTTGAATTATTCCTTTCATCTACCAACGGATTCTCTAAAACAAGTTTGGCTGAATTACAAGATAAGATTCAACATTATGAGATACGATGGGGGAATCGTTGGTATATATCAGAATATGAAGATACGCATATCGATTGCGAGCCGCCAATGTTCGCTTTTACTGCACCAATTTGGGACGGCAATTGGTCTTCTTCGAGAGAAATTAGTGGCGAACAAATTATTACTTAGTTTATTAACAGAAAACCATGGCGGACGACCATGAAATCACTGTTGTACTAAATCCGTACAGAGACCATACTTTCTCTGACCTTGAGAAATTTGTGGATCAAATACTGCAAAATTCAGACTACATCGAAATTGGGCGAACTAGACTGAGGGCTTTGACACGGAAACCCACCACGATCAATATTCCAAGAGTAAAAAATATACTTCTACTTTCACATAGAATTGTAACAATAAAACAATCTAAAGATGATGAATTTACTGTAGAGGTTGGGATAAATAATACTAACAAGCCAATCGAACCTAATTCCAACACAAGAAAGTGGAAGACAACAGAGCAGGAAACCATCGATTTCCTAAAATTACTACGATTATCCCAGATGATGTTTGCAGCTCATTTTTATCGTGGACCAGAAGAAGATGGAAAATTTGTAATTACCGCAGATCTGAGAAATTCTCTTGAAATCATAGAGTCTTATGTCGATGGAGGCTCAAACCATAATGAAATAAGGGAACAATATGAAACTCTCAGCAAATATGTAGAGGACCGATTAACGAAATTGAACGAAAAATTAAACGGCGAAATTAATGAAGACCTAAATGCTGAACTAGAACTTAGTGATACATTTTTTGACAAGTATGTAAGGATCCCAGAACCGGATGTTATAACTCCTAGAATGTATAATCTGTCTTCTGTTAGAGATGACATCATTGACTATTATAGAGATGTTATGCGGAATGCAATTATGTCGCTTTTCCAATTAAATACACCAGAAAACGAATCGACGGAATTAAAAGTAAATGTTGTTGATATTAACACTACTCTTTCAGACAACAAACAACCTTATTCTCAAGTAATGACGTTAGCCGAACAGATTTTACCAGCCATACCGGACGATGAAGAAAAAGCAAGGGGTGTTGTAAGTGAAATAATCAATAAATGTGAGGGGGATATATCGCTAAAGATACTTTTAGTAGATCCTCCAACCAAACTTTCTGATGAACTTGAAGAAGTAATGGAAGAATACAATCTTGAGCATGTGATGGAACAACAATTAAAACAATTCATCCCAGGAGTCTTGGAAAAACAGGGGAAAGATATCAAAAAACTGTTTCAGGATAGCAGTAGCCAGAGAATAAAACTGGCATCAATAAAAACATCATTACAAGAGTTGTATGATTCTATTGAAGCGCTTAGAAGCGGAAAAGACGCAAAAACAGATTATGGTGATTTGAACAATGATTGGGTAAATCTACAAACAGAACTTTCTAAATGCGCCACCCATAAAAACCTCCAGCAAGTCATGACAACGTTAAACTCCGTTGAGGTTAAGTTAAGGGATTTGAAGAGGAAGGTCAGGAATAAATCCTCAAATATACATGTTGATGGTTCAGTACTGTGGTTAGGCTTGGGTCAAGCAGGCAGTCAGATATTAAGGGAATGTTTGCTATACTGTCTCGATAACTTGAACGACGCAAGGTGTTCAGCGTTATTGGAAGGGTTGGGAATTAAGGATCAAAAGCGATTTGCAAAGAATTTGTTAGATAGGAAACATAATGACTCACAGATACGCACACAAGCGGAAAATGAACTGAGAACAATCTGTGACCAAAACTTGCATATTATGGCGATGAATTTAGGGGGAGAAATTGATGAATTGGTTGAAGAAGGCCAACCAGGTTATTTCTTGTGGGGCGATAGTATAATCGAATCAGAGTATTCTTCAATTCGTAGAAAGCGGGTGAACACAATAAAACTCGATCAAGAACAAAATGGTGCAGGTGGCAAAACAGGTTTAGGTAGAGCGTATGGCTTTGCCCGAGAGGCCGAAATTAAAGAAGCATTAAGCCAAGTAGGCAGAAAGGGTGGGAGAAACCCAGACCACATCATAGTGACTCATTCATTCGCAGGCGGTAGTGGAAGTGGAATGGTACTACCAGTACTACAAATGCTCCGAAGCCAATTTGATAGTGACGCAATGATATGGGTGATTTCGGTTGGTGAAGGGGCTTCTGAAGCAAGAATTAGTGCTGATTTCAACACTCCGTTTATCATTAGTGACATACTGCAAGCTCATTATGATGGAATCCACTCGCCTATGGAACCATTTACCTTAGCTGACTGGAGTTATAACAAAGCAATGTTACAGCAATTACATGGAGAAATGGTTAGTGATCTGCAGCAACTGAATCCTATTTTGGAACAAGATGAGAATCGCACATTTACAGAAAATTTTGTCAGCATTAATCAAGGCAAACTATACAATAGCTCAATGCGCAGTAGGGATAACTTTGCGTCGTTAGCCCGAGCCAAACTTTATGATGATAGTAAAAAAATCGACGAACAGGACATTACTGTTTCAAATTTGTTAGCCATACTTCCGGCAACTGAAGGTGAAACGGATGCATTTAATGCATGGTGTGATAAATTTGATGATGTTGGTCGTAGGCCTGCAATAATTTTCTGGAATAAATGGATTGAATGCATGTCAGACCCAATAGGTTCCCACATTTCAGCCAAGGAAAAGGGTAAACAGGTAACAGGCCTTTCAGGAGATGATAACAATTCATCTACCCCCAACATTACAGTTGCACACATAGACCTTATGTTTGAACACATCAAGCAACAAAACCCAGATCTTGACGGAAAAACCAATCAGAGAAAAAATCTCATCCCATTAACGGATGAATTGCGACTTCTAATGCAAACTTTAAGGAAACCTTTGGAGAATAAATCACCCGAGGAAAAGAAAGCAACCTTTGACAAAATTAGAAAGATATTTGACGCTTATTCAATGCATCTAGAGAGCTATAATAAAATCAGACGAGATTTAACCAAGCGCGTTCAAGCGTTGAGTAAGTCAAGTAATGATAACGGAATTAAGAACATAATTATCAGCAATGCTCACCTTGAAAGAGGAGTTAAGAGTTCTGGCATCCCGGTAGAAGAAGCAACCTATACCGTGTTTAACGCAGTTGTCTTTGACTTGATAATGAACATTATTGGCTCCCAACTCCCTTCCGATGATTATATTTCTGGAAAGATGGAATACTTTGACCGGCAAGACTTGACAAATCACACGAAACCACCAATGGTAGTCGGCTTGATGGAACTTTTAGATACCAACAGTTTGGGAGAAACTTTCCATCCAGAAAGTAGTTTAATGACTAGCAAAGAAATCAGTAATGCTTTTGCCGACACCCTCCAGGCTAAAATGGTTTATGATGATAAACCAAATCCATTCTTCGCAAAGAGTTTTGAGATTGGAGGCGGACCGACCTTCCTACTTAATTCCTTATTTGGCGTTAGACTCGCATATCTTCTTCAGCATAACCCTTATACTTTAATGAATCAAACCGAACCAGAAAAATTGGTTGAGTTTACTAAAGATATTGAGGATAAGTGGAATGATGAAAACATAGTTTTGTTCAATCAAAAATATTCTACTAGGTATAACCTTAGAGCACAAGGTTTCAATGAATTACACATGGTAAACATGCTAAGGTGGATAACTACCATAGAAAAGGACACGCTTAATAAAATTCTTTGCGGTCCCGAGATAGGTGGCCTCGATGAATATAGGTTAAACGAAGTTCCGAACCTATCACTAAGAAAGCTCAGAACATCTCACGAAATCTCAAATTATGCGTTGAAGTCTGGCAAAGTTGACTTAGATGTCCTTCAAGAGGAATTGCCAAAATTGGGTATTTGGACAGAAGAAGTATTAGCAGCCATGTCTCCAAGTTATTTACATTCATATTTAATATCCAGATTTTTAGACAAAGCCCTCGTTTCGTTAGAAAATGAAGATGGGCAGGAAGTCGCGATTTTCAATAGAATTATACCGCCGTTAGCAGAAAATTTCCAACCAAGTTCTATAATAAGTGATAAGGCGGAACTGAAAAATACTGTAAAAGATATTAAAAAACTCAAAAAAGTGGGGCTTTATCAAAAACTAGAATCCTATTTGTCTGCACACGGCCTGACGTTACAGGAAATTGACGCACCGGTGGGTTCTGATGATGATAAGATACTAGTGTTACGATTACAACCCAAAATACATCGATATTTGTCTGTAGTAAGAGATTCAACCTCTGGACCCAATAGTAAAATCTTGCCATCGCAAAGTTTGGCCGGCAGCATAGCTAGATATATTTCGCCTGACTCAAATACTGAAGTTATTGGAACTTATTCATCACCAAAATTTGGCAAATCTGTGAACAAATTAAACAATTTGCGATACCTTGGATTGTTACCAGGTGAGAAATCCCTTGATTTCGCCCAATTATTGAGGATATTCCTTTTGAATACGACAACAACAATCTCAGAGATAAACAATTCACTGTCCCATGTTGCAAAATCAAATTCTGTAGATTTGAATGAGTTTAGTGAATATGGTGAAAGTATGATTCAGATAAAATACAATCAAAGTGATTTAGAATTATATGATAAACCAAACTCAATAGTTCGTCAAGCGAAGATTCTAAGGCAAAGAATGATAGCAAGCAAAGACTTCATTGAAAATTATGGTAAAGCCTATGATAATGCCAGCCTTGCTGTTGATTTTTTGCTCGGACTCATCAAGGATATCGAGGAGCTAACAGTTGAAAATGAAGAAGAACTATTCTACATGTTACAGAAAATGCAAAATCTGGTCAAGGAAACAAATTATTCGGCAGCAAAAAGTCAAGCTGAGAATAAAGATACACCAGATGATTCTGTTCCAGCAGAAATTGACTCGCATGATGTAGAAAACAATGAACAATCTGCGACACAGTATTCTGTTGAAATACTATTACAAATCCGAAGACTTATTTTCGATTTAGCAACAGTATTCAACGAAGCACTTACACAGTCAAAGTATATGTCAAAGAACTACTCAACAGAAAGAGTTCATTTCCAAATGAGCGGGTTTAGTGACAGAATCATTGGTGTACCTTCTGGTATGTTGATACAGGTGCATACAAATAGTTCTTCAAGGGGAGACATAGATGAGTACAGGAGATCATTGAGGGGGAGTATCAATTCATCAATAGGAGCCATAAAAAATACAAAAGAATTCTTTACCAAATCTAACTTTGGGCCAGCAGCATCAGTGACTACGACACTTCAGCAGGCACCGGTAAATGAGGCAGCATCGCATTTCCGATCGGTGATGCAACATCTATCAGGCAATGACCCTGACTCATATCTTGAAGAAACAAAACTTCACCCATATGTTTTCCTTTACAATGTATTGTGGCTTAGTGCTAACATACACAAATGGACTAACAATGACAATATTGGCTTTGCTAAGAAGTTCATTATCCCTTTGACGGTAATCGAAAATCATTATCAAAACCCGCATGACATTAAAGGTGCAACTGATGTACTTGTAACAGATGCAGTATTCCAAGGAAGCGTTGAAGTTCCGCAGTGTGATATCAGGGATTATGAAAGTTCAAAGAATGAACAAGAAGATTACCGGAGTATATTCCATCTGGTTTCCTTAATGGCCTATCGGCATAAATTAGCCATTGGAAAAGACGATGAATTTAATGAAAAATTCGGAGAAGAAATCTCGGAATTGTCCAAAGATGCAAGGTTAACCAAGAAAGCAACTTCAATACCGTCTGAAATTCTTGAATCTGATGAATCTAACTCGGATGATGATGATGGACCATTAGATGATTTTGATTTATTGCTTCAAAATATGGAAGCAGAAAATAAGGGCGATGGCCTAGAAGATACCTTGCTCTCAAGAGCAAGTGCATGGATGATTGCATACAGAAATTGGAAGAAGTTTTGTAACAACTAATATCCGCTCTCAGACATCTGTGTTTACTCTAGAAGTAAAAGTACCTGATAATCAACTAATGCGTATTTCAAATATAATCTATACTAGCAGGATTGTGTCCAAGTTCGGGAGCGAGGACCAATATGACATTATTAACAGATTGAGAAACTTACCCATTGATTTGTCAAAAGAAGTGCTAAGTGACATGAATATTGGTCGTAACCAGTGAGCGATACAATTGCTGACGGGTCTATCTGAGGCGGGCAGTCAAGGCTAGACTCGGGGGCAACATCGTGTAAAATAAGTACGATTTGTTTAAAATAAACCTGACTATGAGAAGTCGTATATATTGTCCCAGTATTCATCTAATATCGACAGAGCCTTTGTTGGTTCAACAACAGACAGGTATCCATCACTCTCCGAGATGAGTAGGTTCATTTTTGATAGTTTATCCAATGCATCATCCACCTCAAAATCGATGTCAAAGGAAAATTGCTGTCTTAACCAAAACTCAACCTTGTTATCTAGACTCTGTTGATTGTATTTTTCTTTGTCTAACAAAATAAAAAAATAGGCTAACAGAGCTTCTTTTACCTCTTGCTCTTCTCCAATGCCAACAACCGTATTGATTACTGCAGAATTGTTTGCTTGGCCTTTGAAGTACATATCCTTAGATACTTGAGTTTGGAACTTCTCCCTAGTTTTTTGATAAGAGATGTAGGTTTTTACTACATATGATGCTATAGCAGTGAGTAAACCACCAAGAACTGCGGTGCCAGAATCTCCCGCTTCATTACCAAATAATATTGGGACATATTTGATTCCAAGTGCTACTAATCCACCTATTAGAGGGGCAGCAATTTTTATTTTGTCTAAATTCCTCATCAAGGGGGTCGTATTTGGGAATATTGTTTCCAAATCTAATTTTGGAACCGAACGAAAGAGACGCAGGTGAACTCCATTCGCTTCTTCATCACCCGGATAGTGTTTTTTCCTTTTCTTTTCAGCTAAAAACCAAGATTTATCCTGGTATTGAATTATTTGTAGTACCTGATTGAAGGTGTCAATCTCTACCTCTTGATTTTTCAGACCGAACATTGAAGTCTTGACATCAGTAAATTTCATTTCGCCGAGTTTGTAAAGTTTCATTATTTGAAATTCATCAAATCTCACATCAAGACTAATTGGTAAAATATCTTCCCCTTCCAGTGCATTCTGAATCTCTTCATCGGTTATTTCCTCCCAGTTTCCATCAACTAGGGATTTTTCTAGGGCATTGATGAAATCCCCTTTCCTTGAAGTGTCTATATCGTCTGGAGTATCTGGATCCATTTCTTCATAAAACGCTTTCATTTTACTTATCAAAGAGTAAGAATGATGATGATATATGGCCTCTATCATCGTACATAAATCATTTAATTTGTTGGCCTCAATATCATCAAGTGTCCAGTTTCGCAGTAGTTTCTGTTTTATTCTGGTCAAACTTATGGGTATGTACTGCTGTCTTACGTCCATTGCTTAGGTATAGTTTGATGAATGATATAATATTTGTTGGCTATATCAAAGGAACTACTGAGAGTAATAGTCAAATAGACTTGAAATTAATTATCTCTCTTTAGAAAATTATAATTCGTATTTTTGCCAGTCTGTGTCTGAATTTACTGGCCGATAGTATTTGTTACCATTAAATTGAGTCCACTCATATCCATTGTCATCTGTTGTAATAGGGGGTAGTTCTTTGTGTGGTTCTGCGCCAGAAAAATTATCCTTTTTGGGCAGTATTTGATCAGAACCTTCATTTTCTTCCTCGGAATTTCTTCTCAGATAAATAATAATCAGGGTAACTACAATAATAGCACTAATAGGACTGGCAATTGTAAGCACTGGATGTGCTTTTACCCATCCCAACACAGTCCATTGACAGCCATTAGGTGTGTCTGGATAAGGGTCATCAGGACATGAATCGCCGTTCAGGCCGCCGGTATTATCTCCAAATCCA
>Ga0163109_10000609_pt1 | contig 28517 bp, 19 predicted proteins | sample CRUFie1St13metaG_FD_108704 | JGI IMG/M metagenome (GOLD analysis project Ga0163109, IMG submission 108704) | Marine microbial communities from the Costa Rica Dome - CRUD Field 142mm St13 metaG | ecosystem: Environmental > Aquatic > Marine > Oceanic > Photic zone | place: Costa Rica: the Eastern...
CTGTAAAATGCGACACCCCGGCCTGGCCCCTTGCGAGGCGCTTCATCGTAGCGGTCACCTTCATCGTAGCGATACAGCCACAGCACCTGTCCGCTGGTGGCATCGAGTGCCACTACGTTACGGGTGTTGGCGATGTTGGCGTAGAGGACGCCATTGATTTCCAGGGGCGTGGAGGGGTTAGCGTAGTCTACAGTCGTGCCGAAGTTTTCTGTAGAAAATGACCAGGCCAGCTCCAGTTCGCTGACGTTGTCTGCGTTGATCTGATCCAGCGGTGAATAGCGATGTGCCCAATCGCCTCCGTAATAAGTATTCCAGTCACCGTCATTGACCGTTGTGCTCTGCTGGCCCAGGACCGATGATAAGGGGCTGGCAGTCAGCAGAGCCAGCGACAATGGCGCGAAAGAAAGGACGTTTTTTATTTTTATTGCCATGGGATTTTCCCTCTGAGTCGCGAGTTAAGGTTATTTAGTTTCCACTTTTTCCGACTTGTCCTAATTTAGTCAATGACACCCCGATTGACCAGTGTCCTCCGGAAGTTCTCACCAACTTGTGACCCCTCCCGATAGAGCACGGCGGGAGTGCCAATCGGTGCCGGCACGATAATCGGACTGTGGCTGCCCTGACTGGTATATCGCTGGCCGGTGAAAGCATGCTTGTAGTGACCTGCAGGCAGGCGTATCTCAATCTCGTTCACACCCGGGTCCAGCACTGGTGCGAACCAAAGCTCGGAGCCAACAAGCATCTGTTGATAGGACAGCGTCCAGAAAATCCGATCCTCCGGATAGTGGAGGAACGGATGTCGGAGAACTGGCCAGCCGCGCTCGGCAGCCTCACTGACCAGCGATTGCCGATAGTCGTGCCAGGCATTGTAGACATTTGAAAATCGGGCGATGTGGCGCAGAGTTTCCTGATCAGTATCGAATTGATGTGACCAGTCGGGCCGCAGACCCTCGTGCGTGCGGAATATGGACTGAAAAGCGCCGAGTTCAATCCAGCGCAGCATCAGTTCCTTGGTTCGACGGATCGAAACGGGCGCCCCTAGCGCCTCTGCTTCGAGGGACAGCCATCCGCCGACGTCGCTGTGATTAAACGCAAAACCGGAAAGCCCGCTGGTCAGCAGCGCCGTAACCGAAGTTTTTATGCCGTCATAGTTGTCCCAGTTTGACGCTTGATCGCCCGCCCAGAATAGGGTGCTGTGCCCCGGACTTCGGGTGTAGGCAGCGCGCATGAAAAAAACAGCCTCGTCGCCCATATCGGCTTCTTCGATGGCTTCACGGTTCAGGCTGGCCCAGAATTCCGGATATCGATTGTGGTTTGCCGTCGGGTTGCTGCCGTCGAAAAGCTCGGCATTCAGCGGTAAAGCCTCACCAAAATCCGCCATCCATCCTGACAGGCCGACGCCCAGCATCTCTTCTTTGATGACGGACTTCATCCACTCTCTGGCGTCAGGATTGGTTACGTCCAGCACGTAGGCCAGAAAATTTGCTCCACCTGTTGTCGCCAGAGAGCCGTCGCTGGTGCGAATCAGATATCCCCGATCCCGTGCCTCCTGATATAGATTGCGGCGAAAGGCGTCCTTGCCAGAGCTTAGGACATCGTGGAAATAGGGGTTGATATAACCCATGACGCGAATGTCATCGGTCTGCAGAGCCTCGACCATGTCCTGCCAGCGCGCGTAACGGCTGTCATCCAGCTCCCAGTTCCACCAGAGTCTGAAGCCCTGGGCGACTTCGCGCTGCCCTTGCCAGTCCTGCATCCACATGGCGGAAAGCGTGGCTTGCTCTTCCTGCAGGGCAGACACGGCTTCAAGTATGCGTTCGGTCCCGCCCTGAATGCCCAGAATCAGTCCTTTGGTTGCCCAGTCCGGCAGTGCTCGCATACGTCCTGAATATGCGGTATAGCGCTCAATGAGCTCCAGCGGAGATTTTCCGATAATGAGTCGCGCCTGCAACTCACCGGCATAGGTCTGCATCACAATCTGATCGTCCCGGCGCAGATCGAACACCGAGTATTCTGCATTTTCCAGCATCAGAGAACGTATTTCTGTGGTGATGAAGTGGGGAATTGGCGCGTAGGTTGAATACCATTCCCCGGCAGCGCTGATGCTTCTCTCATCAAACCAGTCGGTTAACGGCTGGGCACCCCGGGAGAGACCCTGCTCGTCCACCATGATTGGGATGCGTGAGCCTTTGAAATCGAAAGCGCTGTATTGCTCGCCAAAGCCGAAGACCCGCTCATCGCCCGATGAGGCGAAAGCGAGGCCGGTTCTGCCGATGGATGAGTGGCTCACGCGCAGGCGCATTTGCAGCTGGCCCACATCGGCCTGAGTCAGAAGCAGCTCATAAGGCACTGCGCCGATATCGCCACAGGACAGTTCTCCTTTGATTGTCAGGGTTCCACCACTTAGCGAATCCGCATCGACTGTATGGGCGTCACATTCGAGGGTGGTGTTTTCGATCATGTGACTGAAGCCAGTGCGAGGTTCAGCGGTCACTGAAGCGCCTGCGGCGAGGACAAACCCAGCCCCGGGCTGACTTTGCCAGTAAACCCGCTGTTCATCGTTGGCTGCAGAAATGGTCAGTCTGGCGCCGTCGGGGTCGGATGCTAGCCAGGCGACGCGGAAGTCGCCCAGCATATGCGTCCAGGAACGCTGCTCAGGCTCACTCACCCTGAGCAAAGGGGCGGTCACCTCAGGTGCAGCTTCATTCATAAACTGCGCGCTGGCTGGCCCAGCGACAAGCATCAGCGCCCACAAAGTCCAAAGGGTGATCCGGCTTTTAGACACTGTAGCGAGCCAATCCTTCTTCGTCCAAATTGCAGCCTATGCCCGGTCGATCGGTGAGCAAGAAATCGCCCGCCTCCCAGACAAAAGGTTCTTGAATGATTTCGTCGAAGAAACCAGCTGATTTATAAATGCTTTCCTGAATGAGGAAGTTCGGAACATTGGCGCAGATTTGTATGGCCGCAGCGGTGATGATCGGTCCTCCCCAGATATGCGGCGCCATCAGCACATAATTCACTTCTGCCAGCGTTGCGATTTTCTTGCAGGCCGTGATTCCGCCAGCGCTGCCTAAATCAGGTTGTGCAAAAGCGCAGGCACCTTCCACGAACAGGTTCTGGAATTCATGTGGTGATACCAGCCGTTCACCGGTTGCGATAGGAATAGAGGTTTCCCGCGCGATTTCACCCATCTCTTTAAAGTTGCGTGGCGGGCAGGGTTCTTCGAACCAAAGGGGGTCATAAGGCTCCATGCGTTTGGCCAATCTTACGGCAGCGGAGGGCGTGATCTGTCCATGTGTCCCTATGAGAATATCTGCCCGCGTTCCGATTGCTTCTCTGATCGCCTCACAGGCGCGTTCCGTGTGGTCATATTCGGCCTGAGTTAGTTCCCAGGGCGCGCCGGTGCCACCGCTGTCTCTGGACTGTGGAATCGGGTCAAACTTCAGGCCAGTGAAGCCCTCGTCCACAAGGCGGGCGGATTGTTCAGCGAGCGCTTCTGGACGTTGAGTCCAGTTGCGGATGGTTTCCGCACCGGCGGCCATGTTCACGGTATCGTATATATAGGTGTACGTACGGATCCGTTCGCGATAGGCGCCACCGAGCAGGCTGTAGACGGGGACGCCATGATGCTTGCCGACAATGTCCCACAGGGCCGTATCAAACGCACTAATCACACCAAATCTTGCGTAATCGGCATGCTGATGAGTGAGCCCTCGGACCATGCGATGGTAAAGTGTTTCCGGGTTCAGTGGATTCTTACCTTCAAGATATCGGGCGAAGGTTTCCTTAATCATGAGCTTGTAGCTGCCGGTCAGGCCTCCAAACGCATTGAGCACGGCAGTTTCTCCCCAGCCCACCAGTCCGGTATCGGTTTCAAGCTTAACGAAAAACCAGGTTCCGCCGCCCCACTGGGGGGGCGGCGTCCTGATGACGTAGGGCGTGACCTTGGTCAGTGTAGGAACCGAGTTGATACTGGTGCTGGCGTGGCTGGTCTGCGCGAATGCACGCGTAGCCGGAACCGCCATGGCCAGACCGGTGGCCCGAATGAAATGTCTGCGATTTTGTTTCAAGAGGCTTGCTCCTCCGGAGCTTGTTGTTCTTGTTAGTTCTAATCAGAATAATAGGGGTGAACTGAAAAATACAGTGGTTTAGACTTGCGTGTCCTGTCTGCACAAGCACAAATAAATATAAGGGAAACGAAAACATGAAACGCCGATACCGTAACGCCTGGCTTGCTGCCCTGAGCCTCACGCTGCTGTTCTCTCACTTTGCCAATTCGCAAACCGATGAACACCCCAACGTGGTGCTGATTCTTGCTGATGACCTAGGTTTTACCGATATTGCACCCTTCGGCAGCGAGATTGATACACCAAACATTGCAAGGCTGGCCGACTCCGGACTGTCGTTCACCAACTATCACACGGCAGCAAACTGTGCGCCCGCCCGTGCCATGTTGCTGACGGGGGTAGATAGCCACCGCAATGGCGTTCCCAACATTCCAGAGTCGATTCCGCCAGAGCAGCTTGCCTATGACCATTATCAGGGCGTGTTGAGCCAGAACGTGGTGACTTTGGCCAGCCTGTTGCGCGACAGCGGTTACCACACCTACATGACTGGAAAATGGCACCTCGGCCACACCCCGGACCTACTGCCGTCAGCCCGTGGCTTTGAGCGCACAATCGCAATGGCTGATACCGGAGCGGATAACTGGGAGCAACGAACCTATTTGCCGATCTACGATGAAGCGCATTGGTATGCAGATGGTCAAAAGCATACGCTGCCTGATGACTTCTACTCTTCCGAGTACTTTATTGACAAAACTATTGAGTTCATCAGTGCGAATGAGTCGGACGATAAACCGTTTTTTGCTTATATCCCCTTTCAAGCTGTTCACATGCCAGTGCAGGCGCCCAGAGAATTTTCAGATAAATATGCGGGCGTCTACGACCAGGGCTGGACTGTAATGCGTGAACAACGGAGGCTCGCTGCTGAAGAGGTTGGAGTAATACCGGAGAACACAGATGCTATAGTGACACCTGGCACTCTAAATTGGAATTCTCTCACTGAAGAGCAGAGAGACCATCATGCGAGACGCATGGAGGTCTATGCGGGAATGGTCGATGCGATGGACATGCACATCGGAAGGTTGATGACCTATTTGGAGGGTATAGGAGAATATGAAAACACGATTTTCATATTTACTTCTGATAACGGTGCAGAGGGTTCACCGTTAATTAGTCCAACCGGGGACTCAGTATTGGACCCTTGGTTCGAAAGGGTCGGGTATGAGACCGGCATTGAGAACTTAGGAGAGAAAGGATCATGGGTTGGCATTGGTCCAAGCAACGCGACAATTGCCGCTTCACCGTTGGCCTACTATAAATTTCATGCGAATGAGGGTGGTCTTCGCGTGCCACTAGTCATGTCAGGCCCAGGCATTTCCCGGCGCGGAGAGCTGAGTGACGAATTTGTCTTTGTGACTGATCTTGCGCCAACCATACTCAGTCTTGCCGGAGTGAATGATCATGGTGGTAGCTGGCAGACTCGCGAGGTAGAGCCAATCGTGGGCAAAGATTTTTCCAGCTATCTGCAGGGCCATGCGGGTCCAATCCACACTCCGTCAGAGCCGATAGGATACGAAATGGGTGGCAGTGGCGCTCTCTTCAAAGGCGACTACAAGATAGTGATCAATAAATTTGAACAGAATGAGTCCGAATGGCATCTTTTCAACATCAAGACTGATCCCGGTGAAGCGAATGACCTGGCTGAGGTGGAGCCAGAATTGTTGGCTGAGATGCTGGCCGATTACGAACAATGGGCGTCGAGCAACAGTGTCTTGCCCATGCCAGAAGGATATAACCGGGCTCGAACCATCCTGCCCGGATTCAGGCGCTAGTGGCCACTGAATAGACAATCTATTTTTCAATTCAGGTATCGCTTATCGCCACCGATCCAATTCGTTGTCGGGAGCAGATGAGTTATTTTGGTCATGTTTCCTATCGAATCGTTGAAGAATTGGAGTCTGATTGCCCCACGATAGGCCCGATTCTCACCTTCAAGATCAGGAGAACCTTTTAGCCAACTTCTCATCTGCTTTTCTCCTCTTTCTGGTCTCCCGCACTTCCGGAAGTGTCTTCCCTGTCGCTGACGTCCCTGTCAGGCTCGGTGAGAATAATAACTTTGGAGTCTTCACATGGTTTCCAAAATTGCAGCGGGATTGAGCGTTGCAGCCTTTGCCATTTTCGCGTCAGGCGTGGCTGCCCAGCCTGATAACGCGACTCATATTCCGACCGAAGAAATCATGACGGTTTTTCAGAATTAGGGAGAGACCATTGATCAGCAGATTGGCGTGGTTGGAATTGGTGATGACATCAATGTCGCCGTCGGAGTCCTCAAGTGTGTTGGTACGCGCACTGAAGGTGAGGAAGTGACCGCGATTGTGCATCACCGGGTAACCGAGGTGTACTATGTGCTCGACGGTTCAGGCATTCTGATGACGGGCGGTGATGAATCTGACGCCCTTGAGTTTCCGGCAGATAATAGCTCGGTACTCATATTGATCGGGCCCAATGCACGCCGCACGATAGTCAATCGTCAAGAGCAGACGGTTAAGCCGGGTGACATTGTTGTGATTCCAGCGGGTGTTCCCCACGGATTCCGTCACATTCAGGATCAGGTGACCTACCCGAGCGTTCGGGTGGATCCGGATCAGACCTTACCAACTGGTTATGCTCGTCCTTCAATCGCAGATTAATCAGGATCTGACGTCCGCGTAGCAGTGCTTCCGGCTTTTGCCGGAGGTGCGGCTGGCGGCGCTGGAGCCAGTCATTGGCTGGATTATCACCGGCGGGCGCCGGTTGGATCCTTGGTCCTAGTCTGGCCTGTGACCGTGATAAACTCCTTCCATGAGAATCTGTAATGTGTCCCTCTCGGCCCTGAGCGTGCTGTTGGGACTGGTCAGTCCACTGCGTGGAGCTGAAGACGCCGCGCCCGCCCTTACCCAATGGGGACAGCCCGATCTGCAGGGGGTCTGGAATTTCTCTTCTGAGGTTCCCTTGCAGCGGCCGGCACACTTTGGCGATCGTCAGTTCCTGACCTCCGAGGAGATAACGGCGGAGCAGGGGCAGCGGCTTTTGCGTATCGGAAGTCGCGTCCCGGTCCGCTCGGCTGAAGGCGTTGAGGCCTTGTATAATGACAATATCTGGGCGGAAAACCGCAGCGACATAAATAACGTGCGCACTTCGTTGATCGTCTTGCCGGACAACGGACGCCTGCCGTCTGTTCAGGCCGGCATCAATCATCAGCCGGGCGGAGAGCGCGATGTGCCCGGAACGCGACCGGTGCGCTTCGCGGTTGGTGGTATCGGCCGGACGGGCCCGGAAGACCGGGGTGTTTCAGAACGCTGCCTGGTTGGTTTCAACAACATGCCGCAGCTGATGCCCAGCGTATATAACAACAACATACAGATCGTGCAGAATCGGGATTATGTCGTTATTCTCTCGGAGATGGTGCACGATGCGCGAATCATTCCCCTGCGAGGCGGCGCCCGGCTATCCGATGACATCGGTCTGTGGTCCGGCGACTCCCGCGGTCGCTGGGAGGGCAGTACGCTCGTCATCGAGACCCGTAACTTCAACGGTCTGACTCAGAGTTTTGCCGGCTACGGTTCGTCGAGTAACAAATTGCTGGTAGAACGGCTCGCGAAAGTGGGGTCGCGCTCAATCAGCTATGAATACACCATTACCGATCCGGATACATTCAGCGAACCGGTCTCGGTGATTCTGCCGCTGACCAAAGTAGACGCACAACTTTACGAATATGCCTGCCATGAGGGCAATTACGGGATGGCGAATATGCTCAAGGCGGCCCGGGCCCTTGATGCGACAGCGGAAATGGACCGCGTGGCTGATCTGTTCCGGGACCGACAATAGACATTTAACTCTGTCAGGAGCCCTCAACTTGTCCAGAACCCTGAAAATTCTACCGTTATTGCTTGCGCTCGCTTCCTGCATCACGCCAAGCATTCGCGATTGGCCGGATGAGATTCCGCCAAACAATCTTTTCATACGTGCCTATCGGGCTGATGCGACAAATCAGGTGCTGCAGTCTGAGCAGGCCTATCTCGAATGGATTCTCGGATTTTATCAGGGAACCCTGATTTATCCGACTGGCTGGCTTGATGTGGAACGGCAGTTGCTGGATATCACAGAGCCGGAGCAACAAGCGGTGCTTGCCTCGCGCCTTCGTAATCTTGGGATTCTAATAGGGGCTGAATGGGCAAAGGAAAATGAGGCTAGGCTGATAGACAATCGCATGCTTGCTCTTTGGGGCTCTACTCTGCAACTGATGCAGACAACAGACGCAAGACTGGGCGCGATTGAACTTGTTTCGCAGGACATCGAAGCGTTGTTTGCTGGCAAGCTGCAAAAAACAGACATTGTGGAAGCCCGATATGCCGAGCGCCTAGGTTTTGAGATCTTCGGAGATTTTTAAGCCCAATGATTACAAGGCCCGTGCAAGCCACAGACAGGCGGCCCGCTCCCGCGCACGGTTTATGCCGTTTGACCTCCACTGAACCCGACGCCTCACGGGGTGCATCGACTCCAAACCCCGATCAAGCTGTCCCACAGTGCTTCTCAGATGGGATCACCGGGAGGCATTTGCAGGGCTGGTGCCGTTTCTGAGCTCGGGGCACGCTGCTGCCACCGGCGAATCTCTGCGGCCGTCGCTTGCTCCTGGGCCGTGGTGCTTCTCCTGCTTTCCAGCTCACTGGCAAGCGCGTTCAGCCGACTGGCCAGCACTGCTCTCACTTCTCCGGAGCTTTCTGTATTGCCGGCCTGAGCGATCATTTCATCGACTGTGACCCTCTGCACCACATTGAGGATTTTTTGGCCATAGTCGTCTTCAGGCGTCTCGGCACCCCAGGTGCTTTCCAACAAACTGTCGACCACTTCTTCCAGATTCGGGTAATCACCCATGCTGCCGTAGCTGACTAGCCTTTGCATGCGCGCCGGATGCAGCAGGGTTTGTACCGACAGGTTGGCGGACCCTTCAGCTGCCCCCAGGGCGTCGAATAGCAGTCCGCTTCTCCCGGGAAACGCTTCGCCCTGATTATGGCGATAAGCAGCAGGGGGCAGGAGCTGCAGGATGTTTTGTGGCAGTTTAAGAAAATTGACGTCGAGCGTGGAGAGGACAGTTTCCAGAGCTTCTCTTTGCTCTTCGCCGTCAACAACAGTAAATGGCGTTTGCCCGTCCCCGCGGACGGCATTGCGATAATCAGCGCCGCCGATACTCTGGGCCGCTGAGTTCAGCTGGAATCGATGATGCATATACAGTGGCAACAGCACATACTCGAGCTCGGAGTAGGGCTCGCCCTCGCGAATCAGCGTCGGACTGAAATTAGCCAGACCGATGCGACGCACTTCGATTTCCATCTTCAGCTGGTCTACCAGATTATCGCCATTGTCCCAGACGCTGGCATACTGATGGCCGGCGCCGACAAAATTATTGTTGTTGTGGGCCATGAACAGCAGACCCCGGTCCAGACTTTCCTGCACAATTTTTGCCAGCTCCTCTTTCTCGTCAGCGCCTGGCGGAAACTGTTCGTAGGAATACCGCACAGCCAGCTTGTCATACTCTCCTATCCGCTGCAGGTAGGCATTGGAAAAATCCAGCTGTTCGTTCTCCGTGATTTCCACCAGGGGTGCAGGATAATCCATGACACTCTCCCGGCCGTATGAACTGGCCAGATAGTTATGAGGGTATCCAAGGGTGTGGCCCACTTCATGTGCAGACAGCTGTCTCACCCGGTCGAGAGCCATGGTGACTGAGGCGTCGGTTTTGCCGCCGGCCGAAGACAAGTAATCGAAACCGTGCTGCAGACCCCGACCATGCAGGTAATCCTGTCTGAGCCGAAGGCTGCCCAGATTGACGTTACCCTTGATGATTTCACCGGTTCTTGGGTCCTGTACTGAGCCACCGTAGGAATAACCTCTGGTTCGCCGGTGGGTCCAATGAATCATGTTGTATCGAATATCCTGAGCGTCTGCGCCGGGCGGCAACTCCCTGACCTGAAAAGCATTTATGAAACCGGCAGCCTCAAAAGCCTGATTCCACCAGCTCGCCCCTTCGATCAGGGCGGTTTTGATTGGCTCGGGCGTGCCGGAGTCGACGTAGTAGACGATCGGCTCCCAGGGCTCGGATCGGACGGCATTTGGATCTTTTTTCTCCAGCCGGTGCCGGGCGACCAGTCTGACCTGTAGGTCTTCGTCAATGCCCGTACTGTAATCTTGAATGGTAGGTCCATTAGTGCCGATGCGCGGGTCTGCCAGACGAACACTGAAATTGTCATCTGGCAGTTTGACCAAAGAGTGATGCTGCCTGAGGGTGATGGCGTTCCCGTTCGCGGCAACGCCGGAAACCAATCTTCCGGGATCACTGCTGGCGAACGTCAGTAAGGTCTCGATTTCGACGTTTTCGGGAAAGGCCTTGGTGTTATCGAGATAAAACGCGCTGCGACTGACATCCAGAGTGAAGCGTCCCTGTCCACGATTGGCAATCGTGCCCGCAACGTCCCTGGCATCCCTTAAGAAGAAATCGGAGGCGTCAACCAGGACGCGTCCCTCTGTCTCCGCGATAATGTCAAATCCCCAGAGTACTGAAGGGGCAAATGAATCTTCGACCGCCTGCCGCTCCAGTTCATTGCTACTGGACGCGCGGTAGCGGTAGTTGGGCTGCATCAGCAAGAGGCGAGGTCCTATGCGTTTGGGCGACAGGACATAGGTGCCACTTAACTGACCGCGGTCAATACCGACGGGATTGGAGCCCAGACCCGACGCCATAGAGACCTGATAGAGGAATTCGGTGTCCAGCGAGTCGAACTCCCAGTACATCTGGCCCGTTGGGTCGTTCCAGTACAGAGTGAAGTATCCGGACAGTTGTTCGGCGCCGGCCACGGTGTCCTCGATTGATGGCAGACTCTGTGCCCGGGACACGGCAGGCCCGAGCAGCAGTGTCAGCATGCCTGCGGCAGCAATAAGGCGCCTTAGAGCGGGGCTTGTTCTCTGGTGCGGGGCTATGTTGCCTGATGACCTGGACAGTCGGGAAAAAGCAGATGTTGCCATGATGATGATCCTGACCCGCGTTGGGGCTCGACTCAAATTTGAAAGAGGTTGCGTGTTAAAGCCGGGACACAAGGCCGAAGATTATAAGCCGTATTAGTGCAATTTGATGCAGGAACCGGCGCGTTCTGTTTCACCTTGATGTGTGTCTTCGCGAGGTCGCTCTTGCCGGGACCAGATCCGGTGTCTGTCAGACCTGATTCGGCTTGACTTCGGTTTGGTCGCCAACCCAATCCCGGTCTGTCACGTTCCAGTTGCGAGCGAGATAAATGAACGGAGTATCCAGTGCCGCGATGAGCAGTTTGAACAGATATTTAGAGAGCGCTAGCTGCATGGCTGTGGTCAGGTCGACGACGCCCCACCACACCACAAGTCCATAGATCAGGGTGTCCAGCGCCTGTGAGCACATGGTGGATACGTTGTTTCGTAGCCACAGATGTCTGCCCTGAGTTTTTTGCTTGATTGCGTGAAAAATCCAGACGTCAAACCGCTGGCTGACGAGATAGGCCAGCAATGAGCCGAGGACGAAGCGTGGCGTAAAATCAAACAGGGTCGCCGTCGCCTCGTGCATGCGCTGAGCGAGTTCTGCAGTTGCGGGCGCTGAGGCGGGCAGATAGAACAGGCTCATGCTGATCATCACGATGATAATGACACTGACCGTAAATCCAATCATGACCGCCCGTGTTGCCTCTGCTCTGCCGTAGCGTTCACTGAGCATATCGGTCGCGAAATAGATGCTGGAGTAGAGAATGACACCCATGCTGGTTTGCAGGCCGAAAATCTCAGTGAGCTTGGGGCCTTGCAGATTTGCCAGCAGAAGGCTGATGACAATGCCGGCATAAAGCCCCTGTCTGCCGAACAGGCGGAACAGCAGAATCGCGAATCCTAGATCCACGGCAATGGTTGCAAACCATAGCAGCTCCTGATTATGAGTGAAAAGTTCAGTCATTAAAGTCATGTCCGTTTGAACCGTTGACAACTCTGATTAATGTTTACGAAGAGCTTATCCTACAGATCGATTCTATGTACTGCTGTGTTGTTTTAACACTCTCCGGTGATCGCTTGCTGGTTAGATCCAGACATTGCGCTCGCTCGTTATATTGCTTATGGAACTGATACAGATACTTCAGGGGATCGCGACCGTTTTGGTCGCTTTGCTGGCCGGCTCGATGCTGTTCTTCTCCCTCGTGATGGCGCCGCTTATTTTCATCAAGCTGGACATCGATATAGCCGGTAAATTTGTGCGCGCAGTGTTCCCCTGGTACTACCTGTTGATTCTGGTTCTGGCCGGGCTGGGCGCGCTGACTCTGATGGGTTTCGCGCCTCTGAATGCCGGCCTGATGGCGTTGATCGCCGCATCGACCGCATATTGTCGTCAATACCTTATGCCGCGGATTAATGAGTACCGGGATCGCTCGCGAGCCGGCGAGGCGGGGACCACAGAAATTTTTGACAAGCTGCACCGTCGCTCAGAAGTGCTTAACGGGCTGCAGCTGCTGGCAGTTATGGCCGTGCTGCTACATCTGGCCTTCGTCCAGTTCTCTTGAACCCTGTGCGGTTGGTTGTTCGTCATAAGGGCAAACTGGATGAGCACGGAGTAGTCGCGCAATTTCCAGTGGCACTGAGCTGTCGCCGCCGGTCGGGCAACAGCCACCCGCGATGTGGTGAGATCAGAGATTTCCATTAGGTTGCGGGCGATCTGCTTATTGCTTCTGCCAGCTTCCTCACACGCTACACCCCTTTCGGAGCCATGATGGCCTGATAGAACAGGCGCCGTGAGGTACTTCGGACATCAGGCAGCCCTTGTCCCGCCTGCTGGATCATTCCGACAAATACTACCTCTTCAACGGGGTCGATCCAGAACCACGTTCCAGCCGCACCGCCCCAGTAATATTCCCCACTTGAATAGCTTTCTGCTTCTACCGGATCTTCAATGACGGCAAAGTCGAGACCGAAGACAGTACCATTGCCGGCTCCGGACATTGGACCGGTCATCCCGGCAGGGGTCTGGTCACGTTGCATCAGTTCCACCGTCAGCGGGGCGAGGATGCGCGCACCATCAAGTTCGCCGCCATTCAGCAGCATTTGGCTGAAGCGCATGTAGTCGTTGGCCGTGGACACCAGGCCGCCTCCACCGGATTCAAAGGCCATGTCTACGGTGAAGTCTGCGCCGTCAAACATTTCACTGGGGATTAACTGACCCTCCGGACCGTACACGTACATCTGGGCGAAGCGGTTGATCTTCTCTTCGGGCACATGAAAATCCGTGTCAGTCATTTTCAACGGCTGAAAGATTCGCTCGTCGAGGAATTCGCCAAAGCTCATTCCGGACATCACTTCCACCAGATAGCCCTGTACGTCGACAGAGATGCTGTATTCCCAGCGGCTACCGGGCTGGTGCTTTAAAGGAATCTGTCCGAGTGCTGCGACAAATTCGGCATTGGTCATGCCCGCATCGAGAAGCCCGGCCTGCACGTAAGCGCTGTCTACCGCCGACTGAGCAAAAATGCCATAGGTCAGGCCCCCGGTATGGCTCATCAGCTCACGGATGGTCATCGGATGATCAGCAGGTTCCGTAACCATGTTGCCATCATCGTCGATGCCTGCGTAAACACGGAGATCTTTCATCTCTGGCAGGTATTTCTCGACCGGGTCTGACAGTTTGAATTTACCTTCTTCGTAAAGAATCATCAGAGCCACGCCGGTCACTGGCTTGGTCATAGAGTAAATGCGAAACAGTGTGTCAGGCGTCATGGGAGCCTGCGCTTCAATGTCCCGGTAGCCAACCGATTCAAAGTGCACCAGCTTGTTGTCTCTTGACGCGATCGTCACAGCACCTGAAAGCTTGCCCTCGTCGACAAAAGCCTGCATGGCTTGGGTCACTCGATCAAGGCGCTCAGAGTCCATGCCGGCTTCTTCGGGAGATACTCTTGCCAGAGCCTGCGCGGCAGGCGCTTCAGTTACTGTGGTGGTTTGCTCAACTGGCGCCGGCGCACAGGCAGCAAGCAAGCCAAGGATGACGAAAACGACAGGCGCTCTGAATGCGGCAAGCGCAGACAACAATGAGAATTTCATAGCTATTGCTCCTCTTATCCCAATGGCTAAGGCTATGGCTTCAGCCCGTGATTGTCCAGTTCGCCGGCGATGAATGAAACTTTATGTGTCAGGTGACGCAGGTGAAGGGGCATGTTGATAGAATCCGCGCCTAACAAATCTTACCGTTCGTCGAGGAAGGGATTCTTGCAACACTGGGCATTAACTGACTCCGGTCTGCTCCGGTGGTGTCTCTGGTTCACTCTGCTGAGCAGCGTAAGTTCGCCGTTGATGTCCCAAGAGTTGACAACGGAAACCCTTCTGGAAGATCGGGTCGAAGCCAAAAGTTTTCGAGCAATAAGAGTTGAGAATGCGCCGGTTATGGACGGCGTCCTTGATGACCCGGTCTGGCAACAGGCGCAGGTCGTTACGGACTTTCATCAGAGCCGCCCTGGGGACCATGCGGCGCCGTCCGAGCCGACTGAACTGTATGTTGTCTATACCAGTGACGCGCTTTACATCGGAGCGCGCATGTATGACCAAACGCCGGAGCTGATTGCTGCGCCGACGATCCGCCATGGCTTGGGCTTGCCTTTTGACGACCGATTGGTAGTGATACTTGACCCTTTCAATCAAGGAAGGGCGGGCTATCGGTTTGAAACCAATTTAAACGGTGTTCGTCATGACGCGCTGTATACCACGCCCACTCGATTCAGTCTGAACTGGAATACTATCTGGGAAACGGCGACGAAAGTGGAAACCAATGCCTGGGTTGCGGAGATAGAAATCCCTTTTAAGTCGCTGCCATTTGATCTCAGCCTCGATACCTGGGGTTTTAATTTCGGCAGGGGTATCCGTCGAAAAAATGAAGAGATGGCCTGGGTTTCTCTCGACCGTCAGTATAACCCGACGATCATGGGTGAAATGACCGGGATGTCGGGGATGGATCAGGGAGTCGGATTGGACATTGTGCCCAGCTTCGCGGCGGTCCAGCAGCGCCGGTTCAATCCCGCGGGCAGCCTCGATGAGTACAACCCTTCGCTGGATGCTTTCTACCGACTCACGCCGTCTCTGAATGCGGCGCTCACGCTTAACACCGATTTTTCTGCGGTAGAAGTGGACAATCGGCAAGTCAATCTCACCCGATTCAACCTGTTTTTCCCCGAGCGTCGTGATTTCTTCAATAATGATTCTGAGCTGTTTCAGTTCGGCAATATTACCGGGCTGGCCCGTGGCAATAATGCAGCGGGAGGCGCATCACAACAAAATGCCAGACCTTATTTCTCGCGCAAACTCGGCCTTGCCGGCGACGGTACTCCGGTTGACATCGAATACGGTGGACGCATCAGCGGCAGGGTCGGGCGCTTCAACCTTGGCGCTCTGGCGATCCGGCAAGCAGACACGGATACCGTTGCAGCAACAGATTTGCTGATCTCCCGGGTGTCGGCAAATGTGCTGGAGGATTCTCAGGTCGGGTTAATCTTTACTGACGGAGACCCGACCTCCAATCTGGAAAACCGGGTCGTTGGCGCGGATTTTCAATACATTAATAACAGGCTGCCGAATGGCCGTCGCCTGTTCAGCTCAGTCTTTTTTCAGCAATCTGATACACCGGGACTGATCGGGGATGACGCCTCTTACGGATTTGGCATTGGCTATCCCGCGAGTGTGGGGGTGCGCGGGCGTGTCGGGTACAAGGCGGTGGAAGAAAACTTCAACCCTGCATTGGGTTTTGTGAACAACGCGGGTATCGGGGACTTCACCGCGGATCTTGGCTATACCCACTTTTTTAGCGCTGGGATATTTCAGACCGCTTTTGCTGGCTTCGACCTGCAGCGCATCGATTTATTAGATGGAGGGCTCCAGTCAGAGGTCGTGAACTACCGCCTGCTGGAACTTGAAACCACGCAGCGTGACCGCTTTCAACTGGCATACATTACCAACGAGGAGGTCGTCCTCGACCGGTTTCCGATCTACCGGCGCTCCGGCGAAGAGGTCTATATTGAATCAGGCGTTTATCAGTTTGATGAACAGAGCGTCAATTTCCAGACTGCCGGCCAACGCCAGTTGTCAGGCTCTCTCACCTACCGAAGCGGTGACTTTTTTAACGGGGAAAGGCTCAATCTCAGCGGACGCATAACGTGGAATCAGTCCCGATATTTTATCTTGTCGGCGAGTTATGACTGGAATGGCATTCAGTTGCCACAGGGTAGTTTTACAACTCGTCTCAGCAGCATCAATTCTCAGGTGGCCTTTTCACCAACGCTGTACTGGATCACTCTGGCGCAATACGACAACATCAGCGAAGAGATCGGAATCAACACGCGATTGCAGTGGATACCCAGAGCAGGTCAGGAAGGCTTTATCGTGCTCAACTACGGATTGGAAGATAGAGACCGCAACAACAGTTTCCAGACCGCATCATCTGATCTGAGTCTGAAGTTTCGCTACACGTTCAGGTTTTAGCGTATCCCTTGAGTGAGCCGAGAGCGGGCAACGCTTATTCAGAACGTGGTCTGTGCACTGAGTATCCAACGGCGGTAACGGCTGCTGCAGGAATCCTGAATCAGTGCGATGTTGCCTTCAATGGTCGTTCCTTCGTAGCGCTCCCGATATCGACACCGAGAGGCGTCGAGCGTGTTGTCGGTTTCCAGTCTGAACACCCAGTCATCGAACCAGATTTTCTGCACGAACAGATCCAGAGACCGCTTACGGTCATTGCGCGTTCGCGTAACGATGTCGATGTTGTAGTAACCACCCCATACCGAGTGGCTGTAATCGATGCCATAACTCAGGCTGATTGAGGTGATGTCCTGCCTGAAGTTCAGGTTAGCAAATCCTCTGCCGCCGGTCCGGACCTTCTGATTTATAAAAGGGTCAAGTATCTCAGAATCAAACAGACCCATTCGGCCAGAGACGATGGCGTTTGGCAGATTAAACTGATTCAGCCTCAGGCTGGCTCGCGTGAACCATCCGTATTGCTTGGCCGGCCCGACGTTGCCCGTCGCAGAAACCGGTCTGTCCGGATCAACCGTCGCATTGATCCGGCCAATCTTGTTATCGATGTCTGAGTAGAAGACGCTCGTGGCCAGCACCCCCGCATCATTCGGCAGGCGATACTCCAGCTCTCCTTCGTAAGACCAGCTGGTTTCGGGCTCGATCTCCGGATTCCCGGCAAAGCCATCAATATCACGATCTTCATCATTTGCAGTTGCTGCGAATGCCGAGAAACTCAGTTGGGAGACATTCCGGCGTACAGTCCCGCGAAACCGGAAGTTGTCAGCAAAGTTATAGCGATAATCAAAAGTCGGACGCCAGAATTGGAAGTCACGGCTTTTGCTGACCTCGCCGATCTGGGCAATTTCCGAGGTTTCATAGACGACACTGCTTTCGAGCGAGCTTTTGTCGTTAATTGTCCAGTTGTGGAAGGCGAAACCTTCATAGCGGGTTTCCTCCACACTCGTTCCTGCGTTGGATGCAGAAGGCAACAATGATAGACCACCGTACTGATCTGATGCCGGCTCGGTACCGAAAGGGCTGGCGATGAACAGAGCTGAATCCAACTCCGTGATTGCCCGCTCAAAGCCTATCCGGACCGATTGCTCTGCGCTCAGTGAAAAATTGTAGTTCGATTGAACGATGAATTCGTTTCGCGCCCGCTGAGAATCAATGAACAAATTCTTGGCCAGCGGCTCAGTGGAAGGGTCTGCTATGAACCGCTCTCTGATCGAGTTGCGAACTTCATTGTTGGTGACAAACAGCACCGCCAGTCGGGAGCTGTTGGCAAAGCTGTATTCATAGTCGCCACCGACTTCCCAGTTGCTTTCGTCGTTATCTATCCGCTCTTCCTGAGTGCTTTCAATGCCCACACCGTCAAGTCTCTCTGGATAGCGCGCGGGAAATCTCCCTGCTGTAGCTGGGCATTAAGCTGCGTGCGGTGGGCACCGAGGCCATAGCTTATGTTGCTGCTTAGGGATCGCCGATCCTGATCGCGAATATTTTCTTCGAACAGCGTGCCCAACAATTCGCCGCCGGGCGTCACCCTGACTTCCCTGTTGTAGCGGTTTTCATAGTTAGGTTTCGACTCAGCATTGACCAGCGCCTGAAAGTTGCCGATTTGCGTGGACCAGCCGATGTTGCCGCCTATCTCGTAGGTGTCGTCGTGGTTGAGGCGCTGCACGAGTTCTACCTGAGTGCTCGACCGCGAGGGCACCGCCAGAAGAATGATGTTGATGACCTCGCTAGAGCCCCTGACGTTCAGTTCGCCGGAGGTGTCCCTGATAATTTCGATGCGCTCGACTTCGGCAGCAGAAATGCGATCCAGCTGATCCCGCGCTGAGTTGTCCTTTCCCGCGATCCGCTGTCCGTTGATGAGGATATTACCCCCGGTGCCAAGACCTCGGCCACCGCCGCCGCGATTCCCGCTGAACACATTGACACCGGGTATGCGGTCCAGCATGTCGCTGGCAGTGATGGGATTGTACTGATCAAAAAATCCGGAATCGTAGACAACAGTGGAATCCGCCGCGCCGGGGTCTACCGCGCAGTTTCGCTCGCCGCTGTCCGACCTGGTCAAGGGCGCTGCGTTTTCCGGAGCCTGCTGGCCGAAGGCCGCAGATGCATGCAGTAGGCTCCCGAGCGCCAGGCCGGTCAATATTTTCACGAAACAGGGGGAATAGAGCGGACGCATCAATGTCAAAATCCGGCCTTGTAAAGGCGAATCGCGAACCTTAACAGATTTCACTGCGCTTGTAGGCCGCTGGCCCCGAATTTTCGTCCTGTCACCGCAAAAAAAGCCAATAAAAGGGGCCAAGCGATTTTCCGGCTCAGGCTCCGTTTCTGCAGTCGAAGAGAGGCAGGCCATGGCATGAATATTGATTTGCTGCCTCTTTTCAGCGCTGATCAGTCTTAGTCTTGCTCGAGGGCTTCCCAGGCTTCATAGGCCGCATTCAACTCGGACCGATTTTCCTCTGCCTTGCTAAGTACAGCCGCCACGCTGGATTGATCACCGTCATAAAAGCCCTCGGCTGCCATCTCGGCTTCCAGTTTCTGGGCCTTGCTCTCGAGCTTGTCGATCAGTTTCATCAGACGTTCGAGCTCTTTCTTCTTCTTATTTGCTTTTTTTGGGTCCGTCTGCATCTGCTGTGGGCTGCGCTTCGCGTCCGTGTCTGACGCTTTCGGGATTTTCGGCCCAAATGCAGCATGCTCCTGATCTTGAATGCGCTGCAGTGACCCTCCCCCGCGGGTCCAGTCAGTGTAACCACCGACATGCGTTTCGACGCTGCCGCCGCCGGTGAACACCATCACGCTGGTCACGGTATTGTCCATGAACTGCCTGTCATGGCTTACCATCAGAACGGTGCCCTCAAAGGAAATCAGAATGTCTTCCAGCAACTCCAGAGTTTCAATATCCAGGTCATTGGTGGGTTCATCCAGCACGAGGATGTTGGCAGGTTTGCTGAACAGCTTGGCCAGAATTGCTCTGTTCTGCTCGCCACCGCTGAGGGCTCCCGCCGGCGTGCGTACGCGGTCAGGTGCAAACAGGAAGTCATTGAGGTAGGTGATGGCGTGCTTTCGCTTTCCGTTGATTTCGATGAAGTCCTGCCCGCCACAAACGTTATCTATCAGGTTCTGCTCCGGATCGAGGTGTTCCCTTAGCTGATCGAAATATGCGATTTCCAGTTTCGTGCCCAGCTTAACGCTGCCCTCACTGGGCGTGAGATTGCCTAGTATTAGTTTAAGCAGGGTCGATTTACCCGCGCCATTGACTCCAATCAAGCCGATCCGGTCACCGCGCATCAAGGTCGCCGACAAGTTTTTGATGATTTCCTTGGTATCAAAGCGGTGTGATACGTGGGTTAATTCGGCAACCAGTTTGCCAGATCGCTCTCCCTTGCTGACATCGAAGCTCGCCTTACCCTGTCGACTTCGTCTTTGTCTCCGTTCTTCGCGCATCGCTTCGAGCGCTCGAACACGCCCTTCATTGCGCGTCCGCCGGGCCTTGATTCCCTGTCGAATCCAGACTTCCTCCTCGGCGAGTTTCCGATCAAAAAGTTTATTGGCGGACTCCTCCGCTGCGAGCTGTTCCTCTCTGAAACGCAGAAAGCGCCGATAAGTGCCAGCGAATTGGTGCAGCTTGCCTCTGTCAATTTCGGCAATCTCATTCACCACTTTTTCAAGGAAATGTCGGTCGTGGGTCACCAATAGCAGCGCCCCAGTAAATTCCTGCAGTGCCTGCTCAAGCCACTCAATGGCGGGAATATCCAGGTGGTTTGTTGGCTCATCCAACAGCAGGATTTCCGGTTCTTTGACCAACGCTCTTGCCAGAGCGACGCGCTTGCGCCAGCCGCCGGACAGGTTGCTCATCGCCTCGCCCCTCGGTAAATGAAGGCGATCAATGATGGCGTCCACTTTCGTGCTGAGATTCCAGCCGTCATTCAGTTCCAGCTTCGCCTGAATCTGTTCCAGCTCGGCGAAGCTGGCGGCATCCCCCAGAGACGTCAGATGATGGTATTGCTTCAACAGGTCGCCGACATCCGACAGTCCGTCGGCCACCACGTCGTAAACGGTTTCACTGCCTGCTTCCGGTAGGGACTGCTCGAGCCAGGCAACGGCGGTACCGGGCCGAATCCATCGTTCACCCCCATCAGGCTGGGCAGATCCGGCAACGATCCTCATGAGGGTCGTTTTACCAGCGCCGTTTCGACCCAGCAGGCCAATTCGCTGGCCTTTGGCGATCTGAAAATCAATTTCATCCAGCAAGATGTGTGTGCCGAAGTTCAGTGAGACTTTGTCGAGGCGAAGTAGCGACATCAGAGATTCCGGTGTTAGTGATCAAGCAGCCAGGTGCTGGTTTATGACGCCCACAAACGCCGGGCCGTAGCGTTCCAGCTTTCGCTCTCCGACGCCCGACAGCTCACTGAATTCTTCCATGGTCTGCGGCAGACGCAGGCACATCTCCTGCAGCGTAGCGTCATGGAACACAACGTAAGGGGGAACGCCCAGCTCGTCCGCGTAGCCGCGACGGCATTCCCGGAGTGCTTCCCACAGCGCAATGTCAACCTCCGGCGCCAGCTGAACTTTGGTCTGCGCCTTCGCGGCGGTCGGCTGAATGTCTTTGCGCAGCGCAATGGTTTCTTCCCCGCGCAGCAGGGGGCGGCATTTTTCTTCAAGCCGGAGGGCGCCAAAGCGTTCCAGATCGACACTCACATAGCCGCGAGCCACCAACTGGCGGAAAACAGATCGCCACTGATTATTGTTCAGATCCTGACCAATGCCGTAAACGGGCAGTTTCTGATGCCCATATTGAAAAATCCTGTCATTGTTTGTGCCTCTGAGAACTTCAATCAAGTGATTGACGCCGAAACGCTGTTCGGTGCGAAAGGCGGCGCTCAACGCCTTGCGGGCGGCTTCTGAGCCGTCCCAGGTCTCGGGCGGGTCGAGGCAGATGTCACAGTTGCTGCAGGCCTGGTTCTGATGTTCACCGAAATAGGACAGCAGGGCCTGCCGCCTGCAGGTCGTGATTTCGCACAATCCCAGCATGGCGTTGAGCTTATGCTGCTCGGCCCGTTTGTGACGTTCACTGCCTTCAGAATTGGCCATCATTTGGCGCAGTTTGATGACGTCCTGCAATCCATAGATCATCCATGCTGTTGCCGGCTCGCCGTCGCGCCCAGCTCGGCCAGTTTCCTGATAGTAGGACTCGAGGGTTTTTGGCAAATCAAGATGAGCGACAAACCGAACGTCCGGTTTGTCGATTCCCATACCGAAGGCGATGGTGGCCACGATAATGACAGCTTCGTTCCGGAGAAACAGTGCCTGATGGGCGGATCGCACATCTGCGCTCAGGCCAGCATGATAGGGATAGGCGTTGAAGCCCTGCTCACTGAGCCAGGCGGCAATGTCTTCGGTCTTCTTGCGGGATAGGCAGTAGACAATGCCAGAATCACCTTGATGTTCAGTTTTCAGAAACTTCAACAGTTGCTGCTTGGCGTTATGTTTTACGCTGATTCGGTAGCGGATGTTCGGGCGATCAAAACCAGCAATGAACTTTTCTGCGTCGCCTAACTGAAGACGGCTGACGATCTCCTCCCGGGTCCTGGCGTCGGCGGTCGCGGTCAGAGCGATACGCGGTACTGCCGGGAAAAGCTCATGCAGCAGGCTGAGCTGCAGATAGTCTGCGCGAAAATCATGTCCCCACTGGGACACGCAGTGCGCTTCGTCGATGGCAAACAGCGCCAGTTCAGCCTCTTTCAGTAGCTTCAGGGTGCGCGCCTGGTTCAGCCGTTCGGGCGCGATATACAGAAGGTCAAGAACCCCTTCGATGAGCTGCTGTTCGATGGCTCTGACCTCATCTGCTGACTGAGTTGAGTTGAGAAATGCAGCCTTGACGCCCAACAGCCGCATTGCGTCGACCTGATCCTGCATCAGGGCGATCAACGGGGAGATAACAATGCCGCAGCCGTCTCTGGCCAACGCAGGGATCTGATAGCACAGGGATTTGCCTCCGCCGGTTGGCATCAGCACTAGGGCATCATTACCCGCAATCAGGGTTTGTATGATCTTGCCCTGTGGCTGACGAAAAGCGCTGAAGCCAAAGACTTGCTGCAATATTTGGGTTGGGGCTGTCATTAAAGGCGAAGTATAGCGGCTATCGAATCTTCAAGACCAACTTGTATGCACTGGCTGGCCCGGCATCTGAAGCAGGAGAAGGGCAGAGCCTGCGCGGAGCGGCATTCACAAGTCCCGGTGGTTTCGTTGCCGGATCACAGCAATGAGGTCCACGGCATTGCAATCCGACGGGTAAAGGCAGGATACTGATGTTTTAATCTTCCTTGGTGGGTTGCGATGAAAAAGAAGCTTCTGTTACGAATTCTGGGTCTGCTGATGCTGGGCACCGTGGCAAGTGGTGCTGCCCGGGCGCAAAGCCTGTTCGGTTTTGATGAAGATGCAGCTGCAGCACAATTGGCACTGGAAGCGGAATTTGATGCCAGCCTGTCCGCTGCTGAACAGGAGGAATGGCTCAGAATACTGTCCCGTGATCCTCATCATGTGGGGTCGGCAGAGGGCAGAGCTGTGGTAGATTTTGTGGCGGCGCATTTTGAAGAGTGGGGTTACGAGGTTGAAATTGCCGAATATCAGGTTCTCTTTCCGTCGCCGCGTACCCGCGAGCTTGAACTGGTAGCGCCTTTCCGCTACACCGCAGGTCTTGCTGAAGACTCTCTTGCTGAAGATCCGAGCACCTCTCGCGTCGACAACTTGCTGCCACCCTACAACGCATTTTCCACAGACGGAGAGGTTGAAGGCGAGCTGGTCTTTGTGAACTACGGTACGCCGGCGGATTATGAAATCCTCGAGCGTTACGGTATCAGCGTTGAAGGGAAGATTGCGATAGCGCGCTACGGTGGCTCCTGGCGAGGGATTAAGCCAAAATTGGCCGGGGAAAAGGGGGCAATTGGCACTATTATTTACTCCGACCCGGCTGACGATGGTTACGGAGCAGGCGACACGTATCCTGAGGGACCCTACAAGCACGAAAGCGGAGTGCAGCGAGGGTCCGTGATGGATATGCCGACTTATCCTGGCGATCCGTTAACGCCGTTTATCGGCGCAACCTCAGAGGCTCAGCGCTTGGCACTGGAAGATGCGCCAACCATAACGAAAATACCGGTTCTGCCTATCTCTTACCGGGACGCTTTGCCATTACTTGAGGCCATGGGAGGCGAAGTGGTGCCGCGGGAGTGGCGTGGCGGTTTGCCAATCACTTACCATCTCGGACCCGGTCCGGCTAGGGTTCGTCTGAAGCTAGAATTCAACTGGGATATGGTGCCTGCCTACAACGTGATTGCCAGACTGGCTGGGTCGGAGTATCCGGATGAATGGGTCATTCGCGGCAATCACCATGATGGCTGGAACCATGGCGCCGCAGATCCTATCTCCGGACTGGTGGCTCTGATGGGAGAAGCCAAGGCGCTGGCTGAGTTGGCGGTCGAAGGTAAAGGGCCGAAACGCTCAGTGGTTTATGCGGCTTGGGATTCAGAAGAGCCAGGGCTGATCGGCTCAACAGAATGGGTGGAGCATCACGCCGCGCAGCTGGATGACCATGCCGTCGCCTACATCAACACGGATGGCAACAGCAGGGGCTTCGTGAATATCGGCGGCAGCCACGTGCTGGAGAAAATGGCCAATGAAGTTATGCGTGATGTGGAGGATCCTCAAACCGGAGTATCGGTTGCCGACAGGCGTCGTGCTCGCATTGAGGTCAATGGCAGTTCACAGGCGCGTGATGAACTACAGCGGCGCAGCGACCTGCGCATCAGCCCGCTGGGTTCCGGGTCGGATTATTCGCCGTTTCTTCAGCATCTGGGCATTGCGTCGCTGAACATCAGTTTCGGCGGGGAAGGCTCGGACGGCAGCTATCACACGCTCTACGACACCTATGAACATTACACCCGGTTCCGGGACCCCGGGCTGACGTATAACGTCACCCTGGCGCAGGTGGCGGGACGTGCCACCATGCGTCTGGCAAACGCGCCAAGATTGCCCTTTGAATTTGTTGGTCTGGCCGACAACGTCAGCCTGTATCTGAGTGAAATCGAAACGCTGGCCGATACGATGCGCGAAGAGACATTGGCCAAAAATGCCCGAATCGATTCCGGCGTTTACGCCCTGGCACTTGATCCAACCCGCAGCCTGGTAGCGCCGCTTAAAAAAGCAGAGGTGCCACATTTTAACTTTGCGCCGCTGAAAAATGCGCTGGCGGAGTTCGAACAGGCTGCACAGGAGTATGCTGAGCACAGTCGTGACGGAGCGGCTGCCACAGAGCGTGTGAACAGGCTGCTTTACACCAGTGAGCGCGAGCTTACTCGCGATGACGGCCTTCCCGGCAGACCTTGGTTTAGGCATCACATCTATGCTCCCGGTTTTTATACGGGCTATGGGGTAAAGACATTACCCGGAGTGCGTGAAGCCATCGAGGAGAGACAGTATGAGTTGGCTGAACAGGAAATCCACGTGGCGGCAGAGGTGATTGCCGGTATGGCAATGCGCATAAGAGAGCTCACGGTTCAGTGAAATTAAGGTCCGGTTTCATTGAGCTCCGTGTTGGCTAGACTGGGCGCCTGCCAATCGGCTAGAAAATCTTAAAAGGCTGAAATTCGCCGTGGAGTAAATCCTGCGATCCCTGATGCCCAAGCCAGCCGTTGATCACGGTCTGATAGACACGCCGGAAATCTGTGGTGTAGGCGAGATTGTCCTCCGGATTGAGCTGTGTGAGGCTGGGTAGCTCTCCGTAGTGGCCGCCTTGTATCTGTTTGCCGATTACAAACATGTTATTCGCCGCACCGTGGTCCGTGCCGAGATTGACATTCTCAGGGACTCGTCGACCGAACTCCGAAAAGATCATTAACGCGACATCATCTGCCCTTCCAATTCGCCCTAGATCCTGCATAAAGGCCGAGACTGCGTCGGAGGTGTAGGTGAGCAGGCGGCGGTGAACATTGTTCTGGAACACATGCGTGTCAAAGGCATTATTTCTGTATGAAACGTAGTACACCTTGGTCGGCATGCCGGCATCTATCAGGGATACCACTTTCGGCAAATCCAGACTGTTCACCCCATAGTCTATGGGTGAGCTGTAGTTCCGCCAAGCCTGCCTCACCAGACCCGACGCATCTTGAGCGCTGCGCGCGATATTCAGTAAAAAGTCTCTGGAGCCGTTGGACTGACTGCCGGTCTCGGCCACCCGGTTCAGCTCTTCTCGCTCCTCATAAAATGCCTCACGCGTAAATTGGGCAGGCTCATCGAACACAACCGGCACATGAGCTGCACTGCGCACGGCGAGAGACTGTCTTGCCGCAATATTGACGAGATAGTTCGGGGGCGCATCGGGCGCGATTTCCTCAGCCAAGCGGCCAACCCATCCGTATTCATCTCCGCTGTTTGGGGCGGCCGTGTGCCAGTACGCCATCGAGGTGAAGTGTGAGTATGAGGGGTTTTCATAACCACACCCGTGAAAGATAGCCAGGTTGCCATCTTTATAAAGGCGTTCAAAACCTGCCATGCCGCCGTTGAGACCAAAATGATCATCCAGTATCCGAAGCTCCTGCTTGGGCAGACCAATGTTGGGGCGATGCCGGTAGTAAGCATCGTCTCCATACGGTACTACTGTGTTCAATCCGTCATTGCCCCCGGAAAGCTCAAGGATCACGAGGATCTTTTCGTTGTCCTGCGCCGCTGCGGCTGCCTGGGCGGCCTGTCCGATTAACGAGGGCGCTAATACGGTGCCACTCAGGCCTGCCAGACTGATTCCAGCCATTCCCTTTCGAAGTATTTCCCGACGGGTGAGTGTTGAGGGAAACCGTTTGTTAATGGCTGTTTTCATAGCTCTCTCCTCGTTCTTCTTATCCGAGCTGATACTCAGGTTGGCTCATAAGCAGATGCAGCATCATGCGCAGAGCATCTTCCATGTAGGTCTGCGCTGCTGTGATGTCCGATGTCCCGAGCTCTTCCTCAAGAAAACCGACCAACATAGTGCGGGTATTAGAGCTTGGCTCGACCCTCATGTATCGGAAGATAAAATAGTCTACGACTTCGCTGGCTGTATTAAACTCCCGCTGGAGAACGTCTTCAGTGAGGCTGAGCCTCGCTGTATGACGGGAAATCGGCTTTACGCGCTGAATGGCCATTTGCCAGCCCCGAAAACTGCCGTAGCGGGTGTTAAAGTCTTCATCCCTATCCGCCAACTGGTTGGACTCGGCCATGACCGCTCCTGAACCGATGTTAGAAGGCTGGGTTGCAGAAGTGATGTCCATGCCATCCCGAATCCGCTGGGCCACGCTCTGGATCTCACGGCTCCCGTTGCGCCGGTCGGGAGGGATGAAGTTGATGTCCGGGAAGAGCACATCGCGGGCGAAATTGCCACGCTCCAGCAACAGCCCCGGCGTGATCCAGCTCCGACCTCCGGCCCAACCTGCAACAGTTGGCGGTCTGAACAGAGTCTGACCGAGTGAACCGGTTGTACGATTAAAATCTGGAACACCGGGTACGCTATCCAGTCCGAGTTTCTTGTAGGTCGATATGGTCAGTTCAACAGGGCTTTTGATATGCGTGCCTACTGAAGCGTCGCTGTAGAAATCCTTAGAGAGGAAAATCGTTTCTAACAGAGTAGCAATTTCGTAGTCTGCTTCCCTCAACACTGAGCCTAATTCGCTCTGCAGTTTCGCGCTCAGCTCGGCTCTGACAAAAAATCGATAAATCTTGCCTGCGATGTATTCGGCTGTCGCAGGCTGTTCCATAATCATCGCAATAATGTCTTCACCATCGAATTCGCCGGAGCGACCGAGGAACTCTTTGCGTCCATGATCGTGCTCATGTTCATTAAAGGCGAATTGCAGGTCTACGTAGTTCCAACCGGTAAACGCTCGGGCGGCCTCACGAATATCCTGTTCCCCGTAGTTGCCGACGCCCATGGTGAAAAGCTCCATGATCTCCCGGGCAAAATTTTCATTAGGTGCTCCCTTGACGTTCACTCCGGCATCAAGAAACGCCAGCATTGCGGGATCCTTCGCCACCACCAGCATGAGCTCGTGGAAATTACCGGTTCCCATGGCATGGAAGAGCTCCAGTTCTTGGAGTAGCTTTCGGTAATCCCTGACCTTGCCTTCACTGATCGCATAGTGTCCATGCCAGAACAAGGCCATTTTTTCCTGCAGAGGAAATTCGGTTACCAGCATCCGGTTCGCCCACCAGTAGGCGACTCTTTCTGTCTCAAGCCGGCTTGCACGCAGCCAGTAGAAGAACTTGTTTACGACTGGCTGAAGCCGACGATTGCCTTCCGGCTTCACCTTGATTCCCAGCGCTTCTCCGGTGCGTTTCGCCAGTTCAGTTGTTGCCGGTCTGCTTGGCGGGAATGGCTCCAGGCCTGGGTCATGAATTCCTGAATGATCAAACGGAACAACGGAGTTATTCTCAGCCGCATCGAAATGTACCAAGTGCTCAACAGCGCCCCGAAGACCCAGTTCGAACAGCGCCTGAATTTGCTCCGTTGTCCCGCCAAATCCTGCACGTTCAAGTAGATGGGCAGCGGTGTCATAATTCCAGCTGGACGCCGGCAGTGGGTTCAGGTCGTCTTGCCAGGCATCGGGCACCGACCCGTTTGCGACAAACGCAGAGCTGGCGAGGTAAATGGCGAGGATCAACTGCAGGCCTGTGCCGGCATGACGCTCTATCTTGTCATGAACAAGTAGCATGGTTTTCTCTTATTTTCATTTAGGATTTTGAAACTAACCCAAATTATTGCGTTTTAACATACTCTTAACCGATCTTGTGCGCTGTGTCTCTGCATTCAGGACTCAGAATCGGGGA
>Ga0163109_10000610_pt1 | contig 28497 bp, 19 predicted proteins | sample CRUFie1St13metaG_FD_108704 | JGI IMG/M metagenome (GOLD analysis project Ga0163109, IMG submission 108704) | Marine microbial communities from the Costa Rica Dome - CRUD Field 142mm St13 metaG | ecosystem: Environmental > Aquatic > Marine > Oceanic > Photic zone | place: Costa Rica: the Eastern...
TCGCGCTGAGCGTATATAGTAATCTCTTTACCGTTAACGATCAAGCTATTTTCAGTGTGCTCTAAAGTACCGTTGAAGCGACCGTGTGCACTGTCGTACTTCAAGAGGTGTGCAAGCATATCTACTGCAGTCAGGTCATTGATGGCAACGATTTCTACTTTGTCGCTTTCGATGAGGTTGCGGAACGTCAAACGTCCGATACGGCCAAAGCCGTTAATGGCAATTTTTGTGCTCATAATAGTTTTTTGTGTTATGTGGCTAGAATTTTAGCGATGGTTAGCATTTCATCGTCCAATTCTGTGGTTTTAGAAATAGCATCTTTCAATGAGGTGAGAACAACCTTTTGATTAATCATACCAACCATTACCTTTTGTTTGTCTTCTAATAAGGCGTTCACGGCATAGTGGCCCAAAATAGAGGCTAAAATCCGGTCGTTAGTTGACGGTGAGCCCCCGCGTTGAGTATGCCCTAGCGTGGTTACCTTTACATCCATTTCCGGGAATTCGTTGCGAATGGCGTTAGCGATCTCGAAAATATCCCCGAGGTGATTACCCTCTGCAACCATGATGATGTTCGAGGTTTTCTTTGAGGCTTGTGCCGACTTCAAGTCAGTAAATAACTCTTCATAGGTCGCCGTTTTTTCTGGTAAGATGATGCTTAAGGCGCCAGTTGCTAAACCAGTTGAAGCGGCAATGTATCCCGTATCACGACCCATAACCTCGACCAAGAAAAGACGATTGTGTGAAGAGGCCGTATCACGAATTTTATCGACGCTTTCAATGACGGTATTCGTAGCGGTATCGTATCCAATGGTGAAATCTGTCCCATACAGGTCATTATCAATAGTCCCTGGAACCCCAATCACTTTGATTCCGTGCTCAACTGAAAGTTTTAGCGCTCCAGTAAAAGAGCCATCCCCACCGATAACAACTAAGGCATCAATCCCCCGGTCTTTCAGATTTTGAGCTGCTTTAGCTCGGCCTTCTGGTGTTCTGAACTCTAGGGAACGAGCACTTTTAAGAAATGTGCCGCCTTGAGCGAGGATGTGTTTAACACTTGAGGAATTGAGTTCCAAAAGGTCATTTTCGATCATCCCTTCGTATCCTCGGTATACGCCAAAGACGCGTTTGCGATGGTATAATGCAGTTCTTGTTACCGCACGAATAGCGGCATTCATGCCTGGAGCGTCTCCTCCAGAAGTTAGTACTGCGATATTATTTATCTCCTCAGACATTCTGCAAATGTAAGAACTAAGTGTAAAAGATACACTTATTAATTTTTAGCGTTATATTTAAAGGCCTGAGATATTTCCTAAATACAAAATTAAACCGCCTATGTCTCAACAAATTGATTTTGCGCCTAACATCAGTGTTGACTGTGTGATCTTCGGGTTCGATGGAGAAAACTTGAATGTTTTACTTATTGAAGAGAAGGATATTGGCCAAGGACTATTGCGTAAACGTTTACCTGGTGATTTGATCTTTCAAGGTGAAGGCCTAGATGCAGCAGCAGATCGTGTGCTTTGGGAATTGGCCAGTCTTAAGAACGTTACGATGAAACAGTTTCACACTTTCGGAGAGTCCGATCGTGTGAATGATCCCAAGGATAGAAAGTGGTTGGAACTGTACCGCAAGAACCCCGAAGAACGTGTTATTACTGTGGCCTACTATGCGTTAGTTAAAATGGCGGATTTCAATCCGAACCCTGCATCTTTCGCTGGTGAGGCGCTCTGGCAGGATATTCAAGAAGTTCCGGAGCTTGCCTTTGATCACAACGAGATTGTAGAGGTAGCACTTTGGAAATTGCAGCGTCATTTTGAGTTAAATAAAAGCGGGTATGAATTGCTGCCGCCGACCTTTACCCTTAATCAATTGCAGCAGTTGCACGAGGCAATCACGCAAGAAGAATTGGATAAGAGAAACTTCCGCAAAAAGGTGGTTCGCGAGAAGCTTGTAGAGGCAACGGAGGAAAAACAAGAAGGTGTCCTTCATAAACCAGCCCGCTTGTATAGAATTAAGAAATCTAAACAGCTTTAAGGGCTGTTTCTAGTCTTTTGGGTTAAAAAGTGGGCTGATTTCGTTAACACACCCTCGAACGGTCCCTCGATGGAATAAGGTTAAAGTGTACATTTGACTTTATAACCTTTTACACAAGCCATCAAATGAAGATTGTTTCAAGATTTTTGACGATCTGCCTAGCGGTTTTGAGCGGTTCTGTCGCCCTAGCGCAATCGGTTAGTGGTACTGTCTTTGACGAGTACAACGAGCCATTGCCGTCGGTTGCCATTACTGTTGAAAACGGCGGAGGCACGATGACTGACTTTAACGGTCAGTACAACCTATCTCTGGGAAGCGGTACGTACAACATCACATATTCATTTGTGGGGTACGAATCTGCGACTAAATCAGTTGTCGTAAACGGCAGCCAAGTGGTCAATGTGACTCTCAGACCATCCAAAACTCAGCTTGATGAAGTGGTGGTGGTCGGCTACGGTGTTGCACGTAAAAGAGACTTAACTGGTTCGGTAGTATCTCTAAAGTCCAAGGAATTAACCGATATCCCTACACCGTCATTTGAGAATGCCATTCAAGGTAAAGCGGCGGGTGTGCAAGTCATAACTGGTTCAGGTATTGCCGGTTCTGGTTCGATGGTTCGTGTACGCGGTGTAGCTTCAATTTCAGCGGGTGGAGATCCTTTATATGTTGTAGACGGCATCCCTATTACCCAAGATTACTTCTTGAACGGCAACCGAGGCGGTTTCAATACCAACCCGTTGGCGACAATCAACCCAAATGATATTGAGTCTGTAGAAATACTCAAGGACGCTGCAGCGACAGGGATATATGGTTCTCGAGGATCGAATGGGGTTGTATTAATTACAACCAAGAGAGGTAAGAGCAATAAATTAACTTACAATTTCTCCTCGCGTATTGGTGCGAGTGGCCCTACGGCACTTCCTAACATGACTACTAAAGACGAATACCTTCAGCTGTATGAAGAGGCTTGGGTGAACGACGGCAATGTTGGTACACCCCAATTACCCGGTAACCGGTTAAGCTGGGCTGAGGCGCAGGCTTATGAGGGCACGGACTGGGTTCAAGAAACTATTCGAACGGGTATTAAGCAGGGGTATGACTTCTCCGCCTCTAAAGGTTTCAAAGGAGGAAACTTTTATGCTGGCCTGAGTTATTCAGATAATCACAGTTACCTCCAAGGCAACTCATACGAGCGTATTTCTGGTCGCTTTAATGTGGATTATAACCTTGCAAGCAACTTAAAGTTGGGGATAAGCACTTCTATTTCACGTGGGGTCAATAACCGTATTGATGCTGCTTGGTCGGGAGGTTTTGGTGAAGCTATGTCTCGTGCTCTTCCTATTTATCCTATTTATTATGCGGAAGACGAATACGACGACGACGGAAATGTGGTAGCAAGTGCCGGTGATTACTGGTTAAAAGGCGGTGTAAGCTTGAACCCCGTAGCACAACGCGACTTGAAAGATTGGACTGCCATCGAGGACCGCACCATCAATAACTTGACGTTGGATTACAAGCTTAGCGACGCGTGGACTTTACGAGGTCAAGGGGCATTTGATTACATGCACTTTGAAGATCACATTTGGGAAAAGCCTGGTTATGACCCAACGTACAAGGATTCAGAAGGTAATTTGCTGGGCCGTGCGAATATGTACACATACAGTGTGTCTAATGCTTCTGGAAATGCAACGGCCAATTATATTAAGGACCTCGGCGAGGATCACCACTTTAACTGGTTGATTGGTTCAGAGTACCAGTACAATCGTATCATTCGTTGGGACGGCTATTACGACAGTGAGGCTACGGGCCAAATCCGCGAGACTGGACAATGGGTGAACGATCCGCTTAGCTACATGGAGGAATATGCCTTTGCCTCTGCCTTTACTCGTTTGAACTACAATTATCAAGGTAAATACTACGCAGAAGCATTGATCCGTCGTGACGGGTCTTCAAAGTTTGGGCCGAAAAATAAGTACGGTAACTTCCCCGCAGCTTCTGTGGGTTGGATTATCTCTGAAGAAGATTTCATGGCGAATTTGCCACACGTGAACTACTTGAAGTTGAAGACTTCGGTGGGTAAGAATGGTAACTCAGCCATTCCATCGTACCAGTGGTTCGGTTACTACAATGTGGCAAACAACGGATATGCGGGTGAAACCTACCGTTACCCTGTAATTCGCGAAAACGCAAACCTTCGCTGGGAGACCTCTACTACTTATGATGTAGGATTGGAATACGGATTCTTCCAAGACCGTATCTCAGGTGAATTGGCTTGGTACCGCAAAGAGACTAACGACATGTTGTTGAACGTAACCCTTCAAGGTTCTACCGGATTTGGTTCTTGGTGGGATAACGTAGGTAGTGTATACAACACCGGTATTGAGTTTGCGATTAAGTCAAGAAACATTGTAACGGACAACTTCACTTGGACCACTGACTTCAATGTGGCGCGCAACTACAATGAAATCACTTCGATCGGGAGTTACTCGCCGGATGCGGTCAGTGGGGGAACGAACGACACGCGTGTAGTGGTTGGGATGCCTATTGGCACCAATTACCTCGTGCGCTTTAGCCATGTAGACCCAACAAACGGTTTACCGGTATACCTTACGAAGGACGGCGAGGAAACTTACACTTGGGACCTACAAGATCGTGTGGCAGTAGGAAATGTAATGCCGGATGCCATCGGCGGTTTGACCAATACGTTCAACTACAAAAACCTTGAGTTCAGCTTCCTGTGGGTATTTACCATTGGGGGAGACATTTACGACAGCTCTTCGAAACGTCAAATGGGTGTAGTCACGGATTGGAACATGCGTACTGATTTGTTCGACCGTTGGCGGCAGCCGAGCGACCAAGCAACCTACCCTCGTTTGAGTCGCGACTACCGTACCTATGGAGCTAATACTGAATGGATCAACACTAATCTTTGGTTACACGACGGTACTTACGCTCGTTTGCGCAACGTGAAGTTGACTTATAGAGTACCACAAGAGAAGCTGAAGTCTGTGAAGGGCATGAGCATCAACGTGACAGGAACGAACTTGATTACATTGACAGAGTTCATCGGATTGGATCCTGAAATCGCTCGTGATTTTGAGAATGCGACCGACCGTAACATGTCTCCGAATATTACCTACTTGACCCCTCCACAGGAGAAGACGTTTAATGTAGGTGTGAACATTAACTTTTAATCTCCCGCATCATGAAAAAGATAGCAGCATTTTTAGCCATAGCAGCACTTGCGATCGGGACTTCTTCTTGTGAGAAGATCTTGGATTTCCAAGCAAACACAGACAGTCAAATCCCTGCAGATTCAGCGATAATCACGATCAGCGACGCACAAGAGTTGTTGGTCAGTGTGTACGATGTCGCTGCAAATACCTACGATGGATGGATGCAAAACATCCCTGAGGTCATGTCGGATAACTTAGCAGATCCGTTAGGATTGAACGGGGAGTACGCGCAGATTTGGCGTTGGACTTCGTCGTTCTTCAATGGATCGTTTGGCGGTCAATACCGCGATGCTTATATCGCGATTTACCGCGCAAATACCTTATTGGAAGAGGTAGCAGATTTGGACGGGGTGACACCGGATGCGATACAGCGTATTTCGGCAGAAGCCAAATTCATTCGTGCCATTTCACACTTTCATGTAATACGTATTTGGGCTATGCCTTATGGTTATACCTCAGACAATAGCCACTTGGGCATTCCCTTGAAGATTAGTGCGGATCAGACGCCTCAGATGCGTGCGACAGTGGCGGATGTATATGCCTCCATCATTCAAGACCTATTGGATGCGGAAGCTGACCTCCCTACCGAGAACGGTATTTTCGCTAACCAGATGGCAGCGAAGGCGATGTTGTCCAAAGTTTACCTGGAAATGGGTGAATTTGCTGAAGCCAAAGCCAAAGCGGGTCAGGTGATCAATTCTGGCAACTACATGCTTGAGCAAGATTTGACCAAGCGTTTCAGCGACCATCAAAACGACAACTTGCCGGCAGAATTTATCTTCACTTTGGTGAGCACGAACGATAGCACGGCGACGGATACAATTGTAGACGAGCGCGGAACAGGCTATGTATGGCACTACCGTTCGGACGATCCAAACGCCAACCCTGCGTTGAAATCAAGCCAGGATATGTATGTGGCGGCGACCAGTGATACCAGCGACCTCCGCGGTCAGTTGTGGTATGAAGCGCGTAATGTGGGTTCTCCGGATGAGTTCTATGTTGTGAGTAAGTTCAACTCGAGCTTCTTGGATGCGCCACTGCTGCATTTGACTGAGATGTATCTTATCTATGCAGAGTGTAATGTTCGCTTGAACGGCGACTCTGACGACAGCGGCTTGGCCTTGATCAACGCTTTGCGTCAACGCGCAGGATTAGTCGATTTGAGCAGCCTTACGCTGAATGATGTGATGCGCGAGCGTCGCTTGGAGATGGCTTTTGAGGGGGACCGATTATTCCAGCTCAAGCGCCAAGGCGTTCAAGGTGAAATTCAAAAAATCCGTGGTGTGGATTGGGATTGTCCAGGAATGATCCTCCAATTCCCGAACTTTGAGGGAACCGCCCAAGGGTTTGTATATAATGAAGAAGGAGGCTGCAACTAAGCAGTAAAGCCATATGAAAACAAGAATTCTAACCTTTTTAACAGCGTCGCTACTTGCCTTCATGGCATGTAAGCCTGAGGTGGGGCCAATTGGACCCGGATACGAAGCAGGCGCAGGAATCATCGGAACTTGGGAACTCTCAGGTGCCGACCAAACAGATTTGAGTTTGCCAGTCCCGGAAACCCGCGACATCTCGGATTTCTACATGAACAGTACGGACAAATGGGTGGTCCAATTCAACGAAGACAGTACCTACGCTGTAAACTCGACAGGACCGGGCTTCAATGTTTTTGGCACCTCAGGTACATGGCGCTATAATTCGCCACAGTTCCCTTCGGAACTACATTTGACAGAGGATACGGTGACCACCGTTCTTCCACTAGGCAACATGCCACGTACCACCGATCAAAACGTTGTATTCGTATATAATCGCGTTCGTTGTGATAAGCCTAGCGTTTCGTACAAATTGACATTCACTCGTAAATAAGCCCACAATGAATAAGAGTATTACCCTATTTGCATTGACCTTGGGCGTCGTAGCGAACGCTCAGATTTCCACCGTACCTGACGAAAACATTGACCCAGCGGATTCTTTGGAAATCATTTTCGATCCGGCCGGTTTGGACCTATCAGATGAACCACAAGATTTGTTGAAGCAAGCCATTGATGCCGGCGAAGATGTGTACTTATGGACTTGGAAACCGGTTGAACACCCGAGCGGCCATCCATTGGTTAACGGTGTGGGTTCTGCCCCATGGAAAAATTCTAATGACACCTTAAAATTCACTCCAAATACTGATGGAACCTTCTCTTTCAAGATGGTCCCAACTCTTTGGTATGAAGTAGATGCTGCGACCGTATACAGCGATGACATCCACTTTTTAGTGAAGGCTAAAGACGGTGGCGGTTATGGAGATCCGGATGTGAAAACTCCGGACCAAGTCATCAACATCGATCCACCAGCCACCGAGCGCAATCCATTCTACCACTTCCCAAACAAGGTGATGGCAGATGATATTGTGACATTGCGTTACGAGAATTGGAGAGAAGACAAAGCTAGCATGCAAAACCTCGCTGAGGACGATTGTTATGTGTATGCTAAGGTGATTTTCACCGACGGCACCTTCAGCCAGATTGAGAACACTTTCAACGTGGGTACCAACCCAGAGTTGAAGATGAACTACATAGGTGACGGCAACTTTGAGATGCGAATAGTTCCTTCTGAATTTTTTACAGTACCCGCTAACAAGACTATTGATTACCTAGAATTCATTGCTATGAAAAAGGTGTTTACCACCGGCGCGGATCGCGTGACCGAGGCGGTTAACGTACTTATTGAATGTCAATAATTCTCGGAGCGTCGTAACTTCAAAACCCGGCCTTGTGCCGGGTTTTTTGAACACACTCGAAAACTATAAAGCATGCAACAAAAACCTAGACTCAGTTTTTGGCAGATCTGGAACATGAGCTTTGGCTTCTTAGGGATCCAGTTTGGTTATGCCCTCCAAAGCGGTTTCATGACCCGCGTATTTGAAACCTTAGGTGCTGATGAACATAGCCTGCCCCTACTGTGGTTGGCCGCGCCTTTGACAGGACTTATCGTACAGCCCATTATTGGCCAGATGAGCGACAATACATGGCACCCGCGTTGGGGCCGTCGTCGCCCGTTCTTTTTGATCGGAGCCATTCTAGCATCCATCACCCTTTTCTTCATTCCACACAGCAGTGTCCTCTGGATGGCCGCTGGAGGACTTTGGATTCTAGACGCTTCGATGAACATTTCTATGGAGCCGTTCCGCGCCTTGGTAGCGGATAAATTACCAGATAGTCAGCGCTCATTCGGTTTTGTGGTACAGACCCTCATCATCGGGATAAGTACTTGGGTAGCTTCTAATCTTCCTCTGTTCGTTTCGAAGCTAGGCGTTAGTAATGAGGCGGATCCTGGCGTAGTACCGATGTCGGTGCAAGTGGCCTTTGCAGTAGGCGCTATGGTGTTCATCTTGTCCATTCTTTACACCGTTTTCACGACAGACGAGTATCCCCCGGAAGACCTTAAAGCTTTCCGCGCAGAACGCGTGGAGAACGCTGGAATGGCAAATACATTGAAAGAAGTGATAAAGAACATCTCTGAAATGCCGCTGACCATGCGCAAATTAGGAGTGGTCCAATTCTTTTCTTGGTTCGCCTTCTTCACCATGTGGTCAATGGCCAACCCAGGCCTGACTGACCACGTCTTTGATGCTCCTAAACCCGAAGCCATTGAATATGCTACTAGCACGCCGGAGGCCATTGAAGCCTATAAGGTGGCTGATAAAGCCTTCAACGACGCCTCCAACCAGGTGGGTTCGTACATGGGCTATTACGGGTTGAGCTCTATGGCTTTTGCCTTGCTGCTCACCTTGTGGACCTCACGTCGTCGCATCAACCGTAAGTATGTTCATATGGCTTCGCTTTTCGCCGGTGCCTATGGATTCTTCAATATGTATTTCGCCAATGAACCGTCCGACCTCGGACTAAGTTTCGTCCTTATCGGCTTCAGCTGGGGATCCATCCTCTCAATGCCGTACGCCATGTTGAGCTCGGCCATTGATCCGAATCGCATGGGTGTGTACATGGGAATCTTCAATATGTTTATTGTACTCCCACAAATCGTGGCGGCCTTTGCCATCACACCGTTGTACAAGAACATCTTCGGCGATGCTCCTATTAACGCAATGCTTTTGGCGGGTTCCGCACTTGTACTGGCCGCTCTTGCCAACCTGCTCATCACCAACATAAGGGTCATGACCTACGTCCCGGAAGGCGAAGCATAACCCCAACAAAAAAGGCACCCGTAGGGCGCCTTTTTTGTGATTAAATAGTTCGTTTTTTCCGGAATTCACGTGGCGAACATCCCTTGATTTTCAGGAAGGCTCGGTTGAATGAAGAACTGGAGTTGAAACCGCTCTCTGCGGCTACTTCCGTCATGGCTTTGTTGGTGTTGATCAGCAAGTTTGAGGCGACCGTGGTACGTAATTGCATTAGGTAATCCACAAAGGTCAGGCCAGAGGTTTGGCGGAACCAGCGGCTGAAGCTCTGCTCGGTCATGCTGGCCACATCGGCGATCTCACTGAGGGTGATGGTGCCTTGGTAGTGGTCTTGAATGTATTTCGAAACACGCTCCATACGTTGGCTGATTTTCTGGCTCATCACATTGGAATAGGCGCTGTTGGTGGAGACCGTGTTGAATTCTGGTCGCTCGGCAATCATAGCCATGAGGTTGAAGAAAGAGCCGATGCTTCGGAGCGGGTCATTGCCGACGATGGTCTCGAAGGCATAGTGTTCTTTTTCGTTGAGTATGCCTAAATCAATGCCGAAGCTCATCGCGTTGAAGAGGCGTCGAAGGGCCGAACTTTCTTTGAAGGAATTGAGCCACTCTTGAGTGAATTGGAGCCCCCAACATTCCTTTTCCATGATTACATCTTCCTCGTCTGTGCTGACGAAGTTGTGGGGAAGGTAAGGGCCTAGTAGGAAGGCCATTCCAGGGCAGAACTCTACGGTTTTGTTGCCGATGAAGGCGATGCCTTCGCCTTTGACGATGTAGGTGATTTCGATTTCAGGGTGGTAGTGCCAATAGTCGTCGAAAATGCTCTGCTTGAGGACATAGCTGTTGTAGCTGCGGTCCTGTTCGGCAATGCGGATATTTTCAATGGTGGCTTTCACGCTACAATAGTTCTATTATTTGGGCTTCCCAGGGCTCATATTCGTTCTCCTCCTGCTCAAATGGGTTGGTGAAGGTTCGCCGCTCGTCTGATGCATTAATGACTAATCGCCAAGCTCCTTGTTCCGAGGTGATCCAGAGTACATACCAACCGTCTTTGGGGACAGCCTGCCTGATGCTCGTTTTGCCCCGGAGTTTTCGGGAAGCGCCCAATTCTTGACACAAATCTAATAAATCCCCACCTATTTTATCAAAATCAGGGAACTCCCTCTCAAATCCAGGCATGTCCTCTCGAATGGCGCCATGGTCCTCGTGCCCACTAAGGCCCAATTCCGTTCCGTAGTACAACACCGGAATTCCGCGCATGGCGTACAAGAGGGTCAATGCGCTTTTGAGTTTGGTGGTGTCTTGGCAATATTGGCCCAAAAACCTTCCATCGTCATGGTTGTCCAAAAAGATGATTAGGTCCTCAGGATGCTCGTACAAATAATCGCTTACCAATCGGTAATACAACTCCCCTGCGCCGGTATTCCAAACGAATTGCTCGTGCTCCCCTGCGCCGTACATCGTATGAATGGCGCGCCATAGGGTAAAGTCTGTCACCGCATCATTATGGGAAAAATGTCCCTCGTACATCTTATTCGGGGCGAAGTACGCTTGCGACGCTTCGCTGTAGGACCAAGTCTCTCCAAAAATGAAAATATTGGGGTAGAGGCGCTTGAGTAATTGGTTCATCTTCCGTAAAAACATCCGATCCGAAAACGCGTAGGTATCGCAGCGCAAGGCGTCCACCTCAAACATCTCAATGTACCACAGTGTCGAATAACGCAAGTACGATGCGGTCAACGGATGTCGTTGGTCAAGGTCCGGCATTGCTCCCGCGAACCAACCGTGCTCAAAAGCCTGCTTATCCTGCGCCAGCGCATATGGATCGGCCAAGGCGGAAAACCTAAAATTTGAATAAGGAATACTGCCGTCCGGATTGAAATGCACCATGCCGCAATCTGGCAAATTGCGGTGTAAATAATGCTCGACGCCCCAATGATTGTACACGATATCCATGATGTGCTTCATCTCTCTTTGATGAAGGTCTTTGGCCAATTCCCTCAACGCATTATTCCCACCGTACCTGGGGTCTACGCGATAATGGTCGGTAATGGCATACCCGTGGTAGCTGTCGCGCGCCATGTCGTTTTCTAACACAGGGTTGATCCAAACGCCCGTGGCACCCAAACGTTCAATATAATCTAGCCCCATTCGAATACCATGTAAATCCCCGCCGTGACGAGCATAGGGATTAGAACGGTTTACGCCTCGCTCGCGCATTCCCGGCACAACGTCGTTCGAAGGGTCACCGTTGTGGAACCTATCCGGGGTAATCAAATACACCAAATCCTGGTTACTCAAACCTTGCGGCTGGTGGCCACTGCGTTCGAGGAGTGGGAAGAAAAAGTCTTTGGGCCCGAGGGTAAGGTTGAACCCCTCGCCGCTAAAATCCGATCGGATCCACAGCTTCACCAACGCATAGCGGTCGCCGTAATGTGTGGTCTGGAGTACCTTGCCCACCGGTTTTGAACCTGAGCCGACCACTTAAACAGGCCCTCGCCCTGCAGTAAAATCTCCACCGTATCTAAGGGGTGGCGGACCCACCAGTTCGGCGGATCCATACGCTGCACTGTTTGCCCTTTTATAGAATTTAGGCAACTGCCTGAAAGCAGCAGTATTAGGATGAAAAGTGCGGATTTCTTCATTATGTGCGTGATTATGCAATAATATGGTTAAAATCCGATAGAATTGACCCATGTTGCTGGTATAACATGTCTTAAATTTGAAAGGTACTGTATACATTAATTACTAACCAATCTCATTCACTATGAAAAAAATTTACGCAATTGCAGCTGCTTTATGCTTCGGTGTAGCAGCATTTGCACAAAACCACAGCGTTACGTTCCAGGTAGACCTAGGGTCGACTGCAGCGAACTCTGGTGGTGTGCATGTTGCCGGTTCTTTCCAGAGCTGGTCTCCTAGTACAACTTCAATGTCTCAGGTAGGGTCTACTTCGGTGTACTCTGTAACAGTTTCTGTTCCTGCGGGCCAATTGGAGTATAAATTCCTGAACGGTAATGCATGGGGCGACGACGAGAGCGTTCCTGCGCCTATCCAAGTCGGCACGAACGGAAACAGCAACCGCTGGGCAGTGATCTCTTCAGACACTACGCTTCCTGCGGTAATGTTTGCGGGTGCAGCTCCTGCTGGACAAAAAGCAATCCAATTCAAAGTGGATTACTCCTTGCAAACATTGAGTGCTGATTCAGCTCATGTGGCAGGGAACTTCCAAGGATGGGACCCCGCCAAATCTCAGCTTGTAAACTTTGACGGTGTACACCGCTACATCGCGTACGTTAATAAATCTGATTCCGTGTACTTTAAGTTCTTGAACGGAAACGGATGGAGTGCTGTGGAAGCGGTGCCTTCAACTTGTCAAGCTCAAAATGCTGGGATAAGCCAGGGTGATAACCGTTATTACACTGATACTGTTAGCGGTATTTATGAGGTGTGCTACAGCCAGTGTGGACCATGTACTATAGTTCCTACATATGACATTACTGTAAATATTGATGTAAGCGCTATCGCAGCATGTGGTACTGTAGATTCAGTATCGTTGGCCGGTCCAATCAATGGTTGGGGTGGTGAGACTATGGCTGATCCTGATGGCGACGGCGTTTGGTCTATCACCTATTACGATGTAGATTCAGGTGATTTTACGTTTAAAGCTCGCTACCACGAAAATGGAAACACCAACTGGGAAGGTGGTGGTAACAAGGTGATCACTGTAAGTTCAGATTCAACCGTGGCAACACGTTGTTTTGGTAATGATACATATGGACCTTGCCCTTCAGTTCCGGCAACGGCTGATGTTACGTTCATCGTTGACTTTACACAGGCTTCATACACTCCAGCAGATACCATCTACTTGATCGGTAACTTCACACAGTGGGAGCAAAACGCTATTACCATGACTTCGCATAGTATAGCAGGTCAGTATATCACGACTGTGCCTAGCTTCTGTCCGGGAACAATGGAGTACCGTTTTTCTAACGGGGACCCTATGAATTCTGCGAACCACGAGCCGGTAAGTGCTGATTGTGGTGTAGATAATGGTGTAGGCGGGTATAACCGCTTCTTTGCTCGTACAGGCTCGGCAGATACCTTGCGCCACACTTACGGTACTTGTTCATTCGTAGGTATTGAAGAAGGTGCATTGGATTTCGTAACCGTTCGTCCTAATCCAATGACTGAGCGCGCAACAATCGGTCTAGGGTTGAACGACCTTTACACCGTACGTGTAATGGACATTACTGGTCGCATTGTGGCAGGATTCGACAATGTACAAGGTGATGTAGAAATCGTTCGCAATAAAATGGTGAGCGGTTTGTACTTCGTTAATGTTGCCAACAGCAAAGGCGATGTAAAAACCATGAAGGTAGTTATAGAGTAATCTGCAAATTCTCCATAAAACAAAAAGCCCCCGGCGCATCCGCACCGGGGGCTTTTTCTATTCGATATTTTTTGGTTACGCGCGATTAACTAGGCCGTGCTCTACTGCAAATCGGACCAAACCAGCTGTGTTCACCATGCCCAATTTATTGAGGATGTTTTGACGGTGGTTATCAATAGTGCGTTTCGAGAGGAATAGCTCCTTGGCGATTTGATCATTGGTTAATTGGTCACAAATCATTCCTACAATCTCTTTTTCACGCTTGCTGAGTTTTGCCACGCCAGGATGCTCGATTCCAATGTTAATGAGGTTTTTGCCTAAAATGCATTTTTCGATCAATGCATTAGCTAAATGCTCCGTAAAAAATAAACCGCCCTTGACAATGGTTGTGATTGCATGAACCAATGATTTGGCATCAATGGTTTTTAATACATAGCCGTGCGCTCCTGCTTTTAGCATTATTTGGGCGTTATCAGGACTGTTGGCATTTGAAAGGGTCAAAACGCGAAGTTTCGGGTAATCAGAGAGAATTTGACGGCATAAGGTGGCACCGTCTGTATCACTAAGTTCGTAATCAATGACAACTAGGTCGTAATCATCGGCCCGCAGCATATATTTGGCCTCCGAGCTCGTTTTGGCCTCAGTAATACTGAAATTGATGTCTGTAAAATCCCCTTTTTCCAACATGGTTTTAATGCCATTTCGGACAATAGGTTGATCGTCAATTATGAGAATCCGGATATAGGATGGATCCATTGTGTTGTGTGTAAGCGTGAGCGAAATATACTAATTCCTTGTATTTTAACGACATCGGCCTCAATTTTCTCTAATCCTATCGTTCTTCCCTTATTTCACGGTTATACCTTACTAACAACACTTGTTAATTAAATAATTGCCTATATTTGCAGAAACTTTTTGGACTGCAAAAGGGGGGCTTCGGGCCCCTCTTTTATTGAATACCACTCATGGATCAGCACAAAATTGAAGAAATCGCGGAAGCGGCTACGGGAGCAAACGATGCCTTTTTGGTAGATGTTGACTTGAAGCCAAATAATGCTATTGTTGTGTATGCTGATGCTGATGAAGGTTTGTCTATCAATCAGATTAAAATGATTAATCGCAAGATTGAAGCAGAATTGGACCGAGATGTGGAAGATTTCAACCTTACCGTGAGTAGCCCGGATTTGAACAAGCCGCTCAAGATTTGGCGACAGTACAAAAAGAATGTGGGACGCACATTAAAAGTGAAATTCCAGGACCGTCAGGTAGAAGGAGATTTGGCGGAGGTAACAGAGGAGAACATCACCTTAAGTATCCCAGGAAAAAAGAAAAAAGATCCTGTTACAGCTCTGACGATCGCATTTGCGGACATCACTGAAGCTAAAGTGGGAATTAAATTTAAATAGACCTTACTATTATTAGGATATATAATGGAAAACGAAGCGATTATTGAAAGCTTCCTCGCGTTTAAAGAGGAAAAAAATATCGACAGAGTGACGTTGATGGCATTTATCGAAGAGGCCTTCCGTAACCAACTGCGCAAGAAGTACGAGACCGATGAAAACTTTGACGTCATTGTAAACCCGGATAAAGGGGATTTAGAGATTTGGCGTAATCGTACCGTTGTGGAAGATGGTGCCGTTGAAGACGACAACATGGAGATCGAACTTAGCGCTGCCTTGAAAATCGAGCCGGATTACGAGGTGGGCGAAGAAGTTTCTGAAGAAGTTAAGTTGATCGACCTGGGTCGTCGTTTCATCTTGGCCTTCCGCCAAAACTTGGTGAGCCGCATTCAGGAGCACGATAGCTCTGAACTATTCAAGCGTTACAAAGATTTGGAAGGTGAAATCATCACAGGCGAGGTACACCATGTACGTCATCGCGAGGTAATCGTATATGATGATGAAGGAAATGAATTGATCCTACCTAAAGATCAAATGATCGGCGAGCGTGAATTCTTCCGTAAAGGAGATCCTATTCGTGCGGTAGTAAAGGAAGTAGTATTCCGAGGAACCAAGCCGGTAGTGATTATGTCCCGTACCGATGAGCGTTTCTTGGCCAAGTTGTTCGAGCAGGAAATACCAGAGGTATACGATGGGTTGATCACCATAAAAGGTGTGGTACGAATCCCAGGTGAGAAAGCAAAGGTGGCTGTAGAGTCTTACGATGATCGTATCGATCCAGTAGGTGCTTGTGTGGGTATGAAAGGATCACGTATACATAGTATCGTTCGTGAATTGCGCAATGAAAATATTGATGTGATCAATTACACTAACAACGTACAACTCTACATCCAACGTGCCTTGAGCCCAGCGAAGGTAACTTCATTAAATATCGATGAGGATGCACGCCGTGTAGAAGCCTTCTTAGCACCTGACCAAGTAAGTTTGGCCATCGGTCGTGGAGGTACGAACATTCGTTTGGCAAGTAAATTAGTCGATATGGAAATCGACGTCTATCGCGATGATATTGAAATCGAAGACGACATCGAACTAGATCAGTTCAGCGATGAAATCGAAGGATGGGTCTTGGATGAATTAAAGAAAATTGGATGTGATACTGCAAAGAGCGTCTTAAAGTTGAGCCGTGAGGATTTGATATCACGTGCCGATTTAGAAGAAGAAACTGCAGATCACGTCATCAAAGTCCTTTCACAAGAATTTGAGGGCGAAGAATAAGAATATACCCAAAGACACTCTATGAGTAGCGTCAGATTAAGTAAAGCAACAAAAGAGCTAAACATTTCCCTAGACCGGGCGGTAGAGGAATTGGCCAACCACGGCCATGAAATTCCGAATAACCGTAACCATAAAATCACGGACGAACAGTACGAGGTTTTAATGACGGCATTTGCGGATGACCTTGCTCGTAAAAAGCGTTCTGAGGCCGTTAGTGCCCAGGTTAAAGAAGAGAATGATTTCCTGCGCGGGGGAACGGAAGAGACTCCTGTAGCAGAAGCTCCAACTTCAGTGACTGAAGAATCTCCAACGTTAGCAGCTGAATCGGATAATGAAGAAACGCCTGCGCCATCGGAGGAAAAAGAACCAAAAGAGGAAGCCAAAGGGCCAAAAGTCCTTGGGAAGATTGACATTGAAGTGACTAAGCCTAAGAAAAAGCAGTCAACGAAAACCAAAGAAGAAAAGACCGTTGAAGAGGAAACTACGAAATCTACTTCTAAGTCTACGAAAACGCCTGAAGCGGGAGCTCTTAATCCCGAAACCGAAAGGGACAATATTGACACGGAGATCAGAACCAAATATGTGAAGATTGATGGTCCTAAGTTTACCGGTGAAAAGATTGAGCTGCCTGTAGAGAAGGCTAAGGGTGAAAAGAAAAAGCGTGTAAGAATCAAAAAGCAAGGGCCTGGAGGTGCGACTCAAGCACAAGTGGATCCACAAGCCCGCAATACACGTGGTAAGAACCAAAGTATAGGAAAAGGACGTCGCAATCAACCTGTCGTAGAAAAACAGGAATTATCAGACGAAGAAATCCAAAAGCAGATTAAAGAAACCTTAGAGAAGCTTACTTCTGGCAAGAAGAATAAGGGTGCTAAGATTCGCCGTGATAAGCGTGCTGAGCGCCGTGAAAAAGAAGAGCTCGCAGACATGCAAGCGGCTGAAGAAAGCAAAGTGTTAAAGGTTACAGAATTCGTAACTGTTACCGAGCTTGCCAATATGATGGAAGTGAGTGTCAACGACGTCATTGGTTCTTTGATGGGTGTTGGGGTTATGGTGACCATGAACCAGCGCTTGGATGCCGAGATGCTTGAAATGGTGGCGGAAGAATTTGGCTTTAGCGCCAACTTCGTAGATGAGGAGGTTACAGAAACCTTCCAAGAAGAAGAGGACAAAGAGGAAGATTTGAAATCACGTTCACCGATTGTAACGGTGATGGGGCACGTTGATCATGGTAAGACTTCGCTGTTGGATTACATCCGGAAGGCGAATGTAATTGCTGGTGAGGCCGGGGGTATTACCCAGCACATTGGCGCTTACAGTGTTCGAGTTCACACGGGTCAAACCATTACGTTCTTAGATACTCCGGGTCACGAAGCTTTTACGGCCATGCGTGCGCGTGGAGCTCAGGTAACTGATATTGTGATCATCGTTGTGGCCGCGGATGATGCTGTGATGCCACAAACAAAGGAGGCTATTTCTCACGCACAAGCGGCTGGTGTACCTATCGTATTCGCCATCAACAAGGTAGATCGCGAGGTAGCCAACCCCGATAAGATCAAAGAGCAATTAGCACAGTTAAACTTATTGGTTGAAGATTGGGGGGGACAGATTCAGTCCATGGACATCTCTGCGAAAACAGGCTTGAACGTAGAAGAACTACTAGACAAAGTATTGTTGGAAGCGGAATTGTTGGACTTGAAAGCCAACCCAGATAAGAATGCAAGCGGTACAGTAGTAGAAGCTTCATTGGATAAGGGCCGCGGATATATGTGTACAGCATTAATCCAGTCTGGTACAATGAAAGTGGGGGATTATATATTAGCCGGACAATACAGCGGCAAGGTGAAAGCCATGCTAGACGAGCGCGGTAATCGTATTAAAGTTGCGGGTCCATCAGCGCCAGTGAACTTACTAGGTTTAGATGGTGCGCCAACTTCTGGTGATCGTTTCATTGTGATGGACGACGAGAAAGAAGCGAAGCAAATTGCAGCCAAGCGTTTGCAGTTGCAGCGTGAACAAAGTGTACGTTCTCAGAAGAAGATGACGCTTGAAGAAATCGGCCGTCGTCTGCAGGTGGGAGACTTTAAGGAGTTGAACATTATTTTAAAAGGGGACGTGGACGGCTCTGTAGAAGCGCTTTCAGATTCATTGCAGAAGTTGACCACAGAAGAGATTCAAGTCAACATCATTCACAAGGGTGTAGGGCAGATTTCAGAAAGCGATATCCTATTGGCGACAGCATCTGATGCTATCGTTGTAGGGTTCCAAGTTCGTCCTTCAGCTCAAGCCCGAAAGTTGGCAGAGATGGAAGAAGTGGAAATCCGTATGTACTCTATTATCTATGACGCGATTAACCAAGTGAAAGATGCTATGGAAGGCATGTTGAGCGCAGAGATCAAGGAAGAGATCATGGGGACAGCAGAAATTCGCGAGACCTTCAAGATTTCGAAGGTGGGTACTATTGCGGGTTGTATGGTCACCGATGGTTTAATAGAGCGCAATCATGATGTCCGTATTATTCGTGACGGCGTGGTGGTTTACTCTGGAAAATTAGGTTCATTGAAACGGTTTAAAGATGATGTTAAAGAAGTTCGTCAAGGTTTCGAGTGTGGTTTGAACATCGAGAATTTCAATGACATTAAAGTCGGCGATGTAGTTGAGGCCTATGAAATGGTAGAAGTAAAACGAACTTTGGATTAATCTTTAATGGTTTGAACATAATAGATCCCCGTTGCGCAAGCATCGGGGATTTTTTTATCCAAAAAGCAATGCTCCTACCCCGAAGAGTGCGCCATATACTAAGGCAATTCCTAACAGCCAGTACGCAAGCAATCGCATTGTGGATGGTGGTGTGTCGCCTTGACTGTGTTCCACCTTCCATGCTACTGGTTTCCATGCGCCACCCGGGCGCACGGTTTGGTAGAACTCTACCAAGGTGGTATGCGATTCTGGAGAGGTCAAATACATAGCAGTGATCCAAGCCGCCGTAGTGAAGGCGACGGTGAAGAAAAATGAATTTGGGAAGGCCCAGGCCAATCCATAATGTGCAATAGCGTAGGCGACGAAAGGAGCGACTGTTGCAATGATTTCTGCCCAAGCATTGATACGCCACCAGTACCACCTTAAAATCAGCACTAGTCCTAGTCCCGCCCCACACTCCATGATGAATTGCCACACCCCTGCAATGCTGTCCATGAGGTGTGTAATATAGAGGCCTATAATTGCGAGGACTACGGTTAGTATTTTCGATACACTCAGGCTCCTTCTGCGCTTGGCATTTGGTGAAATAAACCGCAAGTAGAAGTCATTCACGAGGTAGGAAGTGCCCCAATTCAGCTGTGTAGACATGGTTGACATATAGGCCGCAAATAACGATGCTAAGAGCATCCCTAAGATCCCCTTTGGGAGAAAGTCGCGCATTATGAAAATGTAGCCAAACCGATAATCACGCTGGTATTTTAGGGCTTCCGCTAATCGCTCCCCATACTTGGGCTCCCATTGCGCTAACCACTCTTGGTATTCGACCTGCTGTGTGGCCGTAAGCGGCTCACAATTTGCTTGGCCGGTCATACACTCGTAGGTTATGAAATCAGATGTGCTGCTGAGGTCTCCGCCATTGCCGTATAAAACGATGGCGCTTAAGGCGACAATAATCCAAGGCCATGGGCGTATGGCGTAGTGACCTATTTGGAACAAGGCGCTGGCGAGGAAGGAATCTCGTTCGTCCTTTGTTGAGAGCATGCGTTGCGCGCTGTATCCCCCACCGCCGGGTTCGGCGCCGGGGTACCACGAGGTCCACCACACCATCCCAAAGAAAGCCAGAAAGGAGGCTAAACCTATCTGGTAGGTTTGATTGGAACTTTCGCCGTTGCCTACCTCAGGCAGGAAACTGAAGGTCTCATCTGGCAAGGCATTTTTCAATCCTTCGAGCCCGCCTATTTCGGGTGCGCGGAGTACGTAAACCGCTAGGGTTATGGACCCTGTCATGGCCAAAAGGAATTGGAACACATCAGTATAGACCACTCCTTTTAGACCACTGATACTAACGTACACGACCACTCCAAGAAGGGCCGCTCCAGTCCAAAGGAAAGCTTGTTGTTCACTAATACCGAAGAAGCCTTGGAGCAGGGTGATCATTGCCACGTTGACCCAGCCCATAATTAGCACGTTCATGAAGGCACCGAGGTAAATGGATTTAAATCCGCGCAGAATAGCGGCGGGGCGGCCGGAATAACGGAACTCGATAAATTCTACTTCGGTGGAGAGGCCGCTTCTACGCCATAATCGAGCAAAGAAAACGGTAGTGAGCATCCCACCCGCAAGGAGGTTCCACCACAACCAGTTTCCGCTGATTCCGTATTGTCCTATCAGCTCGGTTACAGCCAGAGGGGTATCTGCCGCGAAGGTGGTCGCAATCATGGAGATTCCTGCGATATACCAAGGAAGATTTCGTCCGCCCAGGAAGTACTGGCTCAGGCTTTTCTTTTTACTGCGACCGAAATAAAGTCCAACAGAAATGGTGAGAACTAATAATGCAATAAGGACGATGGTGTCGAAGGAGCTTAGAACCATGTTATTTACGTTTAGCAGAGAAGAAGTCACTTATGATTTGGCCACATTCTTCGGCGAGAATGCCGGTTATAATCTTGGTTTTAGGGTGTAGAGCATTTCCTTGCAAAGTAAAGCCTCGTTTTTCATCGGAGGCACCATACACCACTGTGCCAATCTGCGACCAGAAAAGGGCTCCGGCGCACATAGGGCAAGGCTCGAGGGTCACATACAAGGTGCATTTATTTAGGTATTTGGATGCTAAGTAGCTGCTAGCCGCGGTGATTGCTTGAATCTCTGCGTGGGCAGTGACATCTACCAATCGTTCGGTGAGGTTATGGGTACGAGCGATAATTTTCCCTCCGGCAACTAGTACAGCGCCCACAGGAACTTCTCCAACTTCGGCGGCATTATGGGCTTCCGCGATGGCGGCACGCATAAATCTCTCGTGATCGTTCATTGATAGCATCTTCGTCGCAAAATAGGGAATTGGCCCACAAGTTTGGCTATTTTTGCGGTTCAAACAATTAGTACCATGTACAGATCACATACTTGTGGTGAATTGCGCGCCGCACATATTGGACAGACAGTAACTCTTGCAGGTTGGGTACAACGCTCGCGTGAATTAGGGGGGATGACCTTCTTAGATTTGCGTGACCGTTATGGGATTACTCAGATTGCTTTTAATGAGGAGTGGGACGTCGATTTGTTGAAGGAGGCAAGAAAACTAGGCCGCGAGTGGGTGGTACAAATTGAAGGTGAGGTGATTGAGCGTCACAGCAAGAATGCCAACATGCCTACCGGTGATGTGGAGATTAAGAGTGTCAAGCTGGTTGTATTGAACGCAGCAAACACGCCTCCGTTTACCATAGAAGAAGAAAGTGATGGCGGCGAAGAGCTTCGCATGAAGTTCCGCTACTTGGATTTGCGTCGTGGTCCGTTACAGCGCAATTTGGCACTGCGTAACCGCGTGAATATCGAGGTGCGCAAGTATTTGGACGAGCAAGGCTTTATGGATATTGAGACCCCGTTTTTGATCAAATCTACGCCAGAGGGGGCACGTGATTTCGTAGTGCCTTCGCGCATGCAAGAGGGCAAGTTCTACGCTTTGCCGCAGAGCCCGCAGACCTTTAAGCAATTGTTGATGGTTAGTGGTTACGATAAGTACTACCAGATTACGCGTTGCTTCCGCGACGAAGATTTACGTGCGGACCGTCAGCCCGAGTTTACACAGATTGACTGTGAGATGGCCTTTGTAGAGCAAGAAGATATCTTGAATACGTTCGAGGGATTGTTGCTTCACTTGTTGAAAGACGTGAAAGGTGTTGAAATTGATAGCGTACCGCGCATGACTTATGCAGAGGCGATGGAGCGCTATGGAAATGATAAACCGGACATCCGTTTCGGGATGGAATTGGCCAACCTAAATGCATTAACTCAAAATCTCGGTTTCATGGTCTTTGACCAAGCCGAGACGGTGTTGGGTATTGCGGTACCTGGCGCCGCTTCATGGACGCGTAAGCAGATCGATAAGTTGACCGATTGGGTGAAGCGCCCAGACATCGGCATGAAGGGCATGGTGTACTGTAAAGTTAATGAGGACGGCACTTACAAGAGCTCTGTAGATAAATTCTATACGCAAGAGCAGCAAGCTGCATGGGCAAAAGCTGCGGATGCGAAGCCAGGCGACTTAATCCTGATTTTGGCAGGTGAAGAGCATTTGACGCGCAAAGCAACTTCTGAATTGCGTCTTCACATCGCAGAGGAAATGGGTCTAAGAAATCCTGAGGTCTTTGCACCACTATGGGTGATGGACTTCCCGCTATTGGAATGGGACGATGAAACAGAGCGTTACCACGCGATGCATCACCCGTTCACCTCTCCGAAGCCAGAGGATATTGATTTGATTGATACAGAACCGGGTAAGGTTCGCGCAAACGCGTACGACCTTGTATTGAACGGTAATGAGATCGGTGGTGGTTCTATTCGTATCCACGATAGAGCGCTGCAGAGCCGCATGTTCGATTTGCTAGGGTTTAGCAAGGAAGAGGCTGAGAAGCAGTTCGGGTTCTTGATGAGTGCCTTTGAATACGGTGCACCTCCGCACGGTGGATTGGCCTTCGGTTTTGACCGATTGGTAGCCATTCTAGGTGGTGCTGAGGTCATTCGCGACTTCATTGCCTTCCCTAAAAACAACGCGGGTCGCGATGTAATGATTGATGCTCCTGCTACCATTGACGAGTCACAGCTCAATGAGTTAAATCTGGCAACTACTGCGCAAACGGAAGAATAGAAAAGCTTGGTTTTTGTAACTTGAGGCGAATAATTAATTCCCTATGCTACGTAAACTACTCTTATCGTTTACCTTTTCTGCCATTGCCCTATGTGCAACTGCCCAAAATCGCGTTTCTAATGCGCTATCAGAAAGCGCGATCGAAAAGATGACCTGGGTCGAAGCCATGCAAGATTACCGGGTGAACTTCCATACTGTCGTAGATAAATTCGAAACAGAATTTGCGGACAAGCCTTATGAGAAAGGGCACGGGTGGAAGCAGTTTAAACGCTGGGAATATATGATGGGCCAGCGCGTGGGTGAAACGGGCGATCGTCCTCATCCAAGTGTTTTATACAATGCCATTCAGAGCCAATCGAGCTCGAATGAATATGGAGATTGGCGTCCTGCCGGTCCGTTTGATGCGCCCTCCGGTGATGGAATTGGCCGAATCAACAATGTGGCCTTCCACCCTCAACACAACGATACCATCTATGCAGGTGCTCCGGCTGGAGGTTTGTGGGTGAGCTATGATGATGGGCAAACTTGGCAGACCTTTACGGACGAGCTTACCAATATTGGGGTTAGTGATTTAGCGATTGATCCACAACATCCAGACACCATGTATTTGGCTACAGGGGATCGTGATGCTGGAGATACTTATAGCTTCGGATTGATGAAATCTGTCGATGGCGGAGTGACTTGGTCGCCCTCAGGCCTTTCCTTTAATGTTAGCAACAACTACCGAATCGGTCGAGTGGTCGTGCATCCGGACAGTACAAATATCGTCGTTGCTGCTACGAATGGTGGAATTTACCGCAGTACAAACTATGGCCAGAACTTTACGTTAGAGCAATCTGGGTTATTTTACGGTTTACACATGGGCCACGGCGACACCTTATTTGCCACAACCTCTGGCTCTAGCCCTAAAATATATCGTTCCGTAAATGCAGGAGATACATGGATTCAAATGTCAAGTGGATTACCGGCAACAGGGGTTTATCGATGCGAGGTTGCAGTGAGTGCTGAGCCTGGGTTGCTTTATGCAGTCTTTGGCGCCAGCAATTATGGTTTTGGTGGACTATACCGTTCGACTAATGGAGGTTCTAATTGGTCTTTGATGAGTTCAACTCCAAACATCATGGGCTGGTCCTCAACAGGAGGAGGTTCAGGCGGTCAGGCTTGGTATGATATGAGTATTGCCTGTGATCCATTGAACGAGAACACTATTTACGTTGGTGGGGTGAATATTTGGAAGAGTACGAATGGAGGGGCAAATTGGTCCATCGTTGGCCACTGGTACGGTGCAGGATCTATTCCGTTTGTTCATGCGGATCACCACCATGCAATATTCCGTCCTAATACATCGCAGTTGTACGTGGGTACAGACGGCGGTGTTTACAAAACAACCAATGCAGGTTCTTCATGGAGCCACTTGAACGACGGGATGAATATTACGCAGTATTATAAGATCTCTCATAGCACTTCGGATACGACGGTAATCCTTGCTGGGGCTCAAGACAATGGCTCGCATCTTCGCAGCTCCTCTTCATGGAGCCGTGTTACGGGAGGAGATGGCATGGACAATGGCGTTGATGTGACCAATGATAATATTATGTATACCTCTATCTACTATGGAGATTTTTACAAAAGCACTAATGGCGGCGGATTCTTCTCTTCCATCAATACATTGAGTGCTTCAGGATCAGGGAATTGGGTTACTCCTTTCAATGTAGATCCGGTCAATGGTAATACGATATACGCTGGGTTCACCAAACTTTGGAAATCGACTAATGCTGGTGCTTCCTGGGCAGCGACCTCTTCTTCAAATCTTAGCGGCACCTCCAACATCGATGAATTTGAGATTGCTCCGTCGAATACAAATTATATCTACGCACTTATAAACAGCAACATTTTTAAAAGTACAAATGGGGGAAGTTCTTGGAGTAGTATTACTCCAGGTGGAGGTCTGAATCCTTCACCACAGAACATCTCGGGAATAGCAATCGACCCAGATGACGAGCAACATATTCTTATTTCGATTAGTGGGTACACAAGCAATAAAAAGGTTATGGAATCTTTTAATGGCGGTCAAACTTGGTCAAATCTGAGTTCGGGATTGCCCAATGTTCCAGCGAATTGTGTAACCTTTGAAAGCGGCACATCTGACGGTATCTACGTGGGGACGGATATCGGCGTTTATTACCACAGCTCATCTTTTTCTAGCTGGGTGAGCTACAATAAAAACCTCCCGAACGTGATTGTCATAGATTTTGAAATTTATGAAGACGACGATCTATTGCGTATCGGAACCTACGGCCGTGGTGTATGGCAGAGCCCATTAATGTCCGGAAGCTCCGCCCCACCTGTAGCGGTATTTATGGCGGATCCAGCGGCACCTTGTGGCACTACAGATACCATTTCATTGATTGACCAAAGCCAGGGCTTCACGACCAGCTGGCAATGGCAAATCACCCCATCCACATTCAGCTATGTGAATGGGACAACCGATTCTTCTCAAAATCCACAGGTCATTTTCACGGCAACGGGTGGCTATTCGGTTACGCTGACCGCAACCAACGCCTATGGCTCTGACGACACTACCGTATTCCAAGCCATTTCAGTAGGGGGAGCGACATTGCCATTCACTGAAGATTTTGAAGGTGGTCTAAATGGATGGGAGATTGACAATGCAGACGGCGGTATTACTTGGGCCTCAACTTCGGTAAGCGGAACCGCCCCAGGATCTACAGGAATGTTTATGAATCACTATTCTTATAGTGGATCTGGCCAACGCGACGAGCTTATTTCACCAGCTTTAGACTTTTCAAATGATTCTATGGTTAGTTTGACGTTTGAATATGCTTCTGCGTACTACTCAAGTGGGTATTCGGACAGCTTGTTGGTATACGTAAGTGATGATTGTGGTGTTACTTGGAATGAAGTAGCGGCATACGATGCGACAGATGCTTCCTTCAGTACGGCAGGAGCCGTAACTTCTTCCTTTGCTCCAGCGGATTCTACCTACTGGTGTCACGGCTCGAGCTCTGTCAGTTGTCCGACCATTGATTTAAATGCTTATAGTGGTATGAGCGGTATCCGAGTGAAATTCGTTTCAGTCAATGGTTATGGAAACAATACCTTCCTAGACAACATTAATATTGCCGGCCAGGCCCAATTAGCTCCAGTGGCAGCCTTTGGAGGCGATACAGCTGTTTGTACAGGAAAAACAGTTACATTCTACGATTACTCAGCCCCATCTCCGACCGCGCGTTTATGGTCTTTCCAAGGGGGAACTCCGTCTACCTCAACAGCGGTAAACCCAACTGTAACGTATGCAAACGCAGGAACCTACGATGTCAAGCTTGTTGTTTCTAATGCCGCCGGAATAGATTCGGTGCAAATATCAAATTATATCACCGTAGTATCTGCTCCAGCTGCTGGAGTGTCTCTAAGTGTATCGTCTTCAACCTTGTGTACTGGGGATAGCGCAACAGCCACTGCAACATTCACTAACGGTGGTTTGACCCCATCTATTAATTGGTTGCTTAACGGATCTGTGGTTGCTTCAAATACTACAATCTATGCGAATCAATTTTCCGATGGGGATGTCCTCACCGTACGTATGATAAGCTCAGACGATTGTGTGACTAATCCAACAGTAATGGATTCTACCACCTTCACAGTTAACGCCCGTCCACAAGTGAGCCTCGGTTCACAGGGCTATGTTTGTGAGCTTGACGGTCCTCAAGCCCTTTCTGGAGGTCAACCTACGGGAGGAGTCTATTCAGGAACAGGTATTGTGAATGATTCCATATTCCCATCTGTGGCTGGGGTAGGCTCACATTGGGTCTATTATACCTACACCGATGCCACCACAGGTTGTCCGAATACTAAGAAACGTGCCATTAGCGTTCAAGCAGCGCCATCAAAACCAACAATCAGCCAGAACCCTACTACGGCTGTGCTTCAAGCATCTACTACAGCAGGCGCTTTTACTTATGAGTGGTTAGATAATAATATGAATCCTATTTCGGGGGCCACTGCTGCCACGTATCTACCTACATCGAATGGCACCTACTATGTACGTATATTCTCGAATATCCTTTGTTCCAATGTGTCCGATGCCTACACAGTAGTTAATATCGGTTTAGACGAAGAGTTGTTAAAGGAGCTCGAAATCTATCCCAACCCTGCTCAGACGCAAGTAAACATTGCCCTACCTGGAAGCGCCCAGATCTGTATCCTCGATGCCTCCGGTCGCCAGGTGTATAATCAATGGGTGGAGCAGCGCACGGCCATCGATGTCCAGGAGTGGGCACGTGGCGCGTACATTGTCCAAACCATTCAAGAAGGTACAAGCACACATATCCCGTTAATCTTGCAGTAACAGCAGAAAACTTTAGAGTATAAAAAACCCGGGCGCGCATCGCCCGGGTTTTTTAGTTTCAGAGCGTTGGAATTTTACACCAATTCCATATGTGCGATTATGCTCTTAAACAAAGCAAGACCGTCTTGATTGTTGAGTTCTTTATCGGCAGCACGCTCGGGGTGCGGCATCATTCCAAAGACGTTTTTACCCGCATTACATACTCCGGCAATGTTCTCCAAAGTACCATTAGGGTTCACGGCATCGGTCACTTCACCATTTTCCGTGCAGTACTGGAAGATGATCTGATCGTTTGCTTTAAGCGCTGCGAGCGCCTCTGCTGAACAGTAGTAGTTTCCTTCACCGTGTGCAATAGGAATCTTGTAGCCCTTGCTGTGGTCCAAATCTGCACTAATCCCTGCAGTCTTTGATGCAGGCTTAATGAATACGTTCTTACAGATGAATTTGTGGCTGTTGTTGTGGCGCAATGCCCCTGGCAACAATCCGCTTTCTGTAAGGATTTGGAAACCGTTACAAACACCCAACACGTACCCGCCGTTATTGGCAAATTCGATGACGCTTTGCATAATAGGGCTCATCTTCGCTATGGCACCACTACGCAAATAATCTCCATAAGAGAACCCTCCGGGAAGAACCACACAGTCCACCCCTTGCAGGTCGGTGTCTTTGTGCCATAGGTTCACAGTTTCGTAACCCATGATGGTTTCCAATACGTAAATCATGTCTTGGTCACAATTTGACCCTGGGAAGGTGATGACA
>Ga0163109_10000611_pt1 | contig 28496 bp, 12 predicted proteins | sample CRUFie1St13metaG_FD_108704 | JGI IMG/M metagenome (GOLD analysis project Ga0163109, IMG submission 108704) | Marine microbial communities from the Costa Rica Dome - CRUD Field 142mm St13 metaG | ecosystem: Environmental > Aquatic > Marine > Oceanic > Photic zone | place: Costa Rica: the Eastern...
AACACTGCCTAGTGGAACTTGGTATAATCTAAATTTATATTCTCTTTCGGATGTTACTTTGAAAGTTTCACTATAGCCTGCTTTTAAAATTGTGTTGTTTAATTTTACAATAGTAAACCACTCGTGTGGTTCTTGAGTAAATGGAGTTTGTGTAAGAGTAAACGTTGTAGTACTTCCGTCATGTACAAATGTATCTTTGACTACACTACTAAAGTTTTGTATACTGCCTTCAAAGATTGCAAATCTTATTATTGCGTCCAAAGCAGGCGGTTGTGCAAAACTTATTACCACATTGCCTGGAGTGATATATCCTGCATCACTTTTTATAAGAACATGTTCTACAGATTTTCCATTTACAGTAATTAAACTTGTCATGTTTTCAGTAAATCTAATATTTGTTAAAAAGTCTACAGTTGAACCATCTCCTATAAATTCGTCTATATCTAAAATATTAGATCCGCTGTACTCTAATGTAACTAAACTTACTTTTGAGTTGTCTGCAGGAGCAGCAACAAATGTTATAGTTTTGTTAGTGTAATCAATTGTGTAATCAGTAGTAAGATTTTGTATTGTTCCATTTATTTTTACAAACAGTGCAGATTCAGTAACTGGTCTTGTTCCAATTTCAAAAGTTTTATTAACACCATCACCTCTATAGTTTCTGCTAATTATTTGGCTTGATCCTGCTGTAGGTCTTTCATAAACTTTAATGTCAACAGTATCTTGCACCCATCCAGGAACTAGTTCATCTGGACCTTTTGAGTTTGTTGGTGTTGTAAAGCTGTCACCGTCAACATTTATATCTTCAGGATTAAGTCCTCTCGCATTGCTGTATGCTAAATCACCACCAGTAAGTACTGTATCATAGTTTATATCAGTTGGTAAAAAGCTACCGTCACTTGTAGTTTTTCTGATTACAATTATATCATCAGCACTAGTGGATATTCCTAATTCGTCTAAGAAAATAGTTGTTTGAACACCATCTCCTGTTATGCTACGCATAATAGCATTTGGATTGGCAAATTGTGTACTATCATCTGTCCAATCAGGATCATCTAATCTCACGCCGTTTCTATATACGTTATAAAGTATTCCTTCCTCTAATGGTTTAGACAATGTCAATGACACTGTACTTCCATCTAATTCAAATTTTTCATCTTCAAAAGTTATATCATAAGTATCATATGATCCAGTAAACCAAGGAGCGGCATCCCAACCATTTGGTCCTCCAAAGTCAAAACTTTTTACTTCAACTCCTCCGTAATCAATGCCATCCATTAATTGACTTAGATCTTTATCATACTGACCTGTTTGAGGATCATATACTAAATTAATTCTATCCTGTGCATGAAGTAAACTTATTTGTTTTTTGTATGTAACTACAATAGCAGACAAATTATCTGGCGGAAGTGTTAATGTTATTCTACCTTTATATCTATCATAACCTTTGTTAGTATCCAATATATTTTCATATGTGTATTGACTCTTTAATAATTCTTCTCCAGCTACAGATACAAATACATTTGTAGATTTCATATCCATTGGCCACTGTAAATCATAAATGTATTTCGATCCTGTACCTACAAAATTTTCTGTTTCGTCAAGATTAGTAATTAAATACTTTCCAGACAGTCTATCTATTTTCATTACTGTGCTAATTGATCTAGCTAGAGATTGTCCTATAATCAAACTTAGTTTTGCAGGAGTACCTCCTTCATTCAAAGAACCTTCCACAGTAAGGGTTGGAGCATTTAAATAACCTTTGCCAGGATTTAAAACTTCAACATCTGTTACTCTACCACCAGCACCTAGTTTTGTAATTGCTTTAGCACCAGTGCCGCCACCGCCTTCGATTCTAAGTATAGGCGGATATGTATAACCCGAACCGCCATCTGCGATTTTTATTTCTTGTACTACAAATCCTAAGTTGTCTTTCCAATTTTTTGCAGGATATGTTGTAGTAGAAAAATCACTGCCTTGAATTTTCCCGTCTACAACTTTCAAACTTGAAGTTTCTATTTTTTCTGTAGACTCGTTGTAATATGGTGGTAAATCAAAATCACTTGTTAAATTATTACTTAAATCTAATTTTTCATAACCACTGACATATTCTCTTAGCTTTGTTTTGAATGGCTTTACTTCATCAATATATTCTTGGTAACTAGGTAAGTTATCATTATTGAATGTAATATCTTTTCTAAGTTCACCAACATTGTGCTTAGCCTTTATAAAACTTGTTTTGAATAACCAATCAACATATAGTTGTTCAGATAGTATATACCTTATACTTGCAAAAAATAGTTTGTTATATTCTACTTCTAATGTTTCAGTAAATAAATCATTTTTAATAGCAGTAGCTATAATTCGTGTTTCTGTAGTGGGCAAACTATCATAAAATTTTGTATCAAAACTTATTTCATCAAATCCATCAAATGATACTGTTGTATTATATATAGACTTCTTGAAATTAATTGTGCCATTTTGTCTACCTATAGTTTGATAGTTGACTGTATAATCTACATTGCTTTGATCATCGATTTTTCTTAAAAGAAGCCAGCCGCCCGAACCAATATTGTTAATTTTTACAATATCATTTATCTCATCATCCAAACCATCAAGTTGATAGGAAAAATCAATAGTGTACTTAGGCTCGCTAAATGGTCCATATCCTGTCAAATACCAATCCTTATAATCCCAATATAAGGTTGTGTTGTATGCTTGGCTCTGGAATCTATCCCAGCTGCTATTTTCAAAATTTCTTTCATACAATGACCACTTGCCTTGAATTTCTTCATCTGCTTTGACCAACACAGTGAATTTTCTAATTTCGATTAATGTGTTGTCATTATAATTTTTGCCTCCATTAACAATTTCAACATTAGTAATAGATCCTACACTGTTTAGTGTAAATTTAAATTCAGCATCTGAACCTATGCCTGTAATTTTGTATGTAGGTGGCACAAGATATCCTCTACCTGGATCAAGGACAGTAGTTCCTACAATTACACCGTCTTTTACAGTGACCGTCATTGTAGCTTGTTTTGCTTTTGCTACACCTAAAAATTCTAAATCAGCTTTAGTGTCTACTGATGTGTCGTAAACATTTGTTACCGCACTAGGTTGCGGCTCTTGCTTTTGTAAATTAACTAAACTTTTACTTTCCACAATAAGTTCTTTTTCAATTACTGTGTTTACTCTTTCTATATATTGTTTTAAAGCCTCTAAGCGGTTTACAAACCAACTTTGTCTAGGACTATTTAAAGTTCCATATTTTTGCTTTTCTCCTAAGTTAGGATCCGGAACTATTCTTCCGTACAAATCATAACCTACTAAACTGTCAATCCATTTCTTTTCAATATCTCTATTTGGTTTGCTTGTAGCTAAACCATCACTTACAATTTGATATTGGTTATGAATGTTTACATCTTTTTTATCTATTGTCCACCATTGTATTCCTATAGCAACATCGTCATTTTCTAAATATTTTTCTATGTTAAAAGCTGAAAAACTATCATTGCTGAATAAGCCTACAAATTCATATTGTTGATTATTAGGATCAGCTATTAACTGAGCTACTTCAGATGCTTTTAAACTTCTGCCTTCGACATCTGGTTTAATTTTCTTATCTTTTACCCAGTAGTAATATAAATTTGTAAATGTCTGCGATATAGGATCGAATTGTCTTTTTAAAGTATAAGCTGCATCTCCATATTTTGCCTGTCCTGATATACCTTCTGATATTCCTTCATCGGTGTCAGCTAAGTTATTCCATTCTGACGGCAGATACTTTGATTCTACCCATTCGTACACATCGATAGTATTTCCTTCAAAAAGTTTGTTCCAGTTGTTTGCACTAAAACTAACATCACCTTGATATGCATTGTAAAACTTTGCGTTGGTTAAATCCCACCATAATTCACCAACATGTTGACTATGCCAAGCATCATTAGGATTATTAATTACTGATGTATCTGTTGCGGTATTATAAGAAGCAGGATCATAGTAAAGTTTGAAACTTAAATTTTCCTCTGCAGGACCTGCAATTTTTCCTTGTACAGGATCAATATAATCAAGATATTTCAATAATTTTTTTGTTTTTGTATTATATAAAATTATTCTTTTAATCTTATCTAAATCAATTGTTTCTTTTGCTTCTCTAATTTTATTGTAAATCTTTTTAGCAGGATTTGGATTTCTAAAGTTAACAACAACACCTTTTTCGTTTTGATTATGGTTTACATTTGGTAATCCTACATATACATGTCCGTCCATAAGTAAAGCATGTTTGCCAAAAAATGTAATTGGTTGTCTTTCTTTTTCTACAAATATCTCAAATCCAAGCGGTTGTCCATATATTAATTTACTTTCTATATTTTCATAAACATAAATTATACCTGAATTATCTACTTCAAATTCAAATCTTGTAAAATCTTTATCAAATATTAATGTATTTGAATCAAATGTAGTATTTTTTCCGCTATCAGCATTTTTAGCATTAACAACTAAATGCTTTCCATCAAAATCTATTTTGTCACCAAATTGTTCTGCACTATCGTTTTGAGGGCTTTCTAATGTTTGATCTAAATTCCAAGTGCGAGATACAGCATCATATTTGTATAGATAAACTCTTCCTTGATCATTTTTAATATCATCACTTAGAGGATCACTTATTGCAATAAACGTACCGTCATTGTTAATTGCAATACTATGTCCAAATTGTGCATGTGTAGAGGGTGCAGGTATATCAGCACTCCAACCATATTGTCCGTTATTATTTCTATATACCGCAACAACGTTAGGTTTGTCTGTATACTTAACATTTGTGATCAATACTTCACCGTCATCACTTAAATCAAAATCAGATGCAAAGTCATTCATATTTGTAAGTTCGATTGAACTGTCAACAGCACTATCATTAATAACTTTTAATCCTGTATCATTAGGAATATATCCTACGTAATCGATCATATCATCTGTTGAATCCCAGAATGTTGCATCAAATGGTCCAGGAGTTAAATTTGTTATTGCATTAAACAGACTTCCATCATTATATACTATATCTCCGATATAATAATTTTTCGAAGCATCAAAATCACCTTTGAATTTTTTGTTCTTAGCATAGTCCCAAGCATAACTATTATTGTTTTCTGTACCAAATTTTAAAAAGAATATTTTGCCTTGATTTGAAACTGTTTCTGCATCGGTTGCACTTACAAATGCTCTATATAAATCACCAATTCTTTTCAAAGCAACTTTAGCACCAAAGTAATTGTTTGTTTTTCTTTGTGGAGATACCACAGTCTGTGCTATTACATATTGCTGACCAAATCTTTCAAAAATTGATACATAACCTTCATTGGTGTAAGAGCTTGCTGAACCTGCAGATTGTGCCGTAACTTTGAATACTTCTGTCCAATCTAAATTTTCAGCACCAGGTATATTTGCCAACCTAGGTACTCCTAACACAGTTGAACTTTTATAAATCCAATATTCAACATCTTTTAGTTCAAATGTAGTTGGTACTGATATTGCTGTTGCAGAATCAAATACTAATAATTTTCCAATGCCTGCAGGTGCATAACCTAAACTTATTTGTTGTATTTGACCCATTACCCTGTCGGTAGTATATATACCAACTCTGCCATAAACATCAGGATCAGGTCCACTGAATCCTTGAGTGCCTGGCAAAGCTAAAAATTCTATTTCAGCGTTATCGCCAAACAAATCACCTTTGCTAAAACTACCAGATACATTTTTAACATAAATTGTAACATCTCTAAAGTTACGTTTATAATACATGACTTCAGCAGTTGCACCTGTAGTTACATCACGTACAATTTGGCCGGCACCGTTATCAATCCAACTTGTACCAACATATTGATATCTTGCAATTGGTTCGAAAGGTTCTCCGTCTAGTGTTTTAGTTACTCTGTAGTCAATATAGCCGTCCCATACATCAAATACACTATGCGTTTTATTAGTCAGTGTATACGATAAATTTATATCTGATGGCGATACAAGAATTCCTACGTCAGGCGCACTGTTTGGTCTAGACAATAAAGGTCCACTTTGTGAACCAGATAACTGGTCAACTGTGCTAAATGATCCTGTAACATTTTGCACTTGTATGTTGTTTGTATTAGTAGCTGAAGCAAATACTGTTGCTGTTGCTCCTGTATTATCTTGTGAAATAATTTCACCTGCTACAACAGAAACATTGTTATTAACATTTAAAGTTGTTACTGTTTTTTTCAATCTATTGAAATAAAACTCTATTGAGTCACCTGGTGATATTGTGTCTGTCAATTCCTTTGGTGCTCTTGCTACCCAATATGGAGCTTCAAACGGATCTGAAACACCTAAAGGTCCCGGAGCGCCTTGAAAACTTAGTGATTGTATTAAACTATTGTCAGTATTGAGACTTTCAATAGTTGATGTAGCAGTATCTAAACTATTGTAATAATAATTTGAGCTTGCACTACTATCTGTGACAACATTTTTAACAACTAATCCTCTACCACTATCACTGTTTACTGTGCCTACTGTATAAGGATTACTAGACTGAATTAAAACGTATCCACCCAACTCTGAGCTTCCATCAAATGTAACATCGCTTGGTGCTACTGATTCATATTCTCCAATAAAATCGTTTCCGTCAATAAACAAACTATTGCTTAATGGAAAAGCACCGTTTGTATTGTTAACATATATAGTGACACTTCCTCCTGCAGTGAAAGTATAAACCACTGTTGCTGTAGCACCTTGTGTAGTTACGATATCACCTATTTGAGGAGTATTTGTAACCTGATCAACATATAAAATAGTGTCAATTTTTTTGGACACTGTGTGATTAGATTCTAAATATTCTTTTGTAATATAAGGAATAGAATTGTTAAAAGGCAATCTTTCTTGCAAAGTGATTTGCGTTTGATTAGCATTTGTTAATTTGTTCCAATGTAAAAATATCTCATCAGTTTCGCCTATTCCTTCATACATTGCCGGTGGAACACGTACTAAAAAGTGATCAGCTGTAATATTTGTAAATGGATAGTCTCCAGCAAGTAAACTATCTATATCTTCACTGCCTTCTTCATCTATATTAAGGTTATAAATTATTTGATCATAATTTACAAAACTGTTAAATTCAATATTTGTTTCACTTCCTTGAATAGCATTATCTGCTGTCCAATACGATCCTTGATAACTTACTATATCACCTGCACCATAATCTGTAGATGCCACGTAATTTCCTTTGAAAGTAGTTTTTACATTACTTGCATTCGGTGAACCAATAATAATGTATCTTCCATCTTTCGATATTTCAACACTGCTTCCAAATTTTTCGCCTGATGCAGCAACATTTACTGTAGGTAGTAAAACTTGGAACAACTCCCAGGTAGCAGCATCACTTGGTCTTTTGTAAATATACACTTTACCATTGCCGTCATCCGGTGCTCCTATAGCTAAAATTACATTTCTTTCATCAACAGACAAACCAACACCAAAATTAGTCAATGCCGTTTGAGGAGTTTTAATTGTATCTATCTGGTCAAAAGTATTTGTATTTTCAAGCACTGTCCATTTAGAATTTCCTTGATCGTCAATCCAGATTTTAAAACCTTTTTCATTTGATGTTTGTGCAATTAAATTAGCAGACTCAACATCTGTAGCTCTTACTGATCTAAATTTAGTAATTACACCATCCGACTCTTCAAAGTCAGTTGGAGGGTTATCACTTTCTAATTCTATTCTATTTAGATTAACACTTTTAACTTTGTAAAAACCTTTGATAGGTGCAGTCTCAAATGTTGCTTCTTGTGTGCTATCTTCCGCATCAAAAGTTGTTTTAGAAATCCTAACGATTCCTAATATATCTCCCACTTTTACATCAGTTGGTGTTGATTGTAAATTCAAAGTAAAACTATCTGTTCCACTTGTAACACCATCTAAAACATAATTTGTGTCAACATATTGATATACATTCCAACTAAAGTCAACATTACCAATCCATACATATTGATTATTTTTTATTTTATCAATATCTAATGATAAAAGATTATTGTATGTGCCAACTACAAAATTTACATCATCTGGATTGACATAACCACTGTCTTTTGTGAATCCTTTTGTAACAAGTTTTGTAGGAAAAGGTTTATGATTATAGTCTTTAGATTTTAAGTAAGTTTGGTACTCTTGTATTCTATAAACAAGATCAGTTTCTGCTCCAGTAACACGATTCGTTAACAGTATAGGTTGTGGTTGTAGTCTAAACGCTCTTTCGTCTAGTTTATATTCAACTTCGTCAAAACTCTCATTCCCACCATATTGTCCATCTTTGATAGCCCATTCTTCATAAAATTCTAAACTATCTTGATCAGCACTTGCTAACGCATCAAATAATTTTGTTAATGCATTCTTTGTTCCTTTGTCTTGAATAAATCCTTGATAGAATTTATATTGACTCACATCATCGTTAACAATATTTTCTAAATATTTTCTTTTCTGATAACCGATAAGATGTTGTGCAAGTTTCTGTTGTTCTGAATCAAAATTATCACTGTCTAAATCGTAAAAATCTGCAAATTGGTTTGTCTTATAATCCCAGTTGGCAAACAATCCAGAAGTAGGAGGTCCGTCTAGTCGGCTCCAGCTTTCAGCTTCGAAAATAGATGTACCAGGTGTTTTATTTTTTGCGGTATAATAAAATTCTTTATATTTTACTACATCGCCTATTGCATAATCTTGCCATGCTTCCCATTCTGTAATTTTTGCATCGTCAAATATAAATCCTGGTATATTTAAACTGCCGTTCCAATCCGCAGTTCTATATCCTAATACTTTAATTCTTTCTTGTCTATAGCCCGGTTCTACATCATATATTACATCACCAAATACAGTGTAGTTGTCTATCAAACATACATGTTCTTTAGATACAAGAGGAATTTTTATGTGATATATTCCATCTGTAGTATCTGCCGTTCTAACACTAAAATTGTTATCACTATCTTTTGCAAATTTTAAGTTTGTTGTAGGTAAAATTTTACCATCTGCTTTTAAAATGCTATAACCAAAAAATGTTTCTAAAACATTAGAAGCTGTAGCATAATTGCTACTAAAATTAATTTTATCTGCTCCTGGACTTAAACTAAGCACAGTGCCGGGACCCCAATTTTGTGTAGTCCAATATAAAAATTCCCTTACACTTGTTTGCCAATCAGATACATCATAAGTGTCTTCTCTAAATTGACTAAAAGTAAATCCTAGTTCTTCTAAATACTTTCCATAACCTAATATAAAATCAACCACATCTTGAATATTTTCAAACAACGTACCGTAGTTTAAAACTTGCGAAGTTGTGGCAAATGTATTTCTCATAAATGCATCGCGTCCTCCTGTGGAAGGTAAAACAGCTAATTGCACATATTTGCTAGTATCAAATTCTGTAGTGCTTGTATGCGTTTCAGTTGCTCTATAATAAGCAGAACCATTTTTTACAACAACACCTGATACATAAGTTTTGCCGGCATCCCAAGTTACAAATGCTTCTGACACGCCTCCTACATTTATTAAAGGATCGTTTGTTTTAGGAATGACTGGAAAATAATTAAACACAGGATTAGTGTTATCATATCCTTTAATATAATAACCTTCTTCTTGTTTTTCTATTATAAGTCCACTGTATGTTACTTCTTGGGTAGGAAAACTAGAATTTAAAAATATTTTATAATTTTCATCAGGAACAAAAACATTTCCTTCGTTTAAAGGAGTTCTACTATCTAGAATTAATCTAAATTTATTTTTATCTGTAAATCCTCCAATTTTAAAACCGATTTGATTTCTAATATTAAAAATATTATCTTTATACTTTCCTATATTTTCTCTAGTCAGAGCAGTTTGATAATCAAAAATATAATTTATTATTCCACTTGTAAAAATCTGACTTGTATCGTCTATTGTTGTAGGAAATACAATACTGTTAAGTTGTATCTGTTTACCTGCATCCCCATATACAATTTGGTCTGCTAAATTTCTTGTTTGTCTAAGTCTATCAAAAGCGGTAGCAAATACTTTGCTAGGCCTATTAATTAACATGCTTCTAATTATAGCAAAAGGATATTCACTACTTCTACGCCATGCAGCTTCTACAGGAGAACCATCTCCAAATTTAAAACTATCATTTGCAGACGCAATATTTAAATTTTTAATCAACCCGCTTCCGTTAGGGCTAAGTAATCTTCCCTCACTGTCAACCGGTAAATGATTTAGCAAATCAGGTCTAGCATATTTTTTATTAATTGTAAAATTAGGTTGTCTAATTATACCAGCTTGTATATCTTCCCAAAGTAACAAATTATTGCTAGTGTAAGGACCTGCTCCATATTCACTTTCCCACCATGTAGGCTTAACTGTAAAGCCTAGCATTTCCCAAGGATGGGTATGTGGACGATCTGTGTCATATGCATGCCTATATAATTCTCTCCACCAACCTGGGCAAAACTCTGTATCATTATATCTACTTTGTGAATAATTAAAAGTAAATTCATTATTCCTTTGGAAGTAATCATGTTTTGTATATTCTAAATCAACTAATCTTAACCAAGATGAAAATTCATTGATCATAGAATTATCTAAATCATTTTTTTCAATCCCTTGTGACCTATACAACCCTTTTGATAACTCATGAATATCAAATAATTTAGGATCATATTCTACTTTTAAATTATTATAAATTCTTTTTTCTAAATCTAATAACAAATTATCTCTAAAATCTTTAAAAGCTGTAACTTTACTTCCGTCATGGCCTTGTATTACAGGAGAGCCTTCAATCCATTCGTCATAATCATCTGTATCTTGTAAACCATGTCCAGAACCTGTATTAGGCATGTAAAATTGTGTTGCTAATCCTACAAAAGTATGTAAATGAGCTTGGCCACTTCCGCCTAGTTCTGTGTCTCTAGCCTGAGCTTCTTCTAAAGTAGCATACAATGGATAGAACCATCCTAGTTTCCCAGCTCCGTTTTGATTAGGACCTGCTACACCATAAAACTTATAAGGCCCTGTTGGTAGATCTGGTGGTAAATTTTGAACAGTATCGTCTATATATAGAAGTGGTTCATACTTAGGATACAAACCCAATTTTGTAGGAGTAGGAGGAACATATGAACCGTTAGTGTTATCATATTCGATGATATCTATAATATCTCCAATTTGCTTAGTAGTTGTAACCACAGCAAATCCTTCACTATTAAAAGTGTAGTCTGCTCCATATGTAAGTTGTAATCCGTTTTGATAAACATGTACTGCTTTTGTACTAGGAGTGGTAATATCAAAAATACTTGTCAATGCAAAAAATGTTTGATCAGTATCTTCAATAGTAATAGAATTTATTTTTTTGCCGCCTAATGGAACCATATCACTAAAGTAATACGGCATGGCATTAGTTTTATCTTTGATTAGATTTTCTAAAATTTTATCAACGTGTAACCTTACTGGTCCATCATAACCTAATTGGTCAGCTGTTTCTAAAAATGATCTTTTAAATTTACCGTAATCTGATCTAGCACTACTGAGTGCTTTGACTGCATTACTATTTTCATCTAGTAAATGATATAAACTTAAATTAATAGGACCTGAATGTTTTAAAAACTTTTTACCTAATAAAGAAAGATTGCCTATATCTCTTAAATTGCTTGCTCCAGGAAACATACCTGTAAAATTATCTGACTCTTCAACAATAGTTCGCAAATGATCATTGACTTCACCTAAAGTAAATTGGTTTATATTATTGTTAAGAGGATTTTTTTCAAGATTATTTGCTATCTCATAATAACCGTTATTATTTTTTGCTTTACTGCTTCTTGTTTTAATTAAAACGATATCATTTTTATTAAGTTTTTCAACAAAATTTATGCTACTTTTATTGTTGACATCTTGTAAAATATTATAATCAGTATCTTTCTTTTTGATTTCGTTGTTTACATATACTCTAATCCACAAATCATTTATAAATGATGTATCATCATAAACATCTATTTCAAATTTTTGTTGATTTTCAGTTGCAACATATTGCCTTATAATATTTTGTGTACTATCACTTGATGCTTTTTCCCAACCGTTTACTAAACTGTAAGCAGTTCTATCTTGATATTTTCTTAAGAAACCTTCATCAGTGTTTTTTCTTTGCAAAGAATTATTTAAAGTGTAAGTGAAAGATTCGTTCAACAAATTAAATGTGAAAACAATGTCACCTGTATTTTCTATACTTCTATATGTTAAAGGAAATCCTAACTCAACATCATTTGTGCCAGCGCCTCTTGTATAAGAAAATATTTCATTACCAGTAAACAATGAAGAATTATACACATTTGTATCACTAAAACTATAATCATTTTTGTCTACAAGATCAAATTTTGGCTGTTGATTGACGCTATTTTTACTTTGTCCTTCATTCCAGGAAGTGCCATTGTAGAAAAAGTATTTTCCTCTATTTGCTTCACCTTGTGTAATTAACACTGTTTCGTTAGTTTGTGGAATACTATCTTCTTCTTCAACTAAAGTTATTTGTGTTTTATTTGCTATTCTTACAAATTTTACTTTAAAAATTCTTCCTTTTACTAAAGGATCTGGGTCAGCTGTAAATAACACACGCATACCCTCTGTAAGATTTACTCCATCTATATTATAACCTTCTGCACCTTCAATATAAGAAAACGCATCAATAGTAAAATTATCTATTAGATTTACATTACCTTTACTAAATGTTCCAAAGTTAAAAAGTTTTAATCCTTTTTCAAATTCAATAATAGGTCTGGAAGCTCTACTTGCTTGATCTATATTTGCAATCTGATCGTTAATTGTTGCAGATTTTTCGATTACACTTTTGTGGAACCATCTATTATATCTACTCCATAAGTTACCGTCTTTGCTTCCTCTGTTAATTACAATGTAATCTTTTGTACTAGGAAAACCAAGTGCTTCACTAAAAGGATAAAAATCAAATTCTTGTGCATCAAATGCAACAGTAACATCGTCTGTAAATAAACCACTGACTTGTAAATCTTCTTGTTTAATTAGTTGTATTTTATCGCCAACACCCTCAACATACCATTCACCTTCAGCATACTTGGTTGGTGTAACATTGCCTAAAAATTTTAATTTCATACCGTTTGATAAATCAAAACCTGTACTTGTTTTATAAGTTTTTTTACCAACTATTTCTGCATCTACATTTATTTCTGTATTTTCAAATATTTCATTTACTGAAATAGTTCCACTTAAATTAGGATCATCTTTAGAAATATAATATAAAGTTTCAGGAGCGTCATCAGGAATAGTAAATTCTATTGTTCCTTCATCTAACCAATCATCAGTTACAACATTTCCGTTTAAATCATATTTTGTAATTCCTGCGGTATATAAAAGTGACGTATTGGTTGTTTCATCTGTTGGTAAGCGACCTGGAGTAAAACTAACTTTTGTTACAAATGCAATTGGATAGTTTGGAGTGTTGACAGAAAATCTATATGTCTGTCCTTTATAAAAAGTTAGTGTAGGATTACTAGTTAACCCATCTGGACTAAACAAGTATGCTGGTGATCCAGCATTATCTTTTATTTCTAATGAATAAGTGCTTTGTACTTCTTTAGCTTGTCCAAAAACACTTACTGTAGTAGGACCTGTAGGCAACCAATAATACTCTCTATAGTTTACAAATTTGTCCCAGTCTACATGCGGATTCCAAGCATAATATTCTTGGCTGTTTAATTTGCTATGATCTTTTGTGTTACTAGAAAGTATTTTTAATTTGTTTATATAATCATTGTAATCAGCATAGAAATTTACATTTCCTAAATTGTCTTTAATTACAGTACTTGGTTCTAATTGGTAATTTTCTCTCTCTTCAGTTACATCTCCCACATAATTGTCAGTAGACTTATATGCTAAAGCATTTTTTCTTCCGTAAAAAACATTTAATTTTTCCGCAACACCCGGTTGCGTCATTTGATCTAATGTTGATGATAAGAACTTATTATTAAATTCGGTACGAAAATATTTAGGAAGATGATTAGCTGTCTTCCTTTTATAGTTTTTATCACCTGCTGGAAGTGAAGGTTCCTGTTGATTATTTTCAAAAGCCATTAGTAACCATATCCTCCGCCACCGCCTGACGATCCACCACCACCTGATGATCCACCACCACCTGATGATCCGCCGCCACCTGATGATCCACCACCACCTGATGATCCGCCGCCACCTGAGTATCCTCCTCCGGAGCTACTACTGCTTGAACTACTTGGAGTACTCGAACTAGGTGTACTACTTGCTGAACTAATTGTGCTACTACTTGTAGATGTGTAAGTGGTTGTACCGGAAGTAACAGCGGCACTTGTAATACCTGTATTTGCTGAACTTCCGCTAGTGACAACTAAACCAGATGCCACTAACTGATTAGCTGTTATTGCATCTATTATTTGTAAGTCATTAACTGTTGCACCACTAATAAAAATTTCATCTACTTCTGATTTTATTTCAAATAAACTTCCAAAAGTTTGACTTGCATCTTCTGGAACAATTAAAAAAGTTACTATGTCTGGAGCCATTTCTTTCATAACATATGTTGAAAGTTCTGAGAAGTAAAATTTATCTCCAAATTCCCAGTTTTCTAATGCAAAAAATTGATTAATTAAACTAATTACTCGAGACTTGATATCGTTATCATTTAATACAATACCAGAATTTTTTACTATTTTAAATTTTGCTTGCAATGTGCTTTCTGCCTTGTTTCCGAACAATACTCTATATTTCACCGGATGAAAAATTAATTCATCACTTAATGATTTTATTTTAGCTAAATCTGCGCCATAACTTGTATACAAAGCATCACTAGATGCAGGTAATGGTTTATTTGCTATCACACCATCTAAGTATTGCCTAAATAGTGTATCATATCCTCTTGTTAAAACATATGTATCAATAATATTGCTTGAGCTAGGATCAATACGAGATGTGTCATCTGCAGCATGAATGTATTGGAATTTAATTTTTTCTCTTCCTAAATATGCTTTGTAATCAGAGGTGATTGATGTTTTACCTGTAGTTTTATTATATACTTCAAATATCTGTTCATCAATAAAATAAAAAATCTGCATATCTGCATATTGACTTAATGCTCCTAATGAACTTTTATTTTGTTTTATAATTACGTTTAAAGAATCGTTGCTTATAAAATTGAAATCAACCACTCCGTCTTCTGTAATAAACTTTTTCAAGAATATATATTTTGATGTAAGATTTACATTAGGAGCAACAATTTCTTCAAAAATTTGTGGGTCGTCTACTACACCATCATCATCATTATCAAAAAATGTTACTTCTACTTTTTTACTATTAACATATCCAACTGAATCACGAAATTCTTCTGTAATTTCCCAATTTTGATCTGTGGTAAAATTTACTATGCTATCTGGCTTGTTATTATTATTTAAAACGATTATCCTGTCTTTAACTACCTTGCCGGTTAGATTATTGTAAATTTTATCGCTGCTATCAAAATAAAATCTTATCTCTTTGTCTGACTCAAAAACATATCTACTTCCTCGATATTCTATGGTATATGTTTCTCCGTCAGTTGTAAATTTTAAGAGCCAACTTGCATCAATACGCTGTCCGGAAATATCACCGGTTTTTCCTATGCTAAATCCGGATGTAACATCTAAGTTACTTTCAGTTACAAGACGCCATTGACCTAAATCTCTATCAAATCTTAAGCCAAATGTTTTGTTGGAAAAAATTTGATCTACTAATTGTGTTTTGACATCATCTTCTATAGTTTGTGCAACACTTGGTTTAATTTCTACTAATTGTGCTCCTGTAGGAATAACATCATTTAATAACACAGGTCCAGATCCGTCTTCATTATCTACAGTTCCGTTGCCTGCTACATTAACTGTTTTTACCCATTTGTAAGTTATTGCTCCTGTGTAATTTGCTTCACCTGTTATCAAGTTGCCTTCTTGATCAAAATGTTTTCCTTCAGGTGCTAAAAATTTTACAGAAGATCCTGGCTTAATTAATTTTAAAATACTTGTTGTAAAAGAACCTAGTGTTTGCTTAATATTATTGACATTAGTAAGATACCCTGTGCTTAAATTTGTATCTTTAGTGTTTTGATTCCATGTAATAGCCAAGTCTGCTGTATCAACTTCTGGATATTCACTAGAGTAATAATTTCGTATTTTTTTGCCAGATAAGATAGGTTCAATAGTATTAATTATAATACCTTCAATATCTGTTTGCGTTGTAAAAGTAAACTTATCTTTTGTTGTTAATATTTCTTTGTATAATACTCCGTCGGTTCCAAATAAATTTGTTTTACTATATTTTCCTGTAGCATCAACAAGATCAAAGTAACGACTTATACCGCTTGTAGTTCTATTAACACTTTTTGCTTTTATTATTTCTTGATTTACACTTAAAGGTCCTATTTGATAATCTTCTGCTGTAATTAACCTATTTTGAGTATAGTATGTTGCAGGTGCACGTTCTTTTATGTTTAAACTTGTCTCAGAAGTGCTTGCATTATCTACTGTGTATTTTAATTCAAATACAATTGAAAGTGTCTCAATTTTTCCAATGCTACTAATATAGGGAATATCAATTGCAATACCTCTCATATCATCAGGAGTAATAATTAAATTTCTATTTTTACTTGTTCTATAATATGTTCTAAATGATCCTTGCGGTAAGTTACCAAATGTTCCGTCTGCAAATATCAAACTGACTCTGTCTTCAGCACGAGACAACACACTGTATATGTTTCTTATTTTTTTATTTAGGCTATTATAAATTACATTGTTGCCTTCGACAGCATCAACTTTTGTCCAAAGATCTGATTCAGTTCCTGTTTCGTCTAATTGGTATAACCAAATATCTGAATTGTTAATGTTATTAGCATCAATCCCTACTGTCTGATTTGTACTAGGATTAAGCACAGAAAAATCTCCTGAATCTAATGTGCCTTGTCTAAAGTGGCTAAAAAATCCTGTGTTTGCACTACCAGATCCTCTGCCATCTTCTCTGTATATTATAGAAAAACTGGCTCCTGGTCTTGGCGTAGCTTCAATAATAGCAGAACTTGTTATATCTGTACTAACAAGATCAAAGTTTGTGCTAGAGCCATCTACAGTTGTAGAAAAACTAAACAGAGGTACACCTGTATTGTTACTATTCAATCTATACTGTTCAGTTGGTATGCCGTCAATTATTTCTTTTTTAATAGGTTTGCCTACAACTCCGTTAGTTGGCATAGCTCTATTAAGAACTTTTATAAATTGTTCATACCAGTTTGGGTTAGCCGGATCGTTCCAAATAATTGTTTGATTTTCTAAATCAATATTGTTTGAATCTACAAATGACTCAGATGTTGTAACACTTGCCATTTTCATAATTCCGTTAGCGGCAATATTACGTTTAGGATTGTAACTTAATAATCTTGCTAATCTTAAAACACTTTCTCTACGTTCAGCAAGTTCTAGATAATTTTCTCTAGCATTTAGATCCATTCTAAACGCAAGATTTTGTCCTAAAAATGCTATCAGATCAATTAGTGCAAGATATTCAGAACTTTCAATATAATCGTTAAAATCTTCAGGATAATTTTGCCTGAGATAATTAATCATAGTCCTACGAAGATTTTCAAAATCATAGGATTTGAAGTCAGCGTTTCTATATGTTTGATAGATACGCTTCCAATCTTCTGCTACTAGTAACCTGTTTTGTCTATCTGTAGATGACATAAAAAATTTCCTTTTTAATATTTATCGAACAATGATAAGTGCGTAGTTAATTAGGAGGATAAAAATCCTGCATTTTCATCAAACGTAAATTTCATTGCTTCTGATATGTTGTAAGGCAAATACTCCAATTCTATTTCAATTTGTATACCACTTTCATATTGGTCTACAATTATCTTCTTTACTTTTACCCTTGGGTCTGAACTTACAATTCTTGTAATGTTCTGTGATATTGCATCTTTTAATGCTGGTGTCAAAGGTTCAAATAAAACGTCCCAAATAATAGTTCCAAATGTAGGATCTGATAGTTTTTCGCCTTGCCTAATGTGGAAATGATTTATTATATCTTGTTTAATTAAAGCAATATCGTACAATACAGGATTTGAATTATTAGGATTAACCGTGCTTATACCTCGGTAATACTTGCTACCTATATCATAAGAATCTTTTGCATTACCTTTTACAGTTATATCTTTAAATAATTTTTTTTCTAATGAGCTCATACTGTATTTAACCTATTGTTTTTTGAATGTGTCCTTGATTGTTGGTGCTTCTGGTAACACAGTTTCTGCATCTTCTGACACATCTGTTTTATCAATTGTATGCAATGTAGGATCAATACTTTCATGTCCTTGCCAAGGTTCGTGTTCCGGTACTCTTTTAGGCGTTTTAGCATCGTTAGCATCTTGTGCTGAAGTAGGAGCAGTTGGTGGACTTGCACCATACCCTCCCAATTGTTGATAAGCACCTGGATTTGGCCAAGATGCTCCTGCTGCTGTACCATTAACATTACCTGCCTGTACCATAGGTGTGTTAACCATTTGAGATACTAATGCTTTACCTGTGACATCAATGTTATTCATATGTGTATTAGGAGTATCAATATCTAGTTTTCCCGCTGTTGTAATTTTGCCATCTTCGCCAGCTTTGATTTCAATATTCATTGCAGCTGTATCCAAAATATTTTCTCCTGCTTTTCTTTCAATATTAATTCCAGCTGTCTCAAAAATATTTTCTGTAGCATTTAAATTTATGTTTCTGCCAGCTTGTAAATTAATATCTCTATCTGCTTTAAAATTGAAATCATTTTCTGTATGGATACTTACACTGTCTTTTGAATAGATATCAATTTTTCCGTTAGCTGTAAGTTCTATCCAACTGTCACCACTACCATGTGAAATATAAATTAAATCTTCTGAATTATGTAAAAGTATTTGATGTCCTGTTCTAGTACGTAATTTTAAAAAATCATTTGCAGGTAAAGTAGGATCTCCTGATTCTCCTGCTTCTACATCTGCATATGCCGCAGGCCCTTCGCTTGCTTTTGTTTTTCTTACAAAAGCGGCATCACCGTCATCCATAATAAATGTACTACCACCTAGTCTGCTAAATGGCACTTGACTTTGTGCAAATTTTTCACCGTATGCTGCTTTTGGTTTTCCTGGACGTCTATCAAGAGCACCAGGAGTACTCCAACCAAACACCATACTAGGAACTTCCCTTCTTGCACTAGATGTGTTAGTACCTCTTACATGATCCGCTATTAATCCAGCCTTTTTAAGTTGCTCCACTTGATCAGGGCTGTGTGGTTTTATGTATTGTGTAGCATCTTTTCCTGCACCTGTTTCAACTTTTTTATTATATTCGCCTACAGGCAAAGCAGTACCTTTATCAGCATCATTAAATGTAGTAGATGCACCACCTGGAAGCATAAAATTCATATTCTTATCTTGTACACATCCTATCCAATATCCATGGCCATAATTTTCTTCTGCAAAGAATACAATTACCTTGACTCCAACATCGGGTGGAATAGCCCACATACCATAACTTTTTTGTGTAAAGTCATATCCTGCATTTTTAGAAACTCCGCTTCTTGGCGTGACTCCATAAAAAGGACTCACATAAGAACACGGAACAGTGTAACCTGCACTTGTTTCAGAATCTTCATTTCCTGTTTCAGTAATTTTTAAAATTTCAACTTCTAAACGACCCATGAAATCAGAATCTAAATGATTAGTAATTCTACCAACAAAAGGTCCACTGCCTTTCATCCAGTCAGGTGCGACACCTCTTGTAAGTCTATTTGATTTTTTTGGGTCTACTTGTCTCATTTATATTCCTAAGTAACATTTCCTAGTCCAGAACCAGATGCTGGCGGTGGTGCAGATGTAGTAGTACCTCCTGGATTTCCACCGTCTCTTGGTCTAGATGATGGAGTTTCTCCAGAAGATGATTTTTTATCTGTTTTTTCTTCAACTGCTTTGTTTCCTTCTGTAGTTGGCTCTACTTTTGTATCTTCTCCTGGCTGATTTCTTCTTCTAATTAATTTCATTTGTTGTGTAAATGTTCCTCCAGTAAAACTATTCTGGCATGTCATTACATTGTAAACTCCACTAAATGCTCCAACCGGAGATGTAGCAACACCTGGAAAATCCATCCAATTTCCTGCACCATAATCTAAAGGTGTTCTAAAATTAATTTCTATATCTACTTCGCTACTTTGGTAATCCATTGTGCCATCTTTTGTTATGTTAATTAATGGCGTTTCAGGAGCATTATAATTACCCATTCCACTGTCAGCAATGTAATAAGGGTCTCCCCATATAGTCATATTTGCAGTTACCAAATCAACAGTACTGTTCACAAGTGCATCATTAAAGTCCCTAGCTACAGAAGTTTTAATACTGTTTAAATCACCTGCACCACCAGAACCCCTTCCTCCTGAAGTATTAGATTGTTTTTCTTTTGTAGCAACATTACCACTAGCAGAAACATTCGACGTATCTCCTTTTGCTAATTTTACATCTGCTTCATCATTAGTTTTTGCAACTTGTTCAGAGTCTTTATCTTTTACTCCTGCTTTATTTTTTCCGCCAAATGGTGTAATTGCTGTAAAAAATGCTGCGTCAAAATTTATGTCAAACTCTAATATATCATCGTTCTGTCCTGTATAAATGTAATCATATTTTTTACAAGCCTGTTGTTTTAGCATTTCAATACCTGGGCTAGATTTTGTACTAGGCTGATACCTGCTTACATGTGCTTTGTAAGGAACAACTCTATATACATAAATTTTAGGATATTCTCCTGTAAGATCCATTTGTTCATGATCGGTAATATTATAACAATCTGCTTCAACTCTAAACCAAGGTATGAATCCATTTGCGTCAGGTTCTGTTGTAGCAATTTTTTGTCCGTACTCACTTAGAATGACAATTTCTTCTATCATTTCTTGAAAATTTGTGCCCGATTTAAACGTAAGTGAACGTAGATTATTACTAATTTGTACTTTGCCTCTAGAAAAAACGCCCGGCTTACCTTTTACTTCTACAAACTTAGGTTTACCAAACGGTTGTTTACCCCCATCTAAAAATGATTTTACTAATTTACTTTTACCAATTTCATTTATATTCTCATCTTTTTCTGCGTATTCTCTAATGCTTTCTCCTATTTTACTTCTTTGAACTACAATTCCTAATAGCTTGGATAGTTCTGCATCAAAGTCAGCAGGAATTGGAGCATTTTCTGTACCTGTGATACTTTCATATATTCTACGTTTATCTTCTTCTGAAAAACCAGAACTTCCTGGTCCAGCACTGGTAGGATTGACAGTGGCTGCATCTACTTTTTCTTGCGAGCCTCCAAGACCTTCGGTTGCACTATCTCTCTTTGTAGGAAATAAAATAACAAATTCGTCTGGTGTAATTACATCTTCTGATTTTTTCTTTTCTTGTTCGCGTCTATTAATATGTTGCATTAAACTTTGGCCGCCTGCTTGTAACAACTCTTGAACAGTTCTTCCTGTTATAGTCACATCAGTCTTAATACTTTGAATTTGATTTGTGAGTGCTTGTTCGTGCCATGGTATAGCTTGAACATTGTATACGCTTCCGCCTTCTGTTACTTCAAAATCTATGTTTACTATTTTTATTGGAAATATACGGCGTGTTCCTGGTTTTGAAATGTTGTTGCCATTACCGTCGTAGCCCTTAAATTCTACAGATAAAACAAAAGGAGCCATTAAATAATTTTTGTGTCCTGACCTTAGCGAAGCAACTTGTAATGCTTGTAAGAATAAACCCATACTAAGTGGCTCTGTAACTTTAAAACTTATGTCTGTTGCATTTGAATGTTTTGTTTGAGGATTAAATCCTATAATTGTGCCTATTTCTACATCATCTATATAATACTCTACTTTGCCAGCACCTTCATACACTGTTGCAGCACCAGAACCTGCTCCTCCTCCTGATTTTAAAATCACAGTAGATGGATCAGATATTCTATAAGTTAAGTCTGGAAAATTTATTTCAAAATTATTTAAACAACCAAGTGTAAACACATAGTTGTAACTTGCAAAATCTCTAAGTTCGTTTGGAAAGGGAGGGCCACCTCCTAATAATCCTGTTGCGGCGGCAATCTGACTTATCACTTCAGCAACACCTCCTGAGAAATATTGTTGTTGTTCAGGTTTAACACCAGTTGAAGGATTTACTGTAGCTCCTTTAACTCCTGAAGCTAGTCCTTTGATTGTGTCAATGCCTCTGCCTACTGTAATCATTGACTTAAATTCCTAAAAAAGTTTTTAAATTAGCTGCTTTTGGTATGTAAATTTTTAATCCTGCTTCAATATCATAAATTGGATCTTTGATGACATCCATATTTCTCTGAGCAAATACCCACCATAAATTTTGATCATCATATAAATCATATGCCATTAAATCTGGCCTATGTGTATACTGTTCTTCAACAGTATATAACTTGTCATCATCTTCAGCAGGTATAGGTCTGATAGATAGTATGCCTAAATACTGTTTGTTTATAATGTTTGTGTCATTCCAAGGACTATTTTTTTTATATACTGCCATTAAATAAACCCACCACTTCCTTTAACATAGTTTCCATTTACAAACTTCTGTAAACTAAAGTTTTCTACTGCTCTTCTGCTGTAAATAGGTTGAACTGTACATTGAATATTACTTCTAGTTGGCACATGACTTCCGCCAGGGCCTACGCCTTTAACATGTATGTAATCTACATCTTGGCTAAGTTCAACAGCAAATTGTGTTACAACTACTGGAACATTTTTAAATACATAATCCCCGTATCCATTTAATTTTACTACTGGAGGTGGACTACCCGATTGCGGTGTATTTCCGTATGCCATTTTAGATACACTTCTTAAATAATGAACAGCGGCAAGCCAATATTGTCCTTCTAAAGCATTTTCTACGGTAAAATCACCAGTGATACTGAACTGATCCACTTGTGAGTTTTGATAAGCAAAAAATGGATAATTACTATGTATAGGCTTTATAGGCGAATAGGCAGCACTATGAGTCACATAAATTTGAGGAGTGTAAGGCCAAACTAGCCCATTTGTTCTACTAAGTGGAGCAAGTATTGGACTACTTGTAAAATTGCCCGGTAAACTTAATCTAACACGCCAATCACCCGGTGAATTTGCGTTTTGATTCCAGGTTGCTTCACCAAAGTCGAAGTCTTCGCTTTGTTCAGCGCCAAGTATACCTGTAGCACGAAGGAACTTTCCGAAGGATGATTCTTGTATGTTTTCAATAAATGCATCTTTAGCACGAGAACCAATATTTGATATATTCTCGCTTATTTCCCCTGCCCAATTAGGAGTAGAGGATTCTGGGGATGCACTATTGCGAGCTTGCGAATCAGCTATCCTTTTTATTCTATCTTCGTATGCCATATTTTTTTGCTCTCCTTATAACTTATTTATTGACTTTTTTAACTACGTAGTTTATAATAAGAACAAATGTTTGGAGAATCAATGAGAAAAATTAACTATTTGAATAATAAAGACATATTAGCTGAAATAGCAAAGTCAAAAAATACATTTTGCAGCTATACAGACAAAGAATATGCACAGTATGATATCATACTGCCAAGTATAGATAAAGTGAATATCAGAACTATAGCAGAGGCAAAAAGAAACAAGGCAAAAAGATTAACAGTACAAGCATTTGAAAAGGCAAAAAGCGAAGGAAAAAAGGTAAAACAGGCAGAATTTGAAGTAGACTACAAAAAAATTGACAAATACGAACTAGTATTTAGAATTATGACATTTGATCATATTCCAGAAGAACCTGGTCGTAAGAAAAATCCAAAAACAGTAGCAGATACAAGAGTAAAATTAAATTTTCCACCATTTCAACATTATAAATTTAATGAAAATGATGAACTAGTATGTATAGGCAAAAGTCACTGGGAAGGTGGTATGGAAAATGGATACTTCAATATGGTACACGGAAAAGCTACAGACAAACTAGCTATGATGTGGATTAAGTTGTGTGAAAGATATGCTACTAGAGGTAATGTACGTGGATACACATACAACGACGAAATGAAGGGTCAAGCAATTTTACAACTTGCTCAAATCGGACTTCAATTTGATGAATCAAAATCACAAAATCCTTTTGCTTACTACACAGCGGCAGTAACAAACAGCTTTGTAAGGGTGATAAATTTAGAAAAACGTAATCAAAACATCAGAGATGATATCTTAGAAATGAATCATATGAACCCGAGTTACACTAGACAAGCTCAAGGAGAATGGGAAAACCAGCAAAAGAGAGAAAGAGAACTTCGTCAGCAAAATAGCAGTTGACTTTTATCTAAAAATAACATATAATAGACTAAAGAAAGGTATGTATTTTGTTTAAGAAAGCGGCGGTGTTCACGGATATTCACTTTGGCTTGAAAGGAAACAGCAAAATTCACAATGATGATTGTGAAGCATTTGTTGATTGGTATATTGATCAAGCTAAAGAAAATAACTGTGAAACAGGAATTTTTTGTGGCGATTGGCATCACAATCGTAGTAGTTTAAATTTAACAACTATGGACAGCACTATACGTTGTTTAGAAAAACTAGGACAAGCATTTGACAAATTTTATATGTTTGTTGGTAATCACGATCTTTACTACAAAGACAAACGTGATGTAAGTTCAACAGAGTTTGCAAGACATATTCCAGGTATAACTGTAGTTGACGGGTTTACAGAAATTGAAGATGTTGCACTTGTTCCTTGGTTAGTAGGTGATGAATGGAAAAAAATACAAAAATGTACTTCAAAGTACATGTTTGGTCATTTTGAACTTCCGCACTTTTATATGAATGCTATGGTACAAATGCCTGAGCATGGAGATTTACGGGCTGAACATTTTGTAAATCAAGAATATGTGTTTTCAGGACATTTCCATAAACGACAAAAACAAGGAAAAATACACTATATCGGTAATGCTTTTCCACACAACTATGCTGATGCATGGGATGATGGTCGAGGCATGATGATACTTGATAGAGAAAATAACTTAGAGCCACAATATTTAGACTGGTCAGAATGTCCTAAGTATAGAACAACAACCTTAAGCAAACTGCTTGATCCACAATCTGACATTATCAAACCTAATATGTACTTGCGTGTTACATTAGACTTGCCTATATCTTATGAAGAAGCACAGTTTATTAAAGAAACTTACATTAACAATCACAAATGTAGAGAAATAACACTTATACCACAAAAACAAATAGAAGAAATTTCAACAGAACTTGATATAAGTCAGTTTGAAAGTGTAGATGAAATAGTAGCAAAGGAGATATCAGCAATTGACAGTGACAGCTTCAATAAAAAAATGTTGCTTGATATCTATAACGAACTTTAATGATTAAAATAAAAGATTTAACAGTTAAAAATTTTATGAGTGTGGGTAATCAAACCCAAGCAGTTGATTTCAACAAAGAACAACTTACACTTGTACTTGGAGAAAACTTAGATCAAGGCGGAGATGATGCAGGATCTAGAAATGGTACAGGAAAAACAACAATTATTAATGCGTTGTCTTATGCATTGTACGGAAATGCATTAACAAATATTAAAAGAAACAATCTTATAAACAAAACTAATTCAAAAGGCATGTTGGTTACACTGCATTTTGAAAAAGGTGGTATAGATTATAGAATTGAAAGAGGTCGTTCACCTAACATTATGAAGTTTTTCATTAATAATGAAGAACAAGAAATGGTAGATGAAAGTCAAGGTGATAGCAGGAAAACACAAGAGTATATTAATACTTTACTAGGTATGAGTCATGACATGTTTAAACATGTTGTTGCACTGAATACGTATACTGAGCCTTTCTTAAGTATGCGAACAAATGATCAACGTGCTATTATAGAACAACTGTTAGGTATTACTATTCTTTCCGAAAAAGCAGAACTGTTAAAAGAACAGATCAAGCAAACTAAAGATGCTATTACAGAAGAAAATGCAAAAATTAGTGCCATACAAAGTTCAAACGAAAAAATACAAGGTACTATTGAAGGATTAGAGCGTACACAGAGAGCTTGGACAGCAAAAAAGAGCCAAGATATAGAAAAACTAAGCAAATCAATTGACGAATTAGAACACTTAGACATTGATGCAGAGTTAGATGCACATGAAAAATTACAAAATTGGACTGAGCTAAACAATGCTATTACGGCTCTTAACAAAGAAAAAAGCACGTTAGAGAGTGCATTACTACGTGCAGACAAGTCTGTAGAAAAAGCAGAAAAAGATATCGCAAATTTAGATGATGCCACTTGTTATACATGTGGACAAGCACTACATGACGACAAAAAAGTAGAACTTGAATCACGAAAACAAAAAGAACTTGAAGATGCAAAAGCATATCAAACAGAAGTAAGTGATAAACTACAAGATGTAATAAAAGGATTAGATGAAATTGGTGATATCAATGGAAGACCAAATACGTTTTACGAAACTGCAAAAGAAGCATACGAACATAGACAAAATGTTGACAGTCTAAAACAATCATTGCAGAATAAAAATGATGAGATTGATCCTTATCAAACACAAATTAATGATTTGCAAAATACTGCAATGCAAGAAGTAAGTTGGGATACAATGAATTCGCTTACTGATTTTAAAGATCATCAAGAATTTTTATTGAAACTATTAACAAACAAAGATTCTTTCATACGTAAAAAAATTATTGATCAAAATTTAGCATACTTGAATAATAGATTAACATATTATTTGGACAAATTAGGTTTGCCACATCAAGTTGTATTTTTAAATGACTTAGCTGTTGAGATTACACAACTTGGACAAGATTTAGACTTTGATAATTTGAGTAGAGGTGAAAGAAATAGATTAATTCTTGGAATGAGTTTTGCATTCCGTGATGTATGGGAAAGTTTATATCAAAATATCAACTTGTTGTTTATCGACGAACTTATTGACAGCGGAATGGATACTAGTGGTGTTGAAAATTCACTTGCTGTAATTAAAAAAATGGGTAGAGAAAGACATAAAAACGTATTTTTGATTTCACATAAAGATGAATTAGTCGGTCGTGTTAATCATGTTTTGAAAGTGATTAAAGAGAACGGCTTTACAAGTTACGAAAATGATGTAGAGATAGTAGAATGAATGACACAGTAGTATCAAATTGCGTAGGTCCTGGTGGTACTCCTATTGACAGACTGTACGGAAACTTAAACGGCAGTTTACGTTTAGTGCAAAAAGACTTTAGTGTATACAAAGGCAGTATTACTAAAAAGACACTAACAAAAAAAGGACTTGACGGAAACAATTTTAGATCGTATTGTTATGTTACTGATGATAACAGATGGTTTGACAGAGCAGGAATGCCAATAGACAAACCTAAATCGGTTGTAGAAAATGAGTGATATAAAAGACGACACACATGATTTATTAACAAAGGCATATTTAGAATACTTCAAGGCAAGCGAAGCGTTTGAAGCAAGAAATAGTGTGCGTACACACGGTGCGGCCAGAAAATGGTTGCGAGAAATACGCTCTCTAGCTAAAAAACGCATGGAAGAAATACACAACAAGCACAAAACCAAAAAAGACCAAGGCAACGAATAGGCAACGGTAAGTATCCATATGCAATGGACTTATCAAGGAAAATCTATAGACGAATTACCACAAGGCGTTGAAGGATTTGTGTACTTGATAACAAATCTTACAAATAATAAAAAGTACGTAGGCAAGAAACTAGCAAAATTTAAAACCACAAAGCCACCACTAAAAGGCAAAAAAAACAAAAGGCGTGGATACAAAGAAAGCGACTGGAAAGATTACTGGGGTTCCTCAGATCATTTACTAGCAGATGTAGAAAAACTAGGTGTACAACAGTTCACAAGAGAAATTTTACATATGTGTCCAAGCAGAGGCGTAATGAGCTATTTAGAGGCCAAGGAACAATTCGACCGTAGAGTGCTAGAGACTGATGAGTATTATAACGGAATTATTAATGTAAGGGTCGGCGGTTCCAAAATTCTTAAAGAACATTTAAAGGCAATATAAGGACAGTGTTTGATCGGGGTAGCTCGATCCGCTTTGAGGACATGCACACTCATGTTCAGAATCTAGCGAGTCCATTAATCTGTTGCTCCTAAAAACTCCTTGCAAAGGAACGAAGCTGGAGGTATAGTACAGGATACTTGCATATTCTGCAAGTTTTATGTATTAGATGTCGACGTAGGTTGGGAAAGGTCAGAGCCCATGGAGCAAGTAAAACACCTACTTCCGATCTCGGCTGTGCGAACTCACATGAAGCTTGAGGTAGATGGAACCGCTAGTAGGTTCCGTCTGACTGAACAATCTACATGAAACGTAAGTGCTTCGCACTTAATATAAA
>Ga0163109_10000613_pt1 | contig 28468 bp, 18 predicted proteins | sample CRUFie1St13metaG_FD_108704 | JGI IMG/M metagenome (GOLD analysis project Ga0163109, IMG submission 108704) | Marine microbial communities from the Costa Rica Dome - CRUD Field 142mm St13 metaG | ecosystem: Environmental > Aquatic > Marine > Oceanic > Photic zone | place: Costa Rica: the Eastern...
ACTTTTTCTAATAATTTAACTAATTCGTATTTATACATTTAATACAATATACGAAAGGTTTAGCATTAAAGTCAAGCTTTTTTTTCAAAAAGTGACATAACCAATCCATCATACATATCAATGTTCCTTTTATCCCAATTTCCTCGTGCAGTTTTTTTACACCATTTGTTAGTATTGTACATTTTTTCTATTTCTTCTTGTACAAATTCTTTTGCTTTTTTACCCTTGACTCTAGCTTTTCCAAACACTTGTTTTCTTGCAGTCATTGGATTTATACTATTGACATTAAATTCAAAATTCTCTAACATAAAACAAAGTATAGCATTAAACTTTGCTAATTTGATAATTACTTGTTGAGATGTTCTTCCACCAGCAAAACCTGATAGATTATCTTCAATGTTAATATCCATAACACTATCAATATACGAATTATTATTTATAAATTCAAGCACTTTTTGAACTTTATCTTTGGGTGTTTTTTCTTTTTTGATGTCGATGAATCCCATATCGAGAATCTTCTTATCTTCTGTGAATGCATATCCAACACAAGTCGTGGATGCATCTAATCCTAATGTAACCATTTGTCTCCTATATATCTAATTTTATTTTAAATCTCATATTAATTTTATCACTTTTTCTAACTGGCCTTGGTAATGTTGCTTGTATTACTGGTGTATCATAATCACCTTGTTGATATAAATTAATTGTTGTGATATATGGTTGCCAATTACTACTTGTAAAATTTGAATTTAAATAAGGTGTCGAATACTTTACATAATCACCACTACCACTCAAAGGAGCTCTTAACGTATAATTTGTAGAATAATTATATTCTTGTGGTAATAAATTTATAGAGTATTCATATGTAGTTATAGTATGAAATGAATCAAATTTTAATTTATAATTGTTAGCCAAATCAGAATATTTAACACTCCCACTCCAAGAACCCGTTTCACTAATTATAGCTAAACCTTGATTATAAAAAATATTACCAACAAAATTATCAGATGATGATATTGATGTAGTTGAAGCTGCTAAAGTTCCAAAATTACTATTTGCATTTGTAGCATATAAATTACCATTACCATCATCTACTATTACAGGATTGTTACCATTACTATCTGAGTTTCCTAAATCTGTGAGTTGAAAAGTTCCCTCTTTTATTTTTTCACCATATTGTGTTGACGCGATACTTATGAGAGAGCTACTATTGTAATTATGATATTTCGTTAAAAATTGTTTATTACCTGCTATTTGATATGATAAATTTGATTTTGTATTTTGAAAATATATTTCATTACCATATACCGAAGAACCACTGGTATAATATAAATTATTTAATGAGTTCCAATAATTGGTGTTTTGAGAGCCAGAAATAATTTTTATTGTAGATACACCATTAGCAGAAGAACTTAAATTTTGTGTATAATTTACAACATTGTCTTCAATTATGGTTGATGATTTATCAATCTCTCCGAATACATTGGACATAATAACCCATCTTAATAAGTTAGTTTAACTTTAATCGTCGCTTCCGAAGTAAAGCTTTTCTTTAATGGTGTTGAAAGGTTACCAACAGCAACTAACTCACCAGCATCGTTATATAATTGTACAGAAGTTATAAATGTTACTGGATTACCTTGCATTGTTGTTTGTCTTATTTCATTTAAAGAACCTGAAACAAATGTTGGATTGTTTGAAAAATTACATTGTGGAGCTCTAACTCTACAAAAGTACTGAGCACTCACTTGGTCTTCTTCATCTCTAAATACTAACGAAGCACCAGTTGGCTGTAAGGTATTTATAAATCTTAAACCAACTTTTCTATTAACACTATCGTTTGTTGTTGTTGGATATGCAAACCCCTTATGAGTTATATCATCAAAAACTACTGTATCACCACCTTCAGCAGAATTACCAGGTATTGACGCTGATAACTCTTGAGCACTAAACACTAACACTCCCATATCAGGATAAAAATAACCATAGTTTTTACTAGTTGCTCCACTACCACTAATTACTCCAGCACTCGAACAACTTACAATATTAAATCTATCACCAACAGGCGTGGCAGTTGGATTAGTAGTTGAACTATCATCTTTTAAGTGTATTGCTGCACCACCTCCAGCTGACAAAGAACCACTTAAATTAATCTGCCAACTATTTTTATTTAATCTATCTTTCATATTGGAACGTCTAGCAGATAAAACATATATTTCTTCATCTTTTCCAGCCGTTACAACACCATTTGCCGCAGGTGAGGATATAATGAATCCACCAGTTACTTCAGTAGGTGCTAAAAGTAAACTAGCATATTGTTTATAAATAGCTTCAGTAGGAGATTTTGTAGTAGCAGTACTTATAGCACCATATCCATTTGTACTACCAAAAGTTACGTTAAATTCTTCAGTTGTTGCAGTATCTTTATGAGATATACCAAAGAAATATGTTTCATTTGTATCACTAAGTGATGAAGAAACTATATTAGCAGCTGCTAATGTAGCTGCTCCGTTTGAAAAATAAGCAGAAGTAACTTTTTCCGTTTCTGTTATTTTATCAAATCCCTCATCGGTATTCAACGATATATTTGTACCTGCTATAGCCATTTAATTATCTCCTAATTTATTATCCTATTCCACCACTCGATAGAAGTTGTTTTGTAGTTCTCGTAATATCATTTTGTATAGTTAAAACTTGATAAGCACCAGTCAATCCTTCATAAATAACAAGTGTTGTTTGTTTTCCAGTTGTTGTCTGTTCAGATGGTGTCAATTCAAATGAAGCTTTAAGACCAGAGGTTGTCACACTATATAATTCAGCATTTGGTATTTCAACACTTGATAGGAATTGTTCACTCACACCACTTACACTTGCATCAGATAATGCAACATTCGAAGTTGGTTGAACTATAGTTGGGTCTTTTATTAACACAAAAAACTGAGGTGCTGGGCCACCTGTTGCATATCCGAGTAATTCTACATTTATAGTTTGTGATTTATTAAATTTATTATCAGTTTTTCCAAATGAAACTACACTTGAGTTTGGTGAGTTTGTTCCACCAATAACTATAGTTGGAATAGCAGTTGCTTTTTTTCCTAAAGTAATTAATCTATTTCTTAAATTATACTCCGCATGAACACTTGCTTCTAATTGTGGTAAATTCTCAATAGCTTCACCATAAAAAGATGTACCTCTAGTATCAGCTGGATTCCAAAGTGTATAATCTACTCCAGTGTCTGAAAGTGTAAATGAGGTAATGTTTAAGTTACCACCATTTTTTAAAATTTCTCTTCCTTTTTTTGTCAATACTGCATCAACTGTAATTGATGAATTGTCTAAATATCCCATTTTTTTCTCCTATGTAGAAATACTTTAATTCATATATAAATATTATAAAATTAAAAAAATATAAGGTTTTTAATTTTAGTATTGGATTCTGTTATCCGAGTCTATACTACCCCTTTCACCTTTTACAATTATCTCTCTTTCACCAGGTTGTAATTCAACAGAATAAAATGAAGAAGTTGAATAATCTTCAGCTTGAACATTTAAAATACCTGGATTTACATTTTGTGCACCTTTTGTCATATTAACTAAATAGTGGTCTACATATCTACTTACATGATTTGCTGGTAATGTTATTTCACCATTTGAACTAGTAATAAAATATTTTGTTTTTCCAATCATTCTACCTGTTATACTTCCTGGATTACCACCTATAAAAGAATCATAAGTTATATTAGCGTGAATACCTTCAGTTAACATAACTCTATTGAAAAATAAACTTTGATTTGTATAATCAGTTCCATCATTTAATGAGCCAGAATACATTTCAGTATCCATAATTGCATGAAATACAAATCTAGGTTCAATATGTCTAACATTATACTCCCCATCTGAACCTGAATCAGTTGATAGGTAATTAACAAAATATGTATCATTAGAACCAGTTCCCCAATCACTATGAATGTTTCTAAATGATTTATTATAATTTGTTGCAATAAAATTATTTGTACCAGAGACTGGTAAAACAAGAGTTGAACCATCATAAGTTGGTAATAGTGATATTGAACCTGACTTAGCAAAATTAACAGCCGAACCATCATAAGTTGGTAAAACCGATACAGAGCCAGACTTTGGTAAGAGTACCGATGAACCAGTATAACTCGGTAAAACAGATACTGAACCTGATTTTTCAAATTCAATAGTTGGTAATATACTTGGACTTGGTAAAATACTACCGCTAGAAGTGTTTGGGTTAACAACTAATGTTGCTTGTTTATTAGTATATTTTTGTTTTTCTAATATTGTTGGTTTTATTTCAACTCCAACATTTGAATCTTTTCCACTAAAAGTAGAACTAGCCGGCACTACAGATTTTAATCCTTCAACTATTGAGTGATTAAACATGTTTTCATGAGCTCTTGTAAATTTATTTACATTTATCTCTACCTCATTAGCATCAAAAAATTCTTTTCTAAATGTTATTAAATCATCATATGATGAAGAATAATAGAATAATGGATTACCATATAAACTTTCAAGATTAAAACTACTAATATTATTTAATATGAAATTATCAATAAATGTTTGTGGTGAACGATATATTTCTAATTTATTTGATGCTTTTACTTTTGGTTTTTCACCATATGGATTTGTAAGAGATTTTACAGCTGATTTTTTTGAACTTAGTTCACCTATAACTTCTCTTTTTGGATTAATAAATATCTGATTATCATTTTGTTTATTTACATTATCTTGTAAAGAAATTCTTATTATATCTATAATATCAGAACTGTAAAGGGAAGAAGTTGCAAAAAATGAACCTGTTTTTTCAAATGAATAATCTCTGAAAGAATTTTTAGGACCTGAATCTACAATGGTTAAAGTTTGACTTGATGAAGAAATTGATGAACTTCCATAGTTTTCATTTAATTTAAAATTGTAAATTAATTCATTTTTATGTGAACTTATTGAATTACCTACAGTAGAATTTTTATTAAATACACGTTGTCTAAACTTAGATGTGCTTAAAGCTGTTGACCATGCTTTTATTTGAGATAATGAACCACTAATATTTTGTCCAACTAATAAATTTGATGATGATAGTGGATGTCTTGAACCACTACCAATAAAATTCTGATTAGCAAAGAATCCCTTACCACCCAATGTAGAACCACCAGCCAATCCACCACTAACAGACATAGTAGCATAAGCATAATTTTTAATAATTTTATTGTCTTGTAATGCTGCATGTAGTCTATATTCTTGTATTCCAGCTCCAACTCCAACAGAACTTCCAGTCATTCTCTGTAACATTACATTCCATAATTGACCATCTTTTATCTGATTATAAGCAAGTGACATTGAAAAACTTCTTCCACCAATCGCATTATCTGCTGTTTGAGAATTATTTAATCTAAATTGAAATGATGAACTTACGCCATCAGAACTTGGAACTAATCGTAAATCCCATAAAGTTTGAGCTCCACTACCAGTTGATGTTAAAAGGTTTTGTGTTTGTGTGGTATTAACATGTTTATAAACAAATTCAATTGTATTTGCATTAGCATCATTCATCCACCAATTAAGATTTAAAGTTCTATCATCTGTATGATTAAAATTATAATAAGTTAAATCTTCTTTATTAGATGTAAATGAAATATTCCCATCACTATTATTTAAATTCGTATCATTTTGAATTATGGGATTTCCAGCAGATGAATCTCCATCGGATTGTGGAGAAGGAGGGTCATCTGTAATTGGTGGAACTCCATTACCATTAAGATTTTCTGTAAATCCACCAAACTCTTGAAACTTTATTAAATCAGGTGGATAACCATAAACATTTAACAAACCTCTAACTGAGTTTAAAGTACCTTTAGATTTATAAATATATATTAAATTGTTAAGTGTTTTTCTCCAAGTTTGATTTTTAACATCATCAATAGTTGTTACAGATGACAAATATGAACCTATAGAATCTTGTAAGCTACCACTAAATGGTGCTATAGATTGATAACCCATATTAGATAATAACATTGGTAAAGTATTATTTGGTGGAGAATTTGTTTGTTTATATCCTCTATTATGGAGTGTTCCCAATGAATCAATGTGATTTCTAATTAAATCATATTGTTCACCTTGTAGATTTAAAAAAGTTTTCATTTCATTGAAATCATTACTTTCTTTGATATAAAGAGGTAAATTGTTTTCAAATGAATGTATGTTTTCTTTATCAAAATCTTCAGCTGAAGCTGTTAAAGCATTGTACCAACTAATCCATTCTGTAGAGTCAGTTTTATACACATTATCAAATGGTAAAACATTTAATGGATTGTTTAATGTTACTTTCACATCTGTGATTTTTGTTTCTGTTTTTCCATCAGGATGTAAATACAATTGATTTATTTCAGAAGGTGTTAACGCTCTTGTATAAAATCTTGTTTCATCAAAAGTATCATCATCATAACCTTGTGCTCCACCAGGACCAGAACCAACAACTAATCTATAAATTTGATTACTACCAGTTATGAATCCTCTCGCATTTCCTTGTTTTTGTAACACACCATCAAAAAATACTGAACCCGTACCAGTCAAATTGTCATAAGTCATAGCTATGTGATGGAAGTTACCATCTCTTGGAGTAAGAGTGCCTGTTCTCAATCCATCTGAGTCTGTAGTATCATCTAATATATTCACTCCTTCTCGTGTCACCTCAGCTGATAAACCATCTCCCTTTCTTAAAATATGCCAACCATCAACATCAGTTGAACCTGATTTAATATCCATAGCCATTATGGTTGTATTAAGTTTATTAGAAGTTGATTTATAATATGTTGCCATAGTGAAACCAGTAACAGCATCACCTACAACTGCAGACATTGATATTGGAGCGGTTTCAATTGGAGCTGTAGAATTGGCTGTTGATAAGAACGTACTTCCACTTTGAGCATTACCTTCACTACCAGTTGTTGTAAATGCAAAAGCATCACCACCTTGAACACCAGTTGTTATTGAGGCTGATGTAAATGATAATGGTGAAGCAACCTTTCCTGCAAACTCTAAAGTATTGTTGTTTCCACTTCTATCAAATACTTCAAAGTCATTATCATCAATCGTTACACCTTGATAATCGTAATAACCAAGTAGACTTGATGATAAATTGTTTTTTGTAAATATTCTAAACAATTCTCCAGCTGGCATTATTGAACCTGTAAATGGAACTCCTGGTTGAACTTGTTGAGTAGCTAATTTTGAATATACACCATAAGCTTTTATTGGACTTGAAGAGCCTGTTTTAATACCATTAAGCACTTCAATATCCGCTGAACCAGCTCCAAAGTTAAGTATGTCTTGTGTGCTTGGAGGATTACCTCTAACAGGTGCAAAATAAGACATTGAAGCTTCAAAAATATATCTTTGATACTTACTACCAGTCATATCAGGATTTAAAATAATGTTTTGATATTTAGTATCTTGTGGTAATAAAGTATCGTTCCCTAAACCATTGTGAATTTGGTCATTATTATTTATGTATCGTAAAGCACTACCACTATCACCTTGCATCAAAAATGATAAATAAATTGAACCACTATAATTAAAAAATGGTGATTTATGTACATGATATTTATCTGTAAATAAATCTATAAATTGATTGTGAGTACCTGATACTTTTTCAGATGAGTGTTTGTAAATATTTTTAAATCCATTGTGAGATTCTAAAACTACTCCCTCACCACTTAATGTAACAGGTATTTTACTTGCATAATTTTGCCCTAAACCAGGAGCAGAAGCAGTTGATTCACTTTGTCCATCATAATATAAAAATTTTTCATAAGGTGTAAATGTTTTTATTTCATCATTTATTTTTTTAAATAAATTTTTTCTTTTTTCAATTATAAAAGTTGAGTCACCATCTATTGAACTTGAAACAACCAATGAACTTGATATTTCAGAATAGTGCCCTTGAATTGTTTCCATTTTTGTTTTAAAATTTTCTAATTTCTTTTTAGCAGAACCAAAAAATGTATGATTAGAAAATTCATTAAAGTTTGTATTTAAATTTGGATAATCATACAAACTTTGTGAAATTAAGTTGTCAAGAACCACATCATCAATTGAACCACTTAATTCATTAAAATTTTGAAATCCAACTTGCCCACCCTCAGGATTTATCCAATTTTCTTGTGCATCTGAATCTAAACCATTTCCGAAAAACACGTCAGGTACATCAGAAAAATAAAATATATTTTGAATTTGTGTTGTTATAATTTCTTTTTCAATTGTAATCGTGCTTAAAGTATTTATTGATATTGGTAATGGTTCATAAAGTTTTAATATAATTGATTGATTATCTTTTCCATCTGTAATATTATCAAACGTATAGTTCATTATCGGAATGTGATTTCCATTTCCAATATTTAACACATGTTTAAATTGATATTTAAAATTTGGATTTGGTAAAGGACTACCTTGTTCGTCAAGTTCTTCTAAAAATTCAGGTTCATTATTATTTAATTCAGTAATTATTGATTGTATTATTGACGAATTATTTACAAGTTTAAAGTTTTTTAATTTTAAACGAATTTCTTTTCTTGTATTAGATATTTGCTTTATAATAAATTCAAATGGATTTTCTGTTATATCGATAAAACTTGGTTCATCTTTTCTAATTACTGGATAAGTGAGGTATGTATTAGTAGTTCCATTAGTACCAGTGTATTGAACATTACCAATTGGTAAAGTAGCAACATAATCTAAATTATCACCACCAAAAATTGCAGCTGCGGCGGTAGTTACAGCTGTATTTGAAATAGCCACAAAATTTTCATTTGGGGTATCCTCTGGTATTATATTATAACTACTTAAAGGTCCAACTGCTATATTTACATTAAAACCTAAATCCGCAATACCAACTATATCTAATTGTGGAGTATATTGTTTTAAAAAATCAATTTGTATTTTATACTCACCTTGTGGTAACTCAAATTTTTCAAAAATATCATTTGGTTTAATGTAAAAATTATTGTCATCATAACTACGATATATTTTAAAATCATTAAATGTTTCACCTGTAAGTGGATTTTTTATATCTGTTCCGATTTGTTTTATTTTAGCAGCACTATCAAATGGTGATATGTCAATTGTAATATTTTTAGCTGCAGTAGAAAAGAATACAGCTTGCCCACCAATACCCTTTGTTTCATCAGATAACGTAACAATATTATTTATAGCTTCAGTTGGATAAATAGTTAAACGAACATAACTATTTGAATCTCCTGGAATTTCACTATAAGTTTGACTTAAAATTAAATCTCTATCTTGTTCATTAAATTCAAATTCAAAATCAGGCATTATATCGCTCCATCATTTTTGATAGTTTTTTTAGGAACTTTAATAAATGAATCTCTTCTCATCGGTTCACCTTTTCTAAATTTTTTAATTTTATAATCACCAATTAACAAACCTTTGTTTGAATTACCACTTGAATCATATATTGATTTACCACTTAACTGAGCTGTATTTATTTCTAATTTACAACTTTCCCTTAAATTTAAATCTATATTATCACTTATAAATATCTGTCCAACAGAACTTTCCTCTGAATATTTATTTGTTTTACCATCATAATACGAATCATTAAATGGTATTAGTTCATTACCTATAACCGCATCAATATTAAGTATATTATAAATATTATATGGTTTATTAAAATATCTACATTGTTCTAAATCTAACTTTTCAATTGATTTTCCTAACTCGTTATTTTCTCTAGCTTCCTTTAAAAATCTCTCATCAATAATATCTGTATCCCCTATTTTACCACTACTAAGTACATTCTCAATACTATTATAATATTTTGATTCTGTAGAGACACCATTTATAATAACAGTAGAATATGGCCAAGGTATGGTTTTATAATCGAAGCCACCAACCTCACCAAAGTCAGGAAATTGATTGACAGGTATGTCTAAAAATATTCTTATTGTCATTAATTTATATCTTAGTGGTTCTATTTCATAAAAATCAATTTCATCAGATGGTAAACTATCGTAAACATTAATATCACTTGTGGTAATGGTTGTTTGGGTTTCAATATAGTTAAAAACTAATAATTTAATTTGTTTAATACCAGGCGTAGAATATGAATTTGATAAAGTGTTATCAATATCTTCAAAAATAAATGTGTTGTTTTGTTTGTTCTGTAAAATTTCATTAAAATCTAATGGTTTTAAATCTAATGCATCTTTTACTGTTTTTATTTTATTATCTTTATCATTCCAATCCACCACACAAAATTTATAAAATGGGGGAATATTATCAGTATGTGGAAATGCCTTTGGTAATATTATTTCTTCTTCATTGTCAATTTTTTCTGATATGTTTAATTTCAATTCAATTGTTGATGGTGCTGAACAAATCTGTCTATCTATTTCATTAGTTTGATACGCCTGTAAGTTTTTATCAAGTTTATCTTTAATCGTAACAAAAGCTGTTGGAGTAAAATTAAAACCATATTTAAAGCTGTTATTGAAAGTGGAATAAGCTTTTGGTTCTGTAAAAATACCAACATCAACAAAGTCTTCATTGAAAGAATCCACTCTTGTTGGTGAAGGTGGTACTATACTTTCTAAAATATTAAGAGCAGCTGTATCGTTTGGAGATATGACACTTGGTACAAAGTTATCTATAGAAACACCTGGAAAAGTATTTGTAGTGATACTAAAGCTTGAAACAACAAAAGCTGGTGTGCTTCCACCACCACCTGAAACACTTTTAAAATCTGAAAATGAAATCTTTTTTTCCGTACCACTAAGCGTCCCATTTGAATCTATATCAAATAACTCATTAATATTAACTTTAAATACATATAATCTTTTTCTTCTTCTTTTTGTTCCAACAGTCCTTCTTGCATCACCTTTTGTCCAAATAACAAATTGTAAATAATTGTTTTGTCCATCTTCTGAAAAAATACTTGTATTTCTTGAAGCTTCTTCTACCAATCCATCATTTGGATTAAATGGTTGTGTTCTTATAGTACTACTTGATTGATTATCCCAACTATTTGTGTTAAAATTACTTATACCATTTTGTAAACTTCCAGGATGTAAATATTCAGGTACTTCCATAGTTAGATTTGCATTTTCATTTGAATTTATGTTTTCAAGTATTATTTGGTCGGTTAAAAAGTCTAATGTACCAGGTCCTTTCTTTTTACCATAACGCGGAGCATCCCAATTAAAAAACATAGCATGGTCAAATAATCTTGTATTGTTTGCTACAGCTCTATTAAATGTATTACCAAATAAATTGATTTCTTCAGATGCACCATCTGTATTGAAGTATAAAGCGCTATGTATCGCACCATAACTTTTTAAAGAACCATCTTGATTAAAACAATCAAAAGTATTTTTATCAAATACAAAACCACGAAAAAGAGTATTTTTTACTTTATGATTCACACCAGCATTGTCTATTTTTAATTTATTGATTTGAATATTTGAAATTCCAATAAAACGAAGTTTATTATCAATAATAAAATCTCTTGTACTATCACTTACAACAGTGGTTTGTAAAGTTTGAGTAGAAAATTTATCAAACGGTTTTATGATGCCATCTGAATCCTCAAATGATTCTATTGAATCACTATCATTGTCATAATAATATTGTCCATAAGATAATGGTAATGGTTTATTTTTAAATTGAATTATTTTACCCATTAAAATGCTCTATTTGTTTTTGTAGTTTTCATTATATTCATAAATCTTGTCTTTTTAGGTTTAAAAGTTTCATTATCGAATTTTGGTTTAAAATCACTAATTACAAATCCTTTGTTACCATTACCACTCGTATCACTAAAAATATTGTTACCATCTTTTTCATTTTCAATCTGTAACAATAAATCATCACCTTGTTCATTGTTTATTATAGCGCCTGTTGATGGATGTGGTATTTTAATGTCCCCCAACAAAACATCCCATGTAAATGTAGTGGATGCTTTAAATCTATATTCTGCTCCTCTAACCAATGTTGTAAAATTACCTTGCCATTCTTGTTCTACAGGATTATAAGCCATAGCTACACCTTCACCAATTATTTGAACTATTTGAAGTGGAATGTTATTAGTATTAATTTCCATATCATCATTATCCCAAACAATTAAATCAGATAACTCATTAGGTTGTAATGTCACTGCCATAGATGAATAACCATCAACCACATTACCATCTTGATTAGTTAAAAGATTAATAAATTTACCATCTGCCCCATGTTTAGGTAAAACTGGATAATAATATTTATGTCCAAATCCTAACTGTTGATTAATATCAATCCAATCTTGGTTAGCGTAAGTGTCTATAAAACCATTAGTAGATATTGGATTAGGTGGTAAATCCTCGTCAATAATTATTATATCCTCATCGTTAAAATCTTCTACATATGGTATCCCATCTCTTCTAAATATAGAATAATCTTTTGGAATAATGTTTCTCCAATATCTTGGTTCGTCAGGTTTTCCAATTATTTTTAAATCATCTTCTTCAAATCCAAACATTTCCCAAATTGATTTTGGCTTATTATAATATTTTACATTTGATATATCACAATCACCAATTGAATTTCCTAATTCGGATTCAAAACGATTGTATATTCCACCATCCCAAACATCATTTTGAGTTTTTGTTGGATTAAAATAAGTTTCTACTGGGAAACTAAATGGTTTCTCAGCATCGGTTGAAAACGGTGGAAACATACCAACGCTTAACATATCAATTATTCTGATTTCTATATCGGGTCTTCCATAATCATTCTTCCACACTTCTGCATCAGCAAGAGTTAAACTTGGGTTATCTGACAATATATTAAACTCTTCAAAAAATTTAGGAAAAGGTAATGTGTTTAAATAATCATCTGAAATGTCTACTTCATTAATTACAGGTTGTTTGTAATAATTTAGTATAGTTAAATAATCATTAAGTGAAGAATCAACTTTTGATAAAGCATATTCAGAATTAAGTTTATCCGTTAAACTATTATATTTAATTTCAGTTTTTTGGTCATCACTAAGTATTCCTAAATTTCTTTTTATACTTTTAAAGTAAGCACTTTGTATAGAGCAACCACCAATAATTGGTAAAGTATTTTTATAAGGAATAAAAGAAAATCCATTGTCACTAAAAATTTCAAAATCTTCATCAGCACCACTATTTATAAATATTTTTAATCTAATTTTTTTATTATGTGCTATTCCAGCGTTACCCTCATACTCTATTTTTTCTGGTTGTGCTAAATTATATATGTAAGTATCAGATTTAATCTGAAACATTGTTGCTTTTATTTCAAAAACACCATTATCTTCATAAGTATGGTATAACATTTTATCGACACCTAATTGAAATGGCTCATTAACATATTCAATTGGTGAATCATCACCCCAATCAATATCCGATATAAAAAATTGTCCAAATTTAAATTTTTCTACTAATACTAGTCTATCTTTTGATAATATATCATCATAAGAATATCTTGGATAAAAATAAAATTGAGCTTCCAATGGAGCTTGAACATCATCTGATTCTGAATATTCAGTCAACTTGACATCACCATATTGGTTCAAACCTTTATTTTTTCTTACATCAACGTCTGGATGAAAAGAAAAATCTTCCTTAAATTCAAAATTATCTAAATATATTTTCGCGCCATTTTCTGAAATATTAATATTATTAAGAGTGGTTTGACTGTATTCAGATGTAGTAACACCTGGCGATGGAAAAGCTCCTCCACCCGCATAAGGTGTATCACCTGTACCAAGAGATGGTAAATTAGTTACATCCCTAGATAAATGTTGTATAAATTCTTTAGATAAAACTAAAGGCATAAACAATAATTTTAGTCCTTTGTTTCCCGAACCCATTAATGAACTAATCCAATTTGGAAAATCATTTGAAAAGTTATCTCCATATCTTGGTGTAAAGGTAAATTCCATTTTTTCCCATTTATTTAATTCAGTATTTGTAAAGCTAGCTTTTGACTTTTTACAAAATTCATCTTCAGGTAAATTATTACTTTCATTATAATCAATATTAAAGTGATTATCTGGATGTGAATTTTTAGAACATTGTGAATTTGAAAATGGAACTATTGGCCATTTTTGATTTTCATCCGTAGCTCCATAGCCTGATGCTTCTAAAGAGAAATTTCTTGGGAAATTAGCTGGATACTCTACATCTGTGCCACCACCTGAATAATAAGGAGACCAATCCAATTCATCAACTCCAAAAACAGCATTTACATGAATGCCAGTATTTTTCAAGTCAACTCCATCTGCTAAGTCAACAGTTTTCATTAGAAAAGATATTTTATATTGTGTATTTTCTCTTCTTGAATCTTCGTCTACGTTTTCTATCGGAATCCATGTTTGCATAGCCTGTCTAATATCCCATTGACTTTGTTGTAAATCTTGGTTATTATCACCTGTACCATCCCAAGTTGATGGATTCATTGTATCTATAATTAAACATTTTCTTACAGAGAAACACTCAGTATTATTAGAACTCCAATAAGGTATCATTCCTGCATATTGAAAGTTTTTATATTCATTATCTAAATCATCAGTTTTTATTCTATGCTCTAAAGGACGAAGTATATCATCATCTCTTCCTTCAGTATCACCTTGTCCAGTTTGTTGTGAATGCCATTGCATTATTGGCATCCAATTTTCAGCAATATATGGTTTTCCATCAAAAACATTTTCATCACTATTAAACTCATCAGAGTTCCATTGAAATTCTGAATTTACCAATCTACCATCACCATTAAGTAATAAATTAGGAAATGGTATTTGTTCAAAATCATCATCTACAATATTACCTAAAAAGTTATTTGTAGATTGTTCTGTGTTTTCGGATTCAAAAAAATAAATACCTAAAGACTCTCGTAAATCACCATCAGATAAATAATACAAATCTTGATTACTATGTGGTTTAAGTTTTGAATTACAAGCGTCTCTACCTGTGTTAAATATCTTATCAGTATTATCATGATTTAAGGTTGAAAAATTATTATTTCCAGTACTGGCTATTAAAACACTTGAACCATCTTTACAAACTGCTCTCATTCTACTATAACCACTAATGTCTTGATTAAATTCTGTATTACAATCAAAATTTAATAGATAAGAATTTTCAGTATCTAATTCAAAAGTTCTGTAGTATATTCCATCACCATCTGAATCACCTCCTGGTAAAGTCATAAATTCAATATAATCACATGCATTAAGTTTTTCTTTTCTTAAATCTCTTGCAGAATATACATTTAATTCACCAAGCATTGTTGGTTCAATCTCTACATTTGGAATACCAAAATCAGAAAAGAAAGTTCCAATTTCTAAAAATGATTTAAACTCATCTATTAATGATTGATATTTTGAATCCACTTGTTGAAAAGTACATTCATTTAAATGTCCAGGATATCCATTGGGACTGTCATATCCGAGAACTAATGGTGGTAGTGGAGCACCCATTCTAAACAAAATATCTCTAGCTGTTTGTGATGCTGAAAATAATATGATAGGCATACTACCATTTTTAATAGTTTCAATATCAGAATCACTTAAATATGTCATACCATATCCAAAGTCGTAACTTGGTGCATCAAAGACAGAATTACCAGTAAATCCCCTTATTCTGTCTGATTCAAGACCACCTAAGAATTGAGCTAAATATTCAAGTAATACGGGACTGTTATAAAATTCTGCAGTAATGTCATCTAATCCAGGACATGTTCTGATTCCATCGAGACTAACCTCAGTACCATGCATAGAATTATATGTTACATATGGTCCTCTTGTAGCACCAACAGTCCCTTGAGCGCCAGCCGCGGCTCTATCTTCACATGTAGTGTATATATACTTAGGGAAATTGTAAAGTTCCTCACCCGCTCTATTCACACCTATTTGTCTTTTGTCTACTCTTTCATTATCATATAGATTCCAATATTCCATTGTTGTTGGGTTAGGAGTTTCATCAATGTCAGCTCCATGATTTAAATCTTCAGGATGATAATACATTTTACCAGATTGACCAAAACCATTGTTCCAATAAGGATAGTGTTTAAGAGCATCACCTCCACTATTTCCAGCTTGAGCTAAATTAACTATTTTATTATAATGATTCCAAACTATGTTATGTACACCTTCTCCAAATTGACCTAATCGATATTCACATTTAGATTCTTGATGCCAATACAATGTCTCACCATCTTGATATGCCGAATCACCATTTCCTTCATGACCACAATCAATCATATTACAAGCATCATATGTACCCCATTCAGCAGAATTACCTTGATACTCTCCATCTTCTATAAAGCTTGTACCAACAGGAACTGGACTTAACCCATGAGCAGTTCCAGCTTGACAACATTTATTTACGACATTGTAAGTAGGGGTAGGAGTACTACCACCTCCACCACCAACACATTCATAACAAGCTGATTCACCTTGTGTAAAACAAGACTCTGCGCAATCACCTATAGCTGAACCACCCCCACCATCACCTGGATCACCAAAAACAATATTTCCTTCATCATCGGATTCAAAATCAAATTCTTCTAATGGATTAAATGGATATAGGTTAGGATTCTTAATAGTATCACGCATCCAATCCACATCAGGTGATGCACAATTAAATCCTACTTTTCTGTAAATACCATCATCAATATCTTTTTGTGTAATTACATGTCCATCCGGAACTAAATCACCTACTTTTACATCACGATAATATTGACAAGTAACAGACTCATTTGGAATATATTTAGCTTCCCTTTTTCCATTTGAAAGTACTTTGGTTACTATAGGTTGATTTGGATTTAGAGCCATAATTTAGTCCTAAACTTTAAAACCACGAGCTCGAAGTAAGTCTGTTTTAGATATGATTTCAACTTTACATTTATTTCCATAACCCGAAAAGTTTGTAAAACTACCAATAGCACCAGTAGCCTCAATATGGTTTAACCAAAAGTTATGATTTCTTCTATATGATTCATAAAGTTCAGATTCAAATGATGAACCATCTGGCATTGGTTCTATTACTGTTGGATTAAAACTCGCACATATAAAATACCATTCATTAAAATCTTCAGGTATTCTTGTATTGTTAAACATAGATAATATGTTCGAACCTGTAATACCATCAGCCCCTACAAATGGTGTAAAAGTTTGCTTATCCGAATGTGGATTTGCAGTGTGTGAGTCCCATGTTCTATCTGCAATACTATCATGTACAATTAATCTTACGAACCTTTCTGTATTGGTATTTTCAAACAATGTTCCGTTTGGATTATTAGATCCAACTACAGATGAATATCCATTAACCCCCTCAAATGTTGAAGCTCCTCCACCTAAACCAGTTGGACTGTCAGGTGAGAGAACAAATGTGTCTAACGTAAAACCAAATGGATTGTCTTCTCTTAATGGATTACCAAAATTAAACAACGTACCTTCAGATACTTTGTCCAAAAATCTAACCCACATTGTAATGGTAAAACCACCAGTATTATCTTGATTTAAATAAGTTAAATTATTTGGATTTAATCCTTCAATAAAATCTTGATTTGTATTACGAATAATAATACCTTGATTTAAATCTCTAAATTGTAAATATCCTTTTGATTTATTAACATACTCTGGCCGTTCATCTTCTAATGATATTTCATCTTCTAAAATATCTCTTAAATATGGTTCTATTGTATTGTAAATATCTTCAATGGTTCTTGTAAAATTTGTATCGTTAGCTGTATCTTTTAGTCTATGTATAAAAGCATCTTCTTCATCAATGTTTCCATCTTGATTATCTTGAACATAAGAAATACTATTATCTCTACTATATTGAACTGAACCACTCCAAGTACCATCAGGTAATCTATCAACTCTACCATCACCCGGTGTATTACCTCCAGAATCAGTTAAATCAAATTCAGGTGTTTGTGGAGGAAGTAACGCATTTAACTCTTGGAAAAATCTTATAATTCTTGATTGTCGGGTATCACCTGTTGGAAGTAATTCAAATATATTTGTATCTAAATATTCTTCAGCTTGTTCAACATCAACAATTGATTTTTGTCTATCTATTGGAATAAACTGACTTATATTTAATGGATTATCTTCAAATTCATCACCAGATTGAACTAAATATGTTATATCATAAAATGGTAAAGTTTGATTAGTATTAACTACAATTAGATAGGTATCTAAACCAGTTTGTGGAAGCACATCTATAGATACAGAAAAATTTTCAAAATCTATAAGTTCTGCGTATTGAGTTAAAGTTGTCCCATCATCAGAAGTTCCAATTAAATCTTGTTGATTAGCCTTTACATCTTTTTGAAATAATGCTAAAATACCTTCACCTGCACCCTTTTGTAATAAACCATTTCTTATAAAAGTTTGATTTTCTTCAACAGTTTCTGGTGTTGGAACTAAAGGACTCTGTATTAATGCTTCAGCGACTAAATCTAATAGACGTTCTAAATTTTCATTGTGGTTTGGCATAACTATTTCCTCTTAACTATAAATTCGAAATCATCATCAAATATTTGTTCTTGTCCATCATCGGTTTTTAATTTCAATTGTATTTTATAAACTCTATCTGGATAAAACCCATCTAAATATTGAATAAAATAATTTGAATTACTATCACAACTAAGTTTTGTAAAATCACTAAATGGAACTATAAACTCATCAGTAGCAACATCTTTTATTGCATATGAACCACTACCTTCAGGTATAAATGAATCAGCTGCAGTTTGAACTGATGTTGAGAAAGTTTTTTGTATGTATCTTTTTCTAGCACCAACTCTAAATTTAATTCTTTCACCCACTTTATAACTTTCTCTTAATCCTTTCATATATAAAAAATTATCAATTAATCCACTTGAAGTTATTTGAGTTAATGAACCAGTATTAGAACCTGTACATGGTAAATGGTCATCCCAACGAACTTCTAGTCTTGGTGAAAAAATTGTATGTGTGTTTCTTGAGAAAAATTTTAAATGACCAAATGTTGTTGAGTCTGTTTCTTGACTACCACTAAATCTAACCAACATACCATAGTTTTCTACTTGTCCTTGTAACCACATGTTTACCATATCAGTTACTTCAACCTCTACATCAGGTGATTGATTTGAAAATGATTGAACTGATTGGCTAACTGATAAAATAGATGGACCATTTCCTTCAACAGAAGTTATTGTATTAGTTCCGTTTTCAAGAGCTTTTGTCGCGTCACCATTAAAAGTAAATAAATTAGATGAAGAGTTCGCAGACAAATTAGCAGCTGTCCCAAGTACACTACCTGACAAAGAAAGAATAGCAGTGACATCATTATCAACTCTACCAGCAGAAATTTTTAAACCATGTGTGCTTGTATTGTTATTAATTGAAGCTGTCAAATTGTTAACAGTTATAAATGGAGTAGAGCCAGATTGTACAAATATTTCTGATGAATTATTATCATAATTAGTTGTGTCACTTACAAATATAAAATCAACACCACCAATTGTAATTTCTTGATTAATATAATTACCTGCAGCAAAAGTTACTTCACCTGTTGCTCTTGTATTACCAACACTAGTTTGTGTATTCCATTTTATAGGATTCCCTCCGATTGGATTTGAACGATTCTCCCAACTACAACCATTTGTGTTTTTTGGATTATCACTAAATTTACCCGTACCTTCTACCCAAGATTGTGATATTGGCTGAATAGATAAAGTATATTCTTCAGTTAACTCTGCATTACCTTCAGCTTCATAAAGTCTTAAAAAATATTTTGCATTAGATGCTATAGTTCCATTTGATACTGACTCAGATAATTGAGTAAATTCAGTCCCACTAAAATTAACTAATGCTCTAGTTGGAAAATCAAATGAATTATTAAAAAATTCTTTTTTAACTTCAAGTATTTGGTCTCTTCCAAAGTTTTGGTCTTTAAAAGTTTCACCAGTAATTAAATTTGAACCACTTGAAATCCAAGTGTCTTGTGATGGAAAAATAAAATGATGCATTATCTAACTCTCCCTTGTATGTTTTGATTTGGATTTTTTAATTCAAAAACCGCAGGTGTGTCTAATGAAGCTGGTAATACAATTGTTCCATCATCTGATAGATTTTGATTAAAATCATATTTAAACCCATATCCAGCAGTACCACCACCAGTACCATTTTCATTCTCTGTTGAATCAACGAATTGACCATCATCATTTTTTGAATAAGTATAAGTTGGATTTGGTAAATCAGAGTCACTAGCGTCACTAAGATAATCTTCTTTTTGAGTAATTGTCACATGACCAATAGAACGAACTCCTTCAATACCCATTAATTCATATTCTAATTGACTTTTATAAATTGGTTGATTGAATTGCATTTTTTCAATCCTAAAATAATCTTTTATTTTTTGAATACAATCTAATTTTACTTTTTGTTTATTAGCATATTTTTCAGCTATAATATCAAATATTACACCAAAGTTTACAATATATCCATCATTAATTGATACTACGTCTGTCATCAATTTAAAGTTTTCTAAATAATTTTTTATGTTTGATGTTAAAGTTAGTGGTAAATTAGTAGTCCCTCCAGTTGTGTCTTGATGTGGGTTTCCAATTAATTGTTTTGAATTGTTATATCCTAAAACATATATTTCTACTGTGTGTAAACTAAAAGTTGTTAAATCACCATAAAGGGTTAATTGTTCTGCTAGATTTCTTATTCTATTGAGTTCAACATTTAAATCTTCTAAATTTTGCGTTGGGATAGCAAAAAATTGTTGACCACCTCCTCCATCTATCGTACCACCTGAATTTTCAAACATCTCTGAATATTCACCCAAAGATGTTTTTAAAGAAGCTAATGTACTGTTAAATGCTGATGTGGTTTCTGGAGACACATCACCCTCAACAGGTCTAGCCACATAGGCTTTAGCAATATTTCCAAACTTAGATGGTATGTTTAATACTCTAGCTTCATAATCCTCCTTTGTCACACATCTGTTTTGTGTTGAGAAAAATGCCTTGGCTTTTTCTTTTATTTCAATGGTGTCTTCTTCATCTTTACCACCAATCGCAGGAAAATTATTAGTAACAGTAGATAGTCTAGCTCCACCATCAATTGAAGGTGTGATTGATGTTATTTCAGTAACTCCAGTTGATAAGTCTTGACTTGAAACATTTGAATCCAAACCACCACCAACACGATAAGTAATTGTTAAAGTTATATTATTTGGAGCTTCACCTAATGTTGAATATTCATTTCCTAACAATGGATCGATAGCTTCATTTAAATTATTAGATTGTCCTGGTATGACAATACCAACTTGTTCTAAATCTAAAAAACCATCATCTATAATTTCACCATTTCTTAAAACACCATTACCAAATATTAAAGAAGTTGTATTATTTTGATTTGTTTCACGAGTAAATCTTTTTTGTGTTGTGATATATTGTAAAGAAAATGGAACAGATGTTGATGATAAACCTTGATTGTTACCATTATCATAGGATGAATTTCTACTCACATCATCCGAATAATGAGTTTCAATCGGAACTTTGTCCTGTGCAAGAAAATCTACTTCATACCAATTGTTACCATTTGAATCTATACACGAAATAATATCAATAACATTAGTATCAGGTATGGTAAGTGTTTTAAATTTTTCAGGAACTCCAACGTCAAACGTGATTGTTTTTTCTGTAGCACTTATTGCTTTTACATCTCTTGATAAAGTATAAGTAGAAGCTAAACCACTATCAGTTGACGAACCAATAGTTTCAGTATCATTCGAGCCTGATATTTTAAAATCAATTGGCTCTAATGTTGTAAAAATAATATCTGAATTTGTTGAAGATTGTATTTGAATACCAGCATCAAACATACTAGCATTTGAGTAGTCAACTTTCGATACATCACCACTTGAAGCATTTACATTAGACGTAAAGGTTAAATCAACAAAAGCTGGAACAATCGGTTTTACTTTATAACCAAACATTTTAGCCATTGTGATTATGTTTCTTCGCTCTTCAGCTAAGGGTAATAACATTTCTTGATATTGTCTATCAACATAAAATGACAACACATCACCCACATATGCGTTCATTTCCAATAACATCATACCTGGTGATGTTTCATTGAAATCACGATATGTATTAGGAAAATAAGATTTAGCGTAATTTATTAATGATGCTCTTAAAGATGAAAAATCTTTATTTAAATAATTTATATTTGATTCTTTAAAATTTTCTTTACCATATGTTGGCATGTTTTATCTCCAATTAATAACCAGCACCGCCTGCTGTAGTTGATTCTGATTCGCTTATGTCACTTGAAAAATTTAGTGTTACTGAATCCAAAGTGTTTGGGTCTTGTATTATGTTGAATAATATTTTTATTCTAATTTCATTTGCTCCAATATCTGTTGTATTGTTTCTACTTAAAATCTGTATATCTCTTATTTCTACAAATGGTAACCAAAATTCCATTTTATCTAATATAGCATCTTGTACACCAATTAAATTTTCATTTGTAATATGTTCGAATAAAAGCGCTCTTAAATTTAAACCTAAGTTAGGTTGAAAAAATCTTTCACCTTCATTAGTTTGTAATAAATTTCTTATGTTGTTTTTTACAGCTTCAATGGTTGTTGAAGTGGTTGCAAAAAATCCATCCAACCCATCATCTCTTCTAATTGGTAAATCAATTCCAATTTTAACTTTATTGTCATTGTCTTGAATATATGGTTTTCTTGATGTATCTCTAATAGCCATTATAATAAGTCCTCAATATCTTGTCTAAGTAATTTTACAGTTGTAAATTCTTGTTGCCCATCCTCATCATCAACATTAAAGTTTTCTACAGAGTCTGGATCTTCACCTATATTAGCATATGCTTTAGATTGTAAACCACCTAAAGCTTTTCCTATTTGAAAAGGTACTTTAGCTCCACCTTCTAATAAAGGAGTAACAGCTTTTTTAATCTCACCCTCCAATGCATCTATTGCAGATTCAAGTCCAAGTGGTGTGGCTATTTGTTTCAGAGTTTTTAATATTGGTCCATATTCACCTAACAAAGTATCGATTTCAATATTTGCTGGTAAATCAGGAGTTTTTAATTCTTCTAAAGTAACTGGAGCATTAAATTTAGTAATTCTAAATTCAGCTTCTGTTAAAAATTTAACTATAGCTTCTGTAATCATTTCAGCTTCAACATCTAAAGGAGAGCCACTACTTTTTGCTTTTGTTATTGTTTCTTCAGTAGCACCTGATAATTTTAGATTTTCTACTTTAGCATCAATTATTTCTTGCTTCAATCCCATTATTATCTTCCAATTTTATTTTTAGATTTTTCTATTGACTTTTCCAATACTTCACTATAATCTTTATTTAAAAACTGACTCATTGGGTCACTTGATGGTACGACTTGTGGTTGTTGGTTCATCATGTCACCATATTGTCTACCAACTAATTCATTCATTCTATCTGAAGTAAATTCACCACCACCTAATGTTTTCCAATCACCATCTTGAGCTGTTTCATTCAATACATCATTCAATACTGAATTTTTTGTGAACGATTTTTTTTCAACTATTTTTTTAGGTTGTGGTTGAGATTGAGTTGGTTGTTTTAATTCAGTTATCACTTCCTTAATAGCCATCGCAACTTCTTCTCTAACAATTTGTCTAATTATAGTTTTTATATTTGGTTTTTTCTTTTTCATAACTTCCTCTTTATGTATTTGGTTCTATAAAATGTTTTGTACTTAAAATTCTATCTATTCTATTTTCTATCTTTGTAATCTTCGCACTTATTGGGTCTGCTGGACCTGAACCCACCAATGGTAATGGAGCTCCTTGACACATACCTTGAGCACCTTTTATAACTCCTAATGTTTCTTTTAATAATTCTAAAAGTTCTATTCCTAAAACCATTGGCTCCATTTCTCTTGATGAATTATTTGGAGTTGGATTACCTAAAAATGTCCTTTCAGAATTTATTATTAAATCCTCATTAGTAGATATTGTTAAATGTCTACCAGCCCCAATGTGAGTGTCACTTCTTGAAGACAAATAAATACCACCATCAATAGTTGAATCACCAATTGAATTTATCACAATTTTATCTGAATTAAAAAATATTTGGTTATCAGAGTAATTATAAATTATATCATCTGCATTTCTTTCACCATTCTCAGGTATGGTTGTTATTAAGTCACTCATATTTCTGTTATTATTTGGTGATATATCTGATGCTAATATAAACTTACTAAAATTTTGTTCTGATATTTCATCTACAAATCCACCAAAATGTTGTTGTAAAGTCCCATCAGAAGTTATACTTATCAGAGAACCATCTGCTAACGATTCTACATCACTTTCAACATTTCGAGCGTTAGACATAAACATATATGGGTTATCACTTCTACTACCTATCCTTAAACTATTACCATGTCTTCCCTCTAACACATAATCACCTGTAGTTTCATTTTCAATAAAATTTTCACCAATACCATCAAGTTCTTCTTTTCTTACTTTTATTAATCTTTTATATAAATTATTTTTATTAAAGTTTGGACTTTCACCCGACAACCCTCTTGGAGTTAAATTTGAAATTAATCCAGATTCAGCACTTTCATAAAGTTTTTGTGGTGAGTAATTTAAATCATCATTCCAAGTTGGACTATTGTTTATTGTATTTAAAGGACCTAAATAATAATTAGTTTTACCTATAGTACATAACAATACAGGATCTCCCTTTGATGGTACATCATGTCCTGTTCTAAATAAAGGAAAATACCTTTGTTGTTCTTCAGCAGTATTTTTATTCAAATACACAACATCAGGTGCTTGAATATGAGGTAAAGCTATAATGGTGTTAATACTACGTTCACCTTTCTCATTACTACTGTCTGTCGAATGAACTACTTCAACAACATAACCAGGTACAAATTGTATGTAAGATGGAACATTTACAGGCGCACCAAGTGAATCTTGTATTTGGGAATCAGGTGTTGATATAAATACTGAACTCATTTAACTCTCCGTATATCCTGATGAAATAGTTTTATTTTTTATTCCTTCAAGTTTTTCACTTTCTTTCTGTAAATCATCAACAGTGTCTTGAAGTGTTCCCATAAGTTCTGCTTTTTCCTCATCACTTAATAACATTGATTCATCAGATTCACCTTGTGATTTAGATATAATTCTTTGCAATACACCAGCTAGTTTTACCAAATGTTCATCATTACGAACAGCTGTATCCATATATTCTTTAATTATAGGAGCAACTAAAACCACATCATCTATGGTTGTTATGAATCCATGTATTTCTGATATTAACAAATCGATTTGAGTTTTACGTTTTGTAGTGTTTTCGTATATATCTTTTGTTAAATCTTGAAAGGTTTTACCTTCGAATATTTCATTTTTCTCTGACATATCATCTCCTATAGATAGACTTATTCATATATAAATATAAAATTTGTGAGAAATTGTATGAAATAAAAAACCCTCATTTAAGAGGGTTTAGTATTTAAAAGAATGAACCAGAGGTATCGTGAATTATAGTCCCTTTTTTATGAAATTTATTTATAAGTTTTTTATAATGTTTTTTTAAAACATTAACAACTGAAGTAATATGAGCTGTCTCTACATCTGTCATTTCTCTAATTAAAATATAAATAGCCTTTTTATTAAAGTTTTCTATTTCATCTCGTTGTTTCATTAAATCAACAATAGCGTATCCTATTTTTAAGTCTCTATCTTTTTTAAAAATAGTATTTAAATTGTTATCAAAATATTCAACCATTTCATCTGTTAGAGTAGAATAGTCTGCATCATTTATTTCATTGACATTTTTATACCTATCCAACACATCCATTTTATCATGTGTTTTCATTTTTTTATAGTTATTGTTATTATGAAGAATTAAATAATTTTTAGCTACAACTGAAAAATAACTAAATGCCTTTGAACCTTTTGTATGGTCATATTTATGAATGTTGATAACCATAAACGCGACAACCTCATGCTTTATATCTTCGAATCCATAATCAAAATAAGTAAATTTAAATGTATTGATTATATTTTCAGCTAACTTATCAAAAGCAGCGTGTATTCTAGTTCCATAAATTATATTTCGTTCATTATCATCATTTGATGAATTGTATTCAATAATCGCATCTTGAACCTCTTGTCCAAAATATACTTTTCTTTTAGCTTTCTTTTTTGGCATCTACCGTCTCCTCTTCAAATATCCCATCCAAAGATAATTGAATCTGTTTTAATTGTTGAAAGAAAAAACCAGTCTCATCATCTGATTCGTAATGTCCTTTAGCATCAACAAGTTTCATTTTCTCAGTTGAAAATTTAATCACTTGTTGTATTTCTAAAATCAATTCTTCGTATTGTGTTATTCTTCGTAAAGAGTAATACACCAATAAAGATGTAAAGATACTAATTAAGAAAAATAATATTGTTAAACCCATCCACATAATATCTCCTAATTAAACAACTCATCAAATTTTGATTTCAAGTTGTCTACTTGTTTTTGTTCATCTTTTGTTTTTGGAACTTTTGTATTTATTGGCTCTTCTACTTCAGTTCCTCTTTTCCATTGGTCTGATTCAATATATGTTGACATCATATCAGCCTGATGTAAGATGTGAGGCATATTGGAACGAAGTCCAAAGTCAGGATTATAAGACATTAAATAAGCTTTGTTAGCTTCATCATACATTCCATCCGTTAATTTAATTCCAATGTATTCTTTATCCGTAACCTTAATACCATAATGTTGAAGTAACCATAGTGCTCTATCAGGTACTTTCATATATTGAAGTGATGGATTGTGTTTATAAATTTCATCACGATTCTTTCTATGCCAATCTGAATCTTGTGGGATGTAATAGTCGTGTTCCAAATCACCAACTTTACCTAAGTCGTGATGTAGAGCTGCAAACACTAACTCTTCATCTGTGAAGTTTATTTCAGCTCCATGTCTTTCCCACATTTGTTTAATCTCAAGTGAGTGACTTACAATGTGAAGAACGTGTTCAACATATCCACCCGGCATCGCATTGTGAAAATGTCCTTTAGCACTCGCAGGTGCAAACATCATCCTATCTTGAAAGTCATCATACATCTTTAACAAATCATCTCTTCTATCATCACCAATATGTGCTTTAATCACATCCATTAGTGTATTCCAATTTTGTTGTATTTGTTCTGCTGATAATTTTTTCATTTTATTCTCCTATCCACTCATAACCATATTTGGTAAATTTAATTTCTTTATATTTCCTTAGGGCATTTCTATAAGGACTAAATTTAATTCTCACACCCCAACCAAGATAGTCCAATATATTTTTTTTAGTTACAAATCCTTTGTCTTTAATAAAGTCTTTAATTTTTAAAACACTATCTGTTTCACTAACTGACTCTAAATTAAATACATCTTTCCAACCACCGAACCAATTAGATATTCTTTCTTCCCAAATCATATTGTCTGCTAAGTCACTTGTATCATATGTAATCGGATTATCTAACATCTCATTGAATTTTTTTATGAAATCATTTCTATCATCATATAAATAAGGATACGGATTTTTAGCGACACTTGTCATTTCAGGATAACAAAGTTTGTTTGGTAAAAGATAAGGGACACCAACAGAGAATCCATCAGTTGTTGAAATACTCCAAGCTGAATATGTTTGAAATGTCCCTACACCAAACTTCATAGTGGATAAGAAATCCATGTACTCATCACGACTTTCACAATTAACTCTTTCGTTCCACGGCCTATCAACTTGCGTCAATGTGGTGTAGACTTTAAAGTCCTGTCTTTGTTCCCATATTTCATCACATACTTTTACAAACCATTCCCAACCAGTATATCCAGCACCTCTATGATTAAATACAATCGTTTTGTCTTTATAGTCTTTTCTTATATTAACTCTATCAACACCAAGATAATGTGGTTGAATAATTTTTTGTAATCTGTCCAACACTCCTTGATTCCAATGTTTACTTGCTTCTTTAATTGTTAATTGTTTCAACCAATCACTATTCACTCCACACTCATCTTGCATTAATAAACCAGCAACACTTAAATACAATGCTCTTGCTGGGTCATCTTTATGCATTCCACCTCTATCACCATATGGGGCATTTTGTGGAACTTCAAACCAATGTGAGTAACCAATATACTTTGGTGATAGATTTGAATTATTACTAAGACAATTTGCTATCTGTAAAGTGTGTTCTGGTAGATGGGTATAAACAATATCAAAATCATTATGTCTCCAATCAACATGCTTCATAAATTGTTTTGTGTTGAAGTGTTGTCTCATTGTATTAATATAAGTTGGTAACTCATATATTCTTTGGTCGACATTTGGAAAGTCTAATGATTGAACAAATTC
>Ga0163109_10000615_pt1 | contig 28393 bp, 19 predicted proteins | sample CRUFie1St13metaG_FD_108704 | JGI IMG/M metagenome (GOLD analysis project Ga0163109, IMG submission 108704) | Marine microbial communities from the Costa Rica Dome - CRUD Field 142mm St13 metaG | ecosystem: Environmental > Aquatic > Marine > Oceanic > Photic zone | place: Costa Rica: the Eastern...
ACCGTTGGATGAAGACATAGAACAGGCCATAGACGAGGGAGACCTTGTAGTGGGCAGCGTATTATCTGGAAACAGAAATTTCGAAGGTAGGGTGCACGCCAAAGTCAAAGCCAATTACCTAGCGAGCCCCCCTTTGGTTGTCGCATATGCAATCGCAGGTCACCTTGATTTTGACTTCTCCTCCGAACCAATGGGATTTGACGAGGACGGCCTGCCCGTTTATCTGAAGGATATTTGGCCATCAGATCAGGATATCGGCGACGTGGTATCAAAGGCCATTTCTCCGCAGATGTATCGTGATAGATACTCGGACGTCTTGTCCGAGCCGCGCTGGGAGGCTATCCCTGCCGGGGACTCTGAGTTGTATCAGTGGGATCCAAAATCGACATACGTCAGAAGACCCACCTTCTTGACCGACATACCCTCGGAGATCGAGCCAATTAAGCCGATCATTGGCGCTCGCTCGCTATTGGTTTTAGGAGACAGCGTTACGACAGATCACATCAGTCCAGCAGGAGCATTCTCAGTTTCTTCACCTGCTGGGGAATACCTTCAAGATCACGGAATAGGGAAGACAGAGTTCAATTCATACGGCAGCAGACGCGGAAATCACGAAGTCATGATGAGGGGGACTTTTGCCAATGTCCGAATCAAAAACAAGTTAGCACCGGGCACGACCGGGGGATACACGACCCATTTCCCGTCCAACGAGGTCTTATCAGTCTTCGACGCCAGCATGAGATATCAAAATGAAGGAACTCCCTTGATCGTCATCGCGGGTAGCCAATATGGAACAGGAAGTAGCAGGGACTGGGCCGCAAAGGGGCCACTTCTATTGGGTGTTAAGGCAGTAATCGCAACGTCGTTTGAAAGGATACACAGGTCCAATTTGGTCGGGATGGGGATACTGCCGTTGACATTCATAGAAGGACAAGGGCTTAGTGAAATCGGCCTTGATGGGAAAGAGTCCTTCGATATCCCATCCCATCTTGCCACAAAGCCTGGACAACTCATCTCGATTACCGCCACAAACGAGGAAGGTGAATCAATCACTTTCCAAGCCAAGGTCAGGCTTGATACGCCTGTTGAAGTCGAATACTTTCAGAACGGAGGAATCCTTCAAACTGTACTTAGGGGCTTGGCCAAGCAGGAGTTGTAAGTTTGAAATCTAGACTAGTGTTCAGACACGATGACCACGAGATCATCGCTGTGATTGAGGGCCCAGAGGCATGGGTGAAACATTTTTCAGATCAAATAGGCATAGACACAGACTCTGGTTGGATGATGGAACTAACCCATGGAAAGGGAACGAGCCCACTCAGGCCTAACAGTGATGAGCCAATCTTGCCCGGCCCAACGCCTGACCCATCTAGGATACCAGCTGTGATCCGAGAAATAGGATCCTTTGACCCTACCCAGAATCCTGACTCCAATGCACCCCCGGATCTCGATGAAAATGAGTTGAAAATTTTCATCTCTGAGATGCCCGAGCCGCAAATCCCCCCAGACTCGATATCAATGGACCCGCTTACCGAGGAGTGGCTGAGGCTCGTCATGGCGATTGTCATCACAGAACACGGCCTTTCTTCTCTAACCCCGCAGAAGATAGCAGACCTACTCTCGGAAAGGACATCACTTGACGAAATTGCCGTCAGCCTAGCATTGAAGCGTTTGTGGGCCTCTGGGAAGGTGGATAGAATTCTAACAGATTCAGGTCATGAATACGCCCCTTCCCCCTCTTGGATACAAGTATACAGAGATTAACAACAAGACTCAGCATTGCGCATTTGTTGGTAAATAATAAGAGACCATTGGCACTCCGGGAGCCATGCGCAGCGTAGGCAAGCCAAAAGGAAATGAGAATAGGAGGGCCAAGGCAATCACTCTAGTTGCCATGATGGTATCCATGACAATGCTTAGTTTGATTCCAGCGGCTAGTGCTTCGCAGATCACACAATACGCAGTCCAAAGGGACCCCCATTACGTTGACACAGGGGATTTGGACTGTGATGGGGACAATGACATCGTTGCCTCCAGCAGCATGGGCTTCTACCTCACGTCGATGTTCAACGATGGCTCCGGAGGCTTCCCTGACAGACAGGACATATTCATTGCGGGTGGAGTGGGAGATTCTCAACGGCAAAACATATTCCAGACTGCAAACAGCCAACAAATACAGATTGCTGACATTGACGGCGATGAAATGCCAGACATCGTCTATTTCCAGGAGAATGTCAGATTCGTAGGAGAAACCTTTGTCAGACCCGCTAACCTAACGGTCATCTGGGGTGAATGCGACAATAACCCGCATCAATGGGAGCGCGACATCATCGAAATACCCTCTCACCCATTTAGCCAAGGGATGGATATTGGCGACATAGACGATGATGGAGATGATGACATCGTTCTTGCAACCATGGCCCCAGATGGCGGTCAGACCTATCTAGAGGTCTTCAAGGGCCCAGACCCAGGCCCCCAAGCAGATCAGACGATCCTAATTCCCGCCCCGACGTACGGGCATTACAGCTACATTGAGCTAGGTCAATGGGGCGAGGACCTAGCGGGGGATCCCATTACAGGACAAACTCTTCCCGGTGAATGCGAAGACCTCGATCTTTGGGTCCTCAGGACTCCGAGGTTTAATCCCGGGGCAGGGTACTCCGTGGGCAACTACGACAACATGACAGTACTGGAATACGATTGTGTTACTGGCCTCTATGCCGATCCAAACATTGGAGGATCCGGAGCCGCTGCCGTTCACGATTTTACTCTAGATGCTGAGCATGGATATGAGCTGCAGATCGATGTAGAGGACACAGACGGCGATGGAATCGTCGACATGGTTGCTGCAGTTGACGGAATAGAGGGTAGAATCAGCTATGCTACACGATCCTCCGTCGGATCAAATTGGGACACGAGGAACTACATTAATCTAGGAAACTACAAGGGCGCTTCAATCACAATCTCAGATGTCAACGGCGATGGAGAAATGGATTTCTTCATACCCACGGAACTGACACTAACACGGCTACAGGACTCATCCTCGAGGAACCAAACCTACACGACTGTTGAGAACCTCAGGGAACTTAACAGCGTGGAGATAATTCTCTCCAATGGCCAAGGAACCGGATACCTTTCTCCGATTTCTTTTGATGTCGGCCGCAGACCCACGGTCGCTGCTCCGGCACAACTCAAAGGAGATGATACCACCGCCCAGGAGATCATAATCGGACAGAGAGATTACTCTTACCGATTCGGTAGCGGAGCCATGTGGATGGACAGCCTCGGGTGGCCCGGAGCAGGAGATTTTCTGTCTGTGCTTACGCTTGACAACCAAGATGTTGCAATCGATGGGTTAACGATCGCACCCGCTTCCACAGACCCTGCTACAGGAGATGCACAACTAGGTGAGGGTACGAGATTCGTCAACGTTACCCTGATGAACACAGGTCTCAATCCAGTCAGCGGATCAGTAGACCTAGACCTTTCCGTCAAGGAAGTCGTCGGCGGACTGGACACATTGGTGTATTCAAACGATTTCGATGGAAACGAAGACAAAACAAATTGCACCGGCTGCACTTGGACAGGTGCATCATACACCTCCGACTTCGCCCCGGGAACATCCTGGCACGCTGAGACGGGTTCAACCGCTGAGACTGAAAACGTCTCCACCTACGAGGCTGACCATAATCCAACTGCATACATGTGGGCAGGACTTGACTACAACGGTACAGCAGAGAACAACTCGGGCTACTTCAACAACATGGATGAGGCATTTATCCTAGAGGACATCGATCTCACTGGGGCCGATGCGGCCTTCCTTGACGTGTCCATATTGTGTAGCGTGGCATTCACTAACCTTTTCCTTTCAGAGCCGTATGTCGTCCAGGAGAGATGGCTGTATGAAGACTCGTGCGGGATCGAGGCCTTCTCTGAAGGGCGTGGATGGGAAAGCGTCTGGTTCCAGGGCGGCTATGATCTAGACCGATACTTCAACATCCTCCAACTGAACCAAGACCCCGAGCTGGAAATAAAGAACTTCGCTATTTATCCACAATACGTGACTGAATGGACCAATTACACCGAGGGCGGTGACGAGGACGAAGAGATAAACACGCTAGATGCCATCGACCTAACTCCCTATGCCGGGGAGGTGATTGACCTGAGGTTCAGATTCAGGAGCGGCCTTTACGGCTCAGTGGGAACAGCAGACACCTCATATGACACTGGCCTTGATGGTTTTGCGTTCGACAACATCACTATCATAAAAAGAAACACGGTATTTGGCCAAGAACAATCTATCTCACAACAAGTGAACTTCCAGCCCCTAGTAGCAGGAGAAGAGAGAGAAATAACTCTGTCAGCAGACTTCTTGGACAACACGACCTACTACATCAGTACTGGTCTGACCAACTTCAATGGATTCGTAGATCAGGACCCCATCAATGACGCATTAAAGTTCCAGACCACTGTCAAGAACCTCTATGACCCCGGATTGGTAGCTGACCCATTCGTTGATTTCGAACCAGGCGTGCGCTACGCCTCTGCCGAGTATCCTATCGAGATCAAGGTCCAGAACTTCGGAAACACCATCACAAATTGGACCACTGAAGCAGAAATATTCAATGCATTGCCCGATCTAACGGCCATAGAGGATTTTTCTGGAATCAATCCGATATGGTCTGACGATGGGAACGAAAACGGAACAAGACTAGATGACTCTACCACTTCGAATCAAGTCCTCCCTCAAAATCAAGGTGTCTTCAAGAATTACGCATACTGGCTGGGCGATCCGGATGTCGGTTATGGCGATGATTGGAATGAACCAATGTCAGTAGGGCCAGTTGGGGTAGGCCAAACCGATTCTGACTATTCCTACGTTTCATGGGATTATTACGCAGAGGGAGACTATCTCGTAGATCAATTTGGTAACATACAGACAGTCAGGGACCAAGCGGCATTATTCATAGAATGGACGAAACAAGGCCAATCATACAATGGGCTTGTCCAAGGATCATGGGTCGATCTGAACGAAAATGGCATCCAACGGACGAATATCGAGGATCCGCAGTTTCATGCCTGCGAAGACTTCGACAATGACGGGAACTATGATGAAGCTGAATACTTTGGAGATTTCGGAGACAGGGGATATTACACTTGGTTCGACTCTGAACAGATCGTGAAATCGGTTGTACTCGATCTTACTCACATCATCCTGGAGAACAGGACATCGGACGAGACCTTCCAATGGAGGGATGAATGCACCTCACTGGAAGGCTCAGAAGTGACTCTCACATGGAGATTCATCTCCAACGGAGATGGAATAAACGGAAACGCTGGATTAGCCGGCTTCGCAATTGACAATATCCGATTCGAGGAATTCACCTTCGAAGATGACGGAAATTACAGTGTGGAGGTCAATGGCCTTGACTCCCAGGAGAGTCAAATCGTCAACCTCGGAACTCATGACTTCGACTCTGGGTTGTACAGGATCGACGTCCGAACAATTTTTGACAACAACGATCCAACGCAGAAATGGTACAATGCTGAGGAGGTTAATCCAAGTAACAACTTCTCCAAGGTCCAATTTTCAATAGATAGCGCAGAAATCACCCTTCTGCAGCCAAATGTTCTTGATTGTGTTGGAGATGTGACTTATGAGTGCGTTTATCCCATCAGTCCGACCTCAGCACACACATTCTCATTGCCAATACTCAACGGTGTGATCGAGGGCGTTTACGAGGTGACTATGTCCATCCTCGACACAACTACTGGCCAGATGGTCTGGCAGGCAACCTCTGATAATGGGCCATTCGACCTAGTTCCACATCAGCGAGCCTTCGCGAATTGGACACTCGGAAGTAATGCACAGTTAGGCTCAACTGGAATGTTCAATTCCTGGGAGCCAGGAAGGGCATACAACTTGAGTTGGGACGCGAAGCTAGTCTCGGACGACTCAGAAAATGGAAACAAGAGATACTTTGAGATTACCTTCATGGACAATATCGATGTAGCTATACTTTCCAATCCAACCGACCAAAACCGCCTCCAGAGAGTCAAATCTGACTTGGAAGCAATGGGGATGACCTACACTCAGTTCCGAACCAATGAGTGGGAGGACTATGTAACCGCAGATTGGACAGGTGTCTACCACAAGGTACTACTTCCATGGCAAACGGATTATAATGCTGAATACGGAGATTATTATGAAAAGCTCAGCGAGGTAAGAGCTAGTGGCCTTTCAGTGATAGACGTCCTAGACAACTTCATGGTCAATGGTGGCACACTCCAGGTCCACTTAGGCCCATACAGGAATGACTACGTCCCAGACAACCTCCCATTTGGGATGGACATCCAAGAGAGGAATCCAGCCAACTCATCAATTAGATTCGACTACGATGATGTTCGAGTGATCGATAGATATCACCCACTCCTCGGAGGAGTTGACCTGACTGCGTTGCAGGGGGTCCACGGTGGACAATATGTCGCCTTGTCAGGCCTGGACATTTCACAGGTCCTTCCCAACCAAGTTCCTGCCGCTTGTGGTGGCAGGATATCTGATCCATTGGGCACCTTCCACAGCCTGCTGGGTAGCGTAGAATACGGCTCACAGTCTCTGTTGAGCCTATGCAACAGAGGGAATGGTGGCATGGTAGTCACAACATTGGATGTCGAGAACCCCAGCTTTTCTGAGCCTTATGGGGGCCAGACCATGCCTTTGCTATCGAATATGCTCGGCTACTCGGTGACTCCATATCCATTCGATTTTGGAATCGCAGGCGACACGTTCGACCTGACCATAAACGGAGTCTCTCCCTCAATTAACACGGTCACTAAGGCCTACAACACGGTCTACATCAAGTCCAACTCAGAACTACAGTTCAGCTATGTTTCGGATGCGACTGATTTGATCGCAGACTGGACACTAGAGCCAGGTGGCGAAGACGCCGTGACTGGTTGGAACAGTGAAATAGTGGATCCAGGCGAATTTTCGCACGTTTCCCAGTCTTCTGCTGAGATACCCACACTAGGATCATTCTGCGTTGAGAGTACGTTGTCCTCGACTGGTTGCTTCATCGGTGCTGAATGGCTGTTGACGCTGTACCTACACGATGCTGAGGGCCATACTAGAATGACCTATGTGCGACTCATAACAAACGATACTCTTGCCGACGAGTCAGATCCAACGGCATCGATCAATCTCGTCGAGGACTCATTGACCGACGAGTACGTGGAAGACGACGGTACCAAGACCGTTGCCGGCACAAATTGGGATGTGCACAGGGTCAGACTAACCCCAACTGGCGACATAACCCTGTCTTTCTCAGGGGCGGAAAGCAACGATGCAGACGCTCCTGAGGGAGAAAGCGGCATTCAGATGTACTCATGGAGGGTATATTTCGACTACCCAGTCACATCCCAACCCAGCCTTGATGGCCATGTCTTTGACATACCCGCGACCGCCGGAGGGGACTCCTTTAGCTATACCTTCAGGAATGTCACCAGCGACGGCACACTTGAGAACCAGATAAGGCTCGAATTAATTGTATATGACAAAGCAGGGAAGTCCTCTTCAAAAGCAAGGATGTACTTTGTGGTGGTTGGAGAGGATTTCGGTGACGAACCACCGGTCGTGACCTTCACTTCACCTAAGCCGAATGACTCCCAGACAGCAGATCGAGTCACAATCAGCGGAAGCGTCGCCTCAGGAGCGGAGAACTCCGACGTGAGGATACAAGTTGCCCTAGCAGATCCTCTGATCCTAGATCTGTCGCCAACGCCTAAGGCTACTCAGAAGCAAATTGGCAAGTACAACGAAACAGGATTGCTGGGAGATGGCTCTACCTTCTCAATAACCCTCGATATCTCTGACCTGTACTCCGAGAGTGAGGGAGTACTCTCGACGGTGCATATTCGGGTAATCGAAGGAGATGGACAAAGGTACACCATATCTTCGAGTGAGGACATATACCTCCTCAAGCGAAGCAGCGATCCGTGCGTCAGAGATCCCTCAGCTGCAGGTTGCGATTCAGGGGTACAAGGTATCGGCCTTGTTATCCCTGTAGTCGGTGGTTTACTTTTAGTCCTCGCAATCGCAGGAGTAACACTAGCCATGAGGGGCAGGACAGGAACTACTGTGAGCGATGAGATACGATCCTTCCAAGGAGTCCAGGATCTGGATCCCGTGGAGGCATACGTCCAGCAGATGGTAGGCCAGGGGTATCCAGAAGATTATGCAAGGCAGTACGCGCAGGACTACTACGCTAACCTCAACAAGAAATGAAGCCTTCAATTAGGTTTGAACTCTGTTGACCACTTACGGGAAATTCGTTGTCCTCCGGCAACGATTTTTTCGTGTCGCTCAAGCCAGGCGGATGGACGATAAGTCAGCATCTTCTTGTGTAACCTACCTCCTCTGATATCCTCAGGAATGCAAGTCTTGCCCGATGCCATCTCTATGTCAAGAGCCCGATCTAGATCGGTCGCATTCCGGTTCATCCATCTGAAAAGTGGTTCTGAGGCACGAGTCAGTGCATAGAATGCGATGAGTATCGTCATGAATGTGGCAACCTGCCCCCCTGCACCATAGGACGAGAGGGATGCAGAGGCGACAAAACCTATCATGAAAACGAATGGTGCGATTATGAAAAACAGAAAATACGTTTGGGTTACAGGTTTCTGATTTCGAAACTTGCTTATATTCTTCCATTTTTGGTCGTTAGGGTCCTGCGGCCTGAAAATATCGCCTTTCTTTTTTTTCATTGCATCATTCAAATTTCTTCGGACGTCCTCCAATCTCCTCTTTTGTGAAGTGGATAGCGATGATCCTTCAAGCGATAATATCTGATCAGAAACTTGCGATGCCATATCGTAATCGCCGTATCTGGCCAAAATAGAGGCCTGCTCGATAAGCGGAACCGGTGATTCTGGATTCACGTCCCTGTAATTCGACCACCATTCGAGGGCGTCTTCCAACATTCCAAGGTGATCAACAAGTATCAGGCCCCCTAATGCCCAGGCCTCATCCATGGAAGGATCGCATTCAACCGCCGATCTGAGACATCTTAGGGCATTCGCGGACTGAGAAAGGGTTGGATCAATCGGCTTACCACGGCTTCTGGGAGGTAAATTGAGGTCTGCTGCCTCGACCCAGAGTAGAGCGTTATCAGAATCTTCTTCCAGTGCGTTTTCAATTATCTGGAGAGAATCCTCTCGAGACTCGTTATTCCTGACTTCGGAAATCCATTCCGAGTTATGCTCCCGGTCAGCCATCGTTTCGCGGAGACAAGCACATACGATGAATCCTCCTATCTCTGAGGTTTCCTGCGGGCTCTCTTCCTTCCTCTATCTGACTGATTGTATGAGCTCTTTTGTGTTTTCTTGCCCCCTGATGAGCGCCTCTTATTTTTGGGATTGGATCCCCTGCCATACTTCTTGTAAACAGATTGCCTATCCTTGATTCCTATATCGGAACTATGGTTCTCGTTCGTCCTTCTGGCTTCCGACCTCCTCTCGCCACAATTCGTACATCTTCCTGTTCTGGAGTTCAAGGTCCTGCATTTGCCACAAACCCATGTTGGGAGGACTCTGTTCGACGTTCCATTTTTTCTTCGACTAGCCTTCTTCCCAATCGCCTTTGGGATACGATTTCTGGAACCTCGCTCCCCCTGATCCCCAAATCTTCCTTTCTTATTTGCAGATCTAAAAATCTCTACAGGTGCGCCAGTTGCTGAGGCAGGGTCTATGCTTTTAGATAGAACGACGTGAATTAACCCGGAATTGACGCTTCCGATCACAGAATCAACACGTCCAATCTTCTGGCCCCCCTCAATCTGCACCGCCCAACCCAAACCTGGGGGCCTTCCCTCAAAATTGACCAATAGGCCACCGAGATGGGACATTGAAACTATGCGGCCTCTGACGGTCATGGTGCCCCCCGGTGACCCCTTCCATACATGAATGCAGCAGCAAGAATACCTATCGAGGAGGAATAAATTGGGAATGGAACAAACCCCACACCGTCATCATCTCCTTGCACCGGTTCCTCTCCTGGGATATCGGATGTCAATGCTAAGGTGGAATTAACGCTACTTTCAGCAATTGCGCACATTCCTGATGTATCGCATCCACGAACGGAAACCGTATAGGGGCCGACGTCAAACAATCTAAAGTCAATAGGCCCAACAGACCATGAGTTACCAAACGCTTGAACGGTTCCAATATTTGTCCCGTCAATGTACATAGTAAACGTCACATCTTCCCCATCCGGGTCGCTGAACATTCCGTTCATCTCCCATTCCGTCCCGGTCCATTTGGTCTCAAGGATTGACAAAATTGGAGGGGATCCTATCTTTTGAAGCACGATTTCACTCCTCTCTGAGCGGTCGTAAACCCCCTCTCCTGAATATTTGAACCAGACACCGAGGGGCCCGGGTGTTGCTATTCTGGCATCCCCAGAAAAGATAAGTTCTGTGACAGAGTCCGAAGAGTTCAATATGATGGCCTCTTCATAAAAACTCGGACCACTGCCAAACCACTCGATGCCTATGGAAAGACCTACTTGAAGAAACTCTCCGTTTGATGGGTTTACTGTGTTTATTTCACTCAAGATTAAATCCAGGTCATCTAAAATGTCGAGGGATTCAGACTGGGCGCTCACCGAGAATCCTTTCATGATGTGAAAATCGCGAACAGATGTAGATTGACCGGAGGCATCCTCCGCTGAACACGAAATAACGTTGTAATCGGAGTCACGTTCCATCGATACCACAATCGCTCTAGATTCAGTTACAAGATTGGTGTTGGACCCATTCTCTCGGCAAATCAAATCTAAGGATGACACCGCATCTTCGTCAGAGAACCAACTTGCGATTTCGTTCCATTCCGCGACTAGAACCATAGTGGACTCCAAAGTCGATGCCATCGAGCTGTAAATCCATGTAGTGCCATTTGCCGGCGCAGTTGAGGTCCAAATAGGACTTTCATCTGTCGGAGGTTGGATAGTTGTCAAGTCAAAGAATAAGTCCTCTCCTGCGGGCCAGAAGGAACTAGGCCTATCCGGCATGATTGTGAGTACCATCCCTCCTTGTTCATCATACCCTGCGGTAGCCACTGAGGATCCATCACCAATGCAGGAACCTCTGATTGGAGTTGGAGAGCCCCCGTTAAGGAGATCTCTTCCCTCACACTCTTCGAACATTGAGAGCCGCATGCCCTCGACATAAGGCGCGTTAATGGTGTAAGTCGCTCTTGAAATGTTTGAAGTATTCATAGCCAGAGTCAGGGTTTCGAGTGATTGTATGTTGTGTAAATCCACGGTGCCACTCAACATTAGTTCTATTCTACACTCGTCTGGATTATTGGCGTCAGTGTCACAATCCCTAGACTCACCCGGTGCAACAGGGACTTCATAGCAATTGGTACTACCAAAGGTGTTGCATGATCGGACCGACTCGTGTCGTTCTGGGACCATATTCCATTCAGCGATTGAGACGCCATCTTCTACCCATGTGGCATTCCTCCAGTCTACTGCCGGACCGCCTCGGTGATACTCTCCATCCCTGACTCCTACTCTTGTCATTGTGTATTCTACGCAATCTGCTGCCACGGATCGAACTGCTTCTCTCTCATCGGATGAAAGCCATCCATCCCCTCCACTCGGTATCAGCCCATCAAGCAGGTCGTCCAAAAATGTCCGAAAGTCATCTGCCATGGTTCCGTTTATCCATGCTAATGCCTCTATCTGTGCAGTTCGCCAATTATCTGCCACTGTGACGTTAAAATCAGCCCATGTGTAAGTAAAAACATCTTCAAAAGAACTCTTGGAACACTGCGCCTCGAAGGAGGTGCCTCCTCCAAATTGACTCATTACTATGGATTCATCTTGCAGATTGGGACGATTTTCAATCCCAGCACTATTTACCCCAAGAAGAAACATAATCGCAATGATTGCTAGCGTAGGACTCCTGCCCATGGTTATGCAAGCCCCCCCTTACACTTCACTCTATGTCTTACGAGACGGAACGCATGAATGCCAATCAGGCTTTGGCATGAACAAAACAAGACCCCATTCCCACCAGATCCAAATAGAGGATTAGGCGACCCTAAATTAATGGCAACCACGGGAGCTAGTGATGTAGTAGTCCATTTGGATGGGGTTGCCATCGGTTATGACAAGAACAAGCCATTGGCTGAAATCCCATCCTTGAAGATAAAAAACGGTGAGATTCTAGCAATCGCTGGCCCGTCAGGAATTGGCAAGTCGACACTCGTAAAGACAATCGCCGGCTTGGTTAGACCGCTTGCTGGCGATATTGAAGTGTGTGGTGTTATGGCACCTCGCAGGCCAGTGAGAGGGCAGTTAGGATACATACCACAACGATTGGGACTAATTCGCCATGCAAGCGTCTTCCACAATGTATTAATCGGCTCCCGTGCAAAATTCTGCGGCCCCCTAGATTTTTTTGCTTCTAAACAAGCGAAGGAATGGGCCAAGAAAGCGATTGAACAAATGGGGTTGGAGCATAAGACCTGGGAACCAATCAGGCGTTTATCCGGAGGAGAACAGAGGAGAGTCGCCACCGCTAGAACCCTCGCTCAAAGACCAAAATTAATCCTTGCTGATGAGTTCTTGAGTGAGTTGGACGAGGAAACAATGTCGAAAGTTGCGAACTCAGTTGTTGAGTATTCTCAGCAGGAAGGGGCTGCAGTAGTATTGATTGAGCATGACATCAGCCGGGCGAGAAGTATAGCTGACAGACTAGTTGTGATGGACGACGGGCGACTAAACCCATTCCTATCAGAAACAAAAACTTTGGAGGTCAAGCTGTGACGAGAATGATTCGTGTCAATCCAGGACTTGTGTTATTTTCCTGTTTTTTCCTTGCAATATATCTGATGATTGGATCAGTGGAGGATTGGGGGCGACTTTCAAACGGATTGGGGAATCTGAGAATCTTCTTTTTCGAGTCTTTATGGCCTCCGGATTGGAGTATTTTTGAGCCAAGACTGTACCCTGATTGCCAAGCACCAGGAGGACTATCAATAACGTGCTCGACAGCATGGATTGGTATGACAGAAACTCTGAAAATTGCCTTTATATCAACTGTTTTCGGGATGGTGATATCACTGCCCCTTTCCTTGTTAGCTGCAAACAACATAAGTACCCCGGGACTTTCGGTGGCCACGCGGTTTCTGCTCGCATCACTGAGGAGCCTACCCTCAATAATATGGGCAATATTCTTTGTTATTCTGATAGGTTTCGGACCAATATCCGGCATCTTTGCGATGACTGTTTACACCGTGGGTTATCTCGGCAAACTTCAGTATGAGGCAATCGAGGGCATGAGTAGCCTCCCATTGGAAGCCGCTGAAGCTGCCGGCTTAGGTAGAATCGAGAAAACAATCAATATCGTTATTCCAGAATCTGCGAATGATTTGATTTCCCAGGCTATCTTCATGTTCGAATACAACGTTCGTCACGGTTCAGTCATAGGCATAGTCGGAGCAGGAGGAATAGGGTATTACATCGATCTATATCTTGGATTCTTGGTCTACGACAAAGTCATTGCATATCTCATTCTAGTGTTTATCGTGGTATTGGTAATTGACTCGATATCGGTTTACATAAGGTCATTTTTCACAGACGATAGGCCCACCAAGAAACCTACTTGGCAGTCAGTGTTTCTGCCAACATGGAAATAAGTGTGAGGCAACAGAGTTACATTGACTCGACCATTTTTCTGACTGATTCCTCTGGGGATATCTCACCGTCCAATAGGTCGCATAGGGAACTTAAGAATGGCGTATTCCATCCATTTCTATCCGCGGTATCGGCAAACATCCTCGCAGCGCGGACGCCCTCGGCAACCATGGTCATCTCGTCCAAAGCCTGTCCTAGACTCTTTCCTTGCCCCAATTTCTCTCCCAGAGTCCTGTTCCTGCTGCGAGGGCTCGTTGATGTGACATACAGATCTCCTATCCCCGCGGGCCCAAAAGCCGTATCGGGGCTGGCGCCCATCTTTGATAACAAGAATCTCCCCTCATTGAAACCTGCCTGAACTAAGGCCGCTTTCAGGTTGTCACCTCCAATTGAGTCCCTCAAACCATCAACTATGCCGCATGCTAGTGCCACAGTGTTCTTGTAAGCCCCCCATAACTCTGCTCCGACAGGATCGTCTGCAGAGGTCAAAATAAGGGTCTTCGTTGACAACCTTTGAGCTATTTTCATTGCTACAGAATCATCATCACATGCGACCAGGGCGCTGGTAACTACTCCTCTTGCCACCTCAGGAGCAATTGTTGGCCCCGTCAAGACCAGAACTGGGTTTGATTTGCCCTTTGATTTCAATTTCTGCTCAATAGCATTTGATATCATACCATCCTCACTTGCCTCTTCAGGTGCTAGACCCTTTGCGAGATCCAGTATGACATGGGAAGGCCTCAAATCCGGCAATACCAAGTCAATTACCTCTAATATTACTCCGCTAGGGAGTGCGAAGACGAGGATCTCAGAACTATCCAATATGTCCCCATGTGCCATGGTGGCCTGTAAATTTGGCATTTCTACGCCTGGTAGATATTTATGATTGATGGATTCCATCATGAGTGACTCGTAAACGTCGTTTTCTATGGTCCAACCAATGACGGTGTGACCATCTTCGCTCCAAATCTTCGCTAAGGCAGTGCCCCAGTTTCCCATGCCAAATATCCCAATGCGCGCCATGGAACCACCGATGACAGTCCGCGGTACGAATCTGTTATGACCTTGATGGGGGATTTCAAGAGGCCAATGGGGTAATCTGCCCTAGTTTAGCTGACCAAATTGATTCGAACCCCAAATAATCGATCATAAATCCAAACCTCAGTTTGGACGTAGTTCAGATGAAAGACAAGATAACCCGCTCACGGCATTGTAAAATATGGACGATGGCCCCCATGAAACCAAAGCAGGGGTTCCCGAGCGGTCAAAGGGGCTGGGTTTAGGTCCCAGTGCGTAGTGCTTCGCAGGTTCGAATCCTGTCCCCTGCACCACACAAATACTTGCTATTTCTTGGAAATAAGCCAACGGCTTGATCAACTACCTCCCGAATCGATAACTATGCCATCACGTGGCGAGGCTCATTCATTGGATCTCAACAAGGATGGAAAGGTAGACGTCGGAGATGTGGCCCACATATTCTCCGAAGCAGAGCGTGTTAGGTTAGACAGAGAATTAGACTCTATTAGAGAGAGAAGACTCGGAGACACCCGCTTCTTCAGATGGGCTGTCGAGGACTACGTACTCCTATTCGGAGTTGCTTTTGGAGGATTCTTCCTATTGCTGATAGCCACCGCGAGTACTGGTATAATTTCAGGGGAATCAGTTGCAATCGATCAGACTTTGTCAAAGACCCCGCTGGATAATGGGGGTGAATGTATAGACAAGCAAGGACAGATTTGGCTATCAGTATTCGAAGATCATCACGATCTAAGGATCAGGTCATATAACGTTCCGGAGATTGAAACGGGCATGATCGTCTCGTATACTAACCTAGAGGGGGTTGTTGTAGAGGAGGTCACACGTGGAGTCGGAGATCTGTCCATTGCCATAGATGGAGAGAATCTGTTGATAGGGGAACAGATAGTTGCCGTCTCAATACTAAACTTAAGTCACAACCCAGATTCTGATGATGAGAACATCACTCTAGAATCCACTGAGTTTTTCTCTCAATCCTTTCCGATGGAAGTGGAAAATCGTGTCAAAGGATGGCTTTTTTCCAAGGGAGAGGTCATTGACATTGATCTGAAGGAAACCGGGCCTCGAGCATGTCTTACCTTCAAAGATCTCGGTGAATGGGGGTGGCTGCTGATGGCAGCTGAATGGGCTGGTGGAAGAGAGACTGCCATGTTGACTGGTGGGAGCGGAGGCGTTCCTGCTTGGTGGATGGCGTTCGTCTCTCTTGGAATGTCAATCGTATTTCTGTACATCCAATATCCACTGATGCACAAAATGTATCACCGAGAGGGCGAGGAAGCACTTAACAAAAAACAAGTCAAGAGGCTCATCTCTAGGATCCTAGAAAAATCTGAGAATGAGGCCACGATAGAAATCGATTTTGAGCTCCTCAGGATGCAAGAAAGATCGATCTCTATCGACGTTTTTGTCCCCTATGTCCTAAAACCCCGTAGTATCATGACCCCAACGGACATAAGATCTATTCTAATGCGAGATCTGCTTTCGGAATTTGCAATTTTTGGAGAGATGAGGCCACTTCAACTCAGGGTACAATCAATCAATGCAATAAAGACAGGGGAGCAAATACTCTTGGGCGAAGACCTGACCATTGAGGGGTTCGATCCAACAATCATTGTCGATGATTACAGGCCCTTTTTCGAATCCATATCTATCGTTGGGACCATAGAAGATTCTGCGAGGCCAGTGATCCAAGAGTTACTGGACGAATATGATCTCGCAGACGAAGGAACCCTCGTTTCTGCAGACGATAACGCGGTGTATGTCAGGATGATATACAGGCCACGAGTAAGATTTAGTTATTTTTTGTTCCCACGAAACTTCATTGAGATAGAAAATAGTCTCTCTGACAGACTAAAGAAAGGGCTTTCGAGCCTATTGGAAGGTAGAAAAGTGATTGTCAGCGCCAGGAATTTAAGACGTACCTTGGCCGATCAAGCAGTGGCTGGTAGGGTAGAGCAAGGAGGCTCAAACTTTGCAGGAGAGGCACTAGTTGCAAAACAACCTGGAATTACGGGGACACTCCTCCAAACTGTGGGAGGAGACATCCTTTCCAGTGTGGAGTACGTAGCCCAGAGGAATAGAAATAGAATTGATAAATATGGATTTTGGGGACTGATATTTTTCGTTTGGATACCATTCATGGCAAGTGGCGTGCTCGTTGGGGCTATGCTAGGGTTGGTCGCAAGGATGAGGTTTGAGAGAGTGCTACTGGCAACTACGATCGGAGGCACAGCAGCATCAATAACCTGGGCTTACACCGCCCGAGGGATAATTGAGTTCATGGAGAGATATCAGGCTGAGGTTCTCATACCCTTCCTAATAGGGCTAGTTTTCCTATTCACATTCTTCCATCTTAGGAGAAATAAAAGGCTGAGGAGAGAGGAACTCTTCAGAGAATCAATGTCATTTTTCAATAGAGTTTCACTGGATTAGAATACGCACCATTTATAGTAGATTTAAATCTGAGATTTTCAATAACCTGTGATACCCATGCCCCTATTTAAAATGGAAAATATCCAGCGACACTATGAAACTCCAGCGGGAGTTGTAAAGGCGCTTGATGGTGTTAGTTTCAACGTAGAAGAGGGTGAGCGGGTTATTCTCCTAGGCCCATCAGGCTCAGGAAAAACTACACTTTTGAACTGTTTATCTGGCCTAGATAGCCCAACCGGGGGGTCATACAAATTTCTTGGTAGCGAGGTACCACGCTATCATTCGGAAAAAATGACATCCTTCCGAAGGGAGAATATAGGATATGTTTTCCAGTTTTTCAACTTGCTCCAGGACCTTACTGTTCTCGAGAACATACTCTTGATCCAAGAACTTGCTGGGACCAAGAACCCCGCTCGCGCCAAGGAGCTTCTTGGGCTGGTGGGGCTACACTCTGAAGTCAACCGATTCCCCGGAGAAATCAGCGGAGGCCAACAACAACGCGTTGCCATTGCTCGTAGTATCGCCAAAAGACCCAAGTTGTTGTTGGGAGATGAGTTAACTGGAAATCTTGACACAGAAACCTCAAAGAAGGTCATGGAGGCACTCGTGAATGCTTGTAGACAGGAGGACATAACCTCCGTATTCGTCACTCACGATGAGGGCTTGATTAGATATGCTACCCGAGTGATTCGAATTGATAGCGGAAAAATCGTCTCAGACGAAATTGTCACCAATGTTAATGAAGACTGAGGCGAGATAATGTCAACCCTGTTGAATAAACGCTTGGCTCGTAGTCTATGGAGGACAAAAACCCGACTCTTCGCAGTCGTGATGATGGTATCGGTAGGGGCATTCGCAGGAATCACATTTAGCGGGTATTCGCACAACCTCGACGGCATGTATGAAACACTGCATGCTGACGATGACAAGGGCGCTAATCTCGCCGACATATGGATAGACAACCGAAGCACAACCTGGTCCCACGAGGAAGTCATGAACTTCTGTGGCGCATTGGAAACATCATGGCCTGCAGATATGGCCGAACTGGACTCATGTGAGGGTCGAACAATCGTGCAAGGTACAATGTTTCACACAACCAATGGAGGCACACAAATAATCAACTCCCTCTGGCATGGTATTCCTGAGTTTGCCAACGCTGATAGGGTATGGATGCCATCAGGGCATAGTGAAGGCAGGGTAGCCTCTGCCGCTGATGAGATAGTCATTGATGCCCATGTCGTCGAAGCACTCGATTTATCATTGGGGGATACCGTTAACATTGGCGCAGGAAGTTCGCCAGTTGAGTTCTCGATCGTTGGGATTGGATATCACCCACTTCACGTTTTTATGGCTCCAGAGGGCTCGATTTTCCCTCCAGAGCCAGGTCAGTATGTAGTCGGGTATGTCTCGGAGAGTGGCATGGCCCGTCTAACGAACAGTTCCATCGGCAACAGCAATACTATCATGTTGGATGTGGAAGGCACTCCTTCATTCGATCTTCCTGACACAGAAGAATACGAGGGAGATGAAATTGATCTGGTGAAAAATCTTGTTTCTGGAGCTCTAGAAAACACTGAGTTGGATGGTCGAATCAGGGATAGGGGTCAGAATGAGCCAGTTGAAATCATGCGGCAAGACCTTGAGGGCGCCAAGCGAACTAGCCTACCCTTTGCAGTTATGATTGCTGCTATCGCCTCAATCACGATTGTCCTCAGCCTCCAACGCTTGGTACAAAGTCAAGCCAAAGAGATAGCAGCATTGCGAACGCTCGGCGTGAATAGAAGGTCATTGATGACTGGATATCTTATCGCTCCACTTGCGATCGGTGCCACTGGCTGTGGGATTGGAGCAGTTATAGGACCATGGGGGGTTGACTACATGCTGGACTTCTACGAAGGCATTGTCGGCCTTCCCATCACGGACAGAGAAGTTCCATGGCCAATTTATTCAAACATCATGATTCCAACAATCGCCGTAGTTTTCCTTTCAGGGGCATTCCCTGCCCTAAAGGCTAGTAAACTCGATCCTCTGGAGGTGCTCAGCGGTCAAAATCAAATTCGAGTGGGATCGAATACTCTTCGTCGCCTAACTTCTTGGTTGCCAACCACTCTCGGACTATCTATCAGGTCAAGCATCCGAAAACCCGTTCGTTTGATGATGACCTTCCTCGCTGTTGGAATCTCTCTGATGCTTTTTGGCTCGGTCCAAATGATGTCGGCTGGACTTGAAGACACCATCGTGGGCGGACTAGAAGATCGACAATCCTGGGATGCCCAAGTCTACATCAACCAAGAGGGAGAAGACAAGGTCATTGAATGGGCGAATCAACGAGGCGCCTCCTATGAACCGTTAATTGAGATGCCTTTGGGAGTAGTAGAGGATTCTGAGGGCTTGGACCGCATTTTCACAGTGGTGGGACTCGACTCTTTTACAGATGGGTTGCGAAATGTCAACATCATCCAAGGCCAGCCACCTGAGCCCAGCACTAGTCCCCATGAGGTCTTGATCGACGAGGGTGCAGCGACATTCTTGGGGTGGAACGTTGGAGAAACACATACAATCTTGCTGAATGGAGCGGAACACGATGTCACAATTGTTGGATTGACCCGGGGTGAATTAGCGCGAACGATGTATTTCATTAGGGCTGAACTGGGAGAGGCCTTGGGAGTCAACGCCACGTCAATCTACCTCACACTTCCCGAGGGGGTCGACGTCGATTCATCGCTTGCAGAAGTATCCATTGGAGTAGTTGAGCGCAAGACCCTCATTGAGGGCATGAACAGTCTTATCGACCAACAGACCCGAATTTTCCTTGCTATGATGTATCTTGGGCTCATGTTTACTATCGCAGTGATGTTCAATACAATGATCATGAATGTCGCAGAACGGGATTTTGAACTCGCAACACTTCGAGTATTGGGGGCATCAACCCTAAGTCTTGGAATTATGCTCCTCTTTGAAAGTCTTCTAATCGGAATCATTGGCGGTTTAATTGGCGTCCTCTTCGCATATGGCGGTGCGGTCGGACTGGCAGCCTCTTTCTCTACTTGGCAGTTCTACGTCACTATTTTGATAGTTCCTAGTGTAGCATATCAACTGATGTTGGGCGTGATTCTGATTGCAGTTGCAATGACTCCCATTGGTATATGGCGCTTGCGTCGGATGGATTTGGTGGAGAAGGTGAAGAACCTTACACAATAGGTGGAAAAATGAGGTTAGCTACTTGGAATTTGAACGGAATTAGGGCCGCTTACAAGAAGGGGCTGGATCAATTCATAAAAAAAATGGATGCAGATGTTCTTTTGTTCCAAGAAGTCAGGGCTTTGCCTGAACAGATGCCGGTGGATTGGACCCAACCTCCAGATTACAATGTCATTTGGCACCCGGCAGAAAAAAAGGGGTACTCAGGAGTAATGACCTGCTCTAAAGATGAGATCATTGAAGTGAGAAGAGGGATAGAAACCAATTTGGATGACACTCTGGACCCAGAGGGAAGAGTCTTGGTCACGAGACACGGCGAATTTACCTGCATAAACATGTATCTCCCAAATGGATCTTCTAGCCTAGAGAGGCAACATTACAAAGATATCTGGTTAGAAGACATGCTGGTATGGAGTCAGAGCTTTCTAGCAGATTCAAAGCCCTCATTGTTATGTGGAGATCTCAATATAGCCCACACGGAGAATGATATTTGGAATCCCTCGGGGAATCGAAGAACGTCTGGATTTCTGGACCACGAGCGAGAGTGGTTCGACAGGTTGTTGCAATCCGGTTGGAAAGATCTTGTTAGAGTGCAATTTGGCGGTATCAAAGGTCCATATTCATGGTGGTCGAACCGAGGAAGGGCCCGAGAATTGGACAGGGGTTGGAGAATTGATTACATATTGGCAAATCCAGCAGCAGCAGATCGGTTTGTTCGAGCCGAGGTAATCAGAGAAGGAGGTCTGAGAATATCGGATCATGCCCCGGTAATTGCTGACTTCTCTGATCATGGGCACTAATTCAAACGCAATAACCACTCAGATTGAACCATGACAACACCACTGAGCGACGCACTATCATCCCTCCTACCGGGTGGAAAAGGCGTTTGGGTACCCTTGGATCATGGACTCACTTCCTTCCCAGTTCAAGGCCTTCGGAACATCGAGAAGGCGATAGATGATTGCATCAAGGGTGGCGTGGATGCGATAGTACTACAGAAAGGTGTCATGTCACACCAAATCAACAGGCTCTCATGGCCAAATTTCATTATGCACGTATCAGCATCTACCATCCATGCAGGGCTCAATTCAGACACCAAGGTACCAGTCGGGGATCCTGGAGAGGCACAGGAAAGAGGCGCAGTAGCAATATCCTGCCAAATTAACTTGGGGTCCAATAATGAAGGCGAAATGATAAGGGATGCAGGATTGCTTACCTCCGCAGCACTAGCTCATGACATGCCGGTGCTTGGTATGATCTACCCGCGAGGTCCTGGCCTAATCCCAATTGAGGGCGACAAAACCAAGGGAGTCGCACATGCCGCGAGATTAGCTTGGGAGCTTGGATGCCATGTAGCAAAGGTACCATGGACAGGGAGTGCGGATTCTTTTCATGATGTGTGTTCGTCAGTCCCGATCCCTGTCCTGATTGCTGGAGGCCAGCCAAACACATCATTCGCTCAAACCCTCAAGATCGTTGAGTCTGCAATTTCTGTTGGCGGTGCTGGGGTCTGCATGGGTAGGCAGATATTCGGAGCTCACGATCGAATTGACAGAATAAGGGCGTTGAGGGCTATAATTCATGAGGGAAAAACCTCCAACGAAGCCATTCAAATGATGGGGTGAAAACCCATGGAAGTATGGCTAGACTTCACTGCTGGAAAGGATTTCAGCGATATCGACTCTGCCATGATTGAAAATGTGCAGAGGCAATGGCATGGTGAGTCAAAGGATGTCGCGGAAGTGGAGATAGATGGTTTCAGAGGACAGGAAGAAGCCGCCTCTTTAGTAGGATTGGTAGATTGGATACTCCTACGATGCTCTGATTGGACCATGATCCCCCTGGAGAACATAATCTCTTCCTCTAGGGGCACTGGAACAAGAATCGCCGCAGCAGTCTCATCTTCGGATGACATAACCGGAGCAGGATTCGCGTTGGAACACGGTGTAGACGCTGTGCTTATACCACCAAAAATTGATTTGTTGAATTACTCCTTGGCCATATCAAACCAAGTGGCGTCCAAGGAACGGACCCCTGATCAAGCACAATCGGTTTTGCAGTACTCCGAGGTCACTGACATCGCTGCAGTTGGAATCGGCGATCGGGTTTGCGTCGACCTCATTGATACTCTTGAATTGGGGGAAGGCCTCTTGATAGGCTCAACAGCAAACGCGATGGTGATGGTCCATGGTGAAACCGTGCCCTCAGAGTATGTCCCCACACGTCCATTCAGGGTAAATGCAGGGGCAGTACACTCATACTGCCTCATGGCCGATCAAACTACGAAATATCTCAGTGAGCTGGTATCTGGGGACAAAGTCTCAGTGATTAATCTCAGAGGCACACTCAGGCATTCCACGGTTGGGAGAGTCAAAATAGAAAAGAGGCCGTTTTTACTGGTAAAGTACAGCGATGGCAGCGTTTCTGGACAGGCAGCACTCCAACAGGCCGAGACCATCCGCCTAGTTGGATATGAGGGGCTTGTTAGTGTCACCAACATAAATGTCGGAGATAGAGTGCTGACCAGGATGTCCACCGGTATGCGACACATTGGAAGAGAGTTGGATGGGGTGATGAATGAGAGATGACATCAACCCCCAGTGTTGCTTACGGTGGTGTGAGCATACTTCATGCAGCAGGATGTGGGTGGGGATGTTCCACTCCTATTGATCTGTCTTGTAAGGCCATCATAAATAGGGAAAAAAAGGAAAATCACTCGGATGATAGTGGCCTTCTAAGTCAGCTCCCATCATCAATTCTGTCCTTGACAGGGCAGGAAATTGATAGTGACATCAGTATATCGGTGGAGAGCGAGATACCTGCATCGATGGGCCTTAAATCATCCTCGGCTGTAGCGGTAAGTGCGATCAAGAGCGTAATTAACCAATTTGGAATTGACCTTAATTCAAGACAGATCGTCGAAGTTGCAGCTGAAATGCAAATGAGGAGTGGTTGCTCAATGACGGGCTCATTTGACGACAATTGGGCTGCGATGGGCTTGAATTCTGCAATAATCAGATTAGAATCAGAACTACCATCAGAGCCATTTGCCCAAACTGAAATCAATAATATGTATTGTACGATAATACACAGAGGGAGGAGAAGATCGACTCCCAAGTTATCGGATTTTGAAAAAATGAGGTCGAAATTTAAAATCGCGAAAAAAAAGTTGATTTCCGGCGACGTGATGGCAGCATTCAAAGAAAATGGACTCGCCGTGGCAGAATCCACTCAAGATCTAGAGGGCCTGAAGTTATTGAAAACACTTGATTCAATGGGACTCGCCTCGTCAATCACCGGATCTGGGCCAAGTATTGCTATTCTTTATGAGGAAGATCAGATTGATTTAGTATCGGACTTTTCCAGATCATTTGAACGAATTATCACTACAAAGGTCCTTCAACGCCCCTGCATGGAGGGGGAGTAATGGGCATGGCGTTCGGAAACAAGATTCGGATCACGCTCTTCGGCGAAAGTCATGGGGAGTGTGTGGGAGCTCTTCTCGAAGGCATCCCGGCTGGAACCCCAATCGATTACGATTCACTAATCGAAGAGATAGAAAAGCGAAAACCAGGTAGAAAGGGGATGAGTAGGCGGTCGGAATCAGATGAGTGTGAGATTATGTCTGGCATCCATGAGGGGGTAGCCACTGGATGGCCCATCCTACTAATTGCCAAGAATGACGATGCAAGATCCAAAGATTACGGATTTCTACCAGATCACCCAAGACCTGGGCATGCAGACATGGTAGAGATTGAAAGGTCAGGAGGATCCACGGATCTGCGAGGCGGCGGCTCCCAATCCGCCAGATTGACACTGGGATTGGTGGCAGCAGCAAGTCAAGTGAGACAACTTATTACTGCTGAGAACGTAATCATCAAGGCTGGGCTTTACTCCGTAGGAGACAAATTTGCAGATTCTCTGGTGAACCTAAATTGGGATTCTACTGTTCAAAGCGATGACATGCTTAGATTGAATTGCTACGACTCCATGATGGCACCAGTTTTCTCTGAGGAGATAGAACTAACCAGAAAATCAGGTGATTCAATCGGGTCTACAGTGGAATGTGTGATCGAGGGTTTGCCCATGGGCATAGGAGAGCCATGGTTTGATGGCCTCGAACCTGCATTAGCGCGGGTTATGATGGCAATACCTGGCGCCAGAGCAGTAGAGTTCAGCAAGGGCTTCCAGTCATCAACAATGAAGGGGTCAGAACACAACGACACTTGGACAATTCAGGCAGGCCAAATTTCTCCTGCTTCTAACTCCGGAAACCTTCCTGATGGCGCCTTAGGAGGAAGATCAACTGGTGCCATCCTCCGTATGGTGGTCCACTTCAAACCGCCCAGCAGCATTTCAAAAACACAGACTACTCTTCATCTCCCAAGTGGAGCAAAAACTCCCCTAAAAATCAAAGGACGGCACGATCCAGTTATCGGGCCTAGGGCGGTCCCAGTCGTAGAAGCATCAGCGGTGCTGGTAATCGCTGATCTAATTGAAATGGCAAAACAAGAATAGAATTCTACTGTCACCTGGCATGAACAAACAGTGGAAAATAATCCGCCTTGGTCTAGTAAGGCAGTTTAATCAGCACGACCTTCTTGGAATTTTTGTATTCTTGCAGGTAGGTTCACACTGAAAGATATGGCTATGAGGCCAAAGACCATAGCGGTACCCAGCGCAACTCCGTAAACACTGGTTAATTCGACGCTCTCACTAAGTCTGTTTGAGGAGACTTGGTCGAAAATACCAATTACAGCAGGAATTATTACATTAATCAAAAGTGTGATCAAGGCTACGAATCCTGCAATCAACGGCGTGGTCCCAAGAGATCTGTTGTATTTCTGAATTATTCTTTCTTGCCCCATCACATACACTTCACGAGTCCTGATTGATGTGTCAAGCATAGAGAAGCGGATCACGCCCGACGAGAGTTCAATGTACATCACTAGGAAAAGAGCATAGAAAATTAACAACAATTTCTGTATGAATTCACTGTCAACGTCCAAAGCCGCCATTGCGAACTCGACCTTGCTCCCAGCGAATCTTACAGTAATCAAAATCATGGCTACTTGGGACAACAATATCATTCGTTGATCTCTCTGGATTACTCCATAGGCTCCAACCAGAACTCCCCCAATCAACAGAAGATAGTGAATGAGTCCACTGAAGAAAGGCACCCCAACAAGATTGGATAGCCAAAACCATACCGTCCCCGAGGAAGGTGTTATGACGAAAGTTACTAAACCAAGGAGAATCAACGTTGTCACTGAAGCCATCTGAAGCCTAACAACAGTCTTGTTGGGGCTCAAGAATCTGACAGATGGAACAAGAGGGCCTCCAAAAAATGATTCCACCCAAGTTGGAATCTTAGTTTCAGGGATGGCATCCCTTGGTATGGATGTGGATTGTGTGACTCGGCCGGCCGCTTTTTTCCTGCTAGGGGCAGAAGATCTTACGCTTTTTCCATCATATAGATGTGAGGTATCCGTTCTAGATTCTTCTGACATCTTTCCACCTCAGTATCCTCTAGCACCTGCCAGTGCAGTGACTAGTAGCATCTCCGGCTCCCAATCCATGATATTCGCTCCCAACCCTCTGATTTCTGTCATTAAGATATCCCTCTCTGTCTTTAGCAGCTCATATCCAACTGGATCGAGCCTTTTCGCGTCGAATTCAAAATCTATGCTGCTGGGGGAGAGTATTGTTACCATGAAATTCCTAGCACGGAGGTCTCTCACGGCGTCGATTATGGTCGGGTCGTCTTCTAGTGGACTCAAGATGATGATCGGACTGCCTCTATTTATGTGCGGCATCAACCTATTAGTCACCACTCTCAGGGGCGTGTTACCCTTTGCAACTGCTCCGGCCAGTTTAGTCAGGATGACGTAGAGCTGCTTTTTCCCAGTGTCCCTGTCTACCGAGACAATCTCGTCACCATATGTCACAAGACCAACTGAGTCACGCCTAGCAAGGAAATGCTGGGCCAGACTTGCAGCCGCTCTCGTGCTGTACACAAGTGAGTTTCGGCTAACAGGGCCTGTTTCACTTATTGAGCGACTGTCGACAATTAGGATAATGTCACTGACAGCATCTCTCTCGTATTCATTCACCATCATCTTGCCACCACTCCTTGCAGTTGCGTTCCAGTTTACTTTCTTCATGGGGTCCCCTGGTATGTACTCCCTGAGATTGTAGAAATTGGAACCCTCTCCGGGATTCCTTATGTTTACAGCACCTGTGAAAATTTTGGGGACCTTACTTTTTATCATCGCATCCTTGATATCTTCCATTTTGGGGAAAACTAAGAAATCATCATACAGCTGTATCTCACGTTCATTATGGAATAGGCCGAAAGTATCCTGTATTCGAACACAGACTGGGCCAATGGTGTAGAATCCCCTCAGAGGGGCTTCTATGGTGTAAGATATCTCTGTCTCTCTTCTTCCTCCAAGTTCCATCAAGACGTAGTTTGCCCCTTTTTTTATTCGCATGACTTCTGGAACTCTGTCTCTGACTTCGATGATTTTCGCCATGGGGGTCCTATTTTGTATTCTGAGTACCACATCAATTTCTCCGTCCTCGAAGACTCTTGAAGAGGACACTTTTCTGAGGGCCGAAATTCCTCCGAGTTGTATCCCCTCGTCTGATTCGTTGTCCTCAAGCCTTCTCCCCGATGATGCAACATCTGCGTGAGAAGTTCTGAATGCAGCATAGGTTAGGAATGATAGCAGAACAACTGCGACGGTGACAAGTTGTTGATTCCTTAGAACAAGCCCAAGTAGGTAGAGCCCAATAGCCAGAGATGCAAACATTGCTGACTTTCTGCTCCACGCCAGTGTAAATCCCCCCTACCTCGGTCATGTAAAACATCAAACAGTTGGTACGGGAACTTGATTCAGTATATCACGCACAACTTCTTCAGTCTCGAGCCCCTTAATTTGATGCTCCGGCTTCAATATGAGTCTGTGAGATACAGCCAACGTCGCGACGGATTTGACATCATCAGGCGTGACGAAATCTCGACCTCGCATTGCAGCAGCAGCACGAGAGGTCTTGAGCAATGCTTGGGATCCACGCGGTGAGGACCCCACCAAGACACGGGGGTCCTCTCTCGTCCTCGACACTACCTCAACCATATACATTCTAACAGCAGGGTCAACGTATACGTCCTCTATTGCTTCTTGCATTGCGACAACTCGCGATGGGTCGGTAATGACCTCAACATCGACATCATCTTTCTTCCGCTCTATTCGTCTTGCGAGAATCTCGTCTTCGTCTCCTCTGTCGGGATATCCAACGCTCATCTTGAACATGAATCTGTCTAGTTGGGCCTCTGGTAGAGGGTACGTACCTTCTTGTTCGACTGGATTCTGTGTGGCCATTGTTAGGAAAGGCGCAGGTAATTTGTGGGTCACAGTCCCAATGGTGACCTGCTTTTCTTGCATGGCCTCCAGCAGAGCAGCTTGGGTCTTTGGAGGTGCACGGTTGATCTCGTCTGACAAGAGCAGGTTGCAAAAAATTGGTCCGGGCTTGAATGTGAACTCACCCTTCTTGGCATCATAGATGTTAGTTCCCGTGATGTCAGCAGGCAGAAGGTCTGGCGTGAATTGAACCCTCTTGAAGTCGCAGCCTAGCGCGTCAGCGAAGGTGTTCGTCATCAGGGTCTTTGCAAGACCAGGATAGTCCTCGAAAAGTAAGTTTCCGTTAGATAGAATGTTGATCAGAACATTGTCGATTACGTGCGCCTTTCCGATAATTACCTTTTGAACCTCGCCTGAGATAGCCTTAGCGATGGCGCTAACTGCCGTAAGGCGATCACTTACTTTCTCCCCGCCTCGTGCTTCTGCTGCTTTTTTGGCATAGCCCTCTTCGATTTTATCTGCATTCTTCCCTTTGTTTTTTGTACTAGCTGGCGGCGGTGGTGTATCTGACATATCATTCACTCCTGTGTCTTCAGTTTGGCTTTCCCCATTTACGTATAGCGACCATCAACTGTCGCAATTCTTGGGACTGGTAAAC